>Ga0131853_10011531_pt1 | contig 16176 bp, 11 predicted proteins | sample TergutLab28metaG_FD_92764 | JGI IMG/M metagenome (GOLD analysis project Ga0131853, IMG submission 92764) | Labiotermes labralis P1 segment gut microbial communities from Petit-Saut dam, French Guiana - Lab288 P1 (version 2) (version 2) | ecosystem: Host-associated > Arthropoda: Insects >...
ATTTGTCTAGAGAATAGTATTTGTCTAGAGAATAGTATTTGTCTAGAGAATAGTATTTGTCTAGAGAATAGTATTTGTCTAGAGAATAGTATTTGTCTAGAGAATAGTATTTGTCTAGAGAATTTTTGATTAGAGCGAATTCGTATTTACAACTTGTATACTTTGTTATTAAACATCAGTCAGAAGACACGTTTTCCACAAATTTTACCAATATACGAAAAATGTAAATCCGTGTATTTTTAGAGGCTAACAATATTTGTTCAAACAGTTTACAAAGTAACTTTTTGACATATCATGAGCACGACAAAAAGTGCTTGAGTCGTGTCTGTGAAATACATACACCAAGAGATCTGGTTCTTCTGGGTTATTACTCGGGTATAGTGGTAATTCTGTAACGACTTTTCGGGAAAACATATCGGACCCCTCTTCAAGGGCCTCTAAAATGGGGCCAATAGTTTGTAGGTTGTGGCATTGGAAGTCTGAAACCATAAATATACCAAATCTCACATCTTTAACCCTAAACATATCTTCAATTATTTCCTACAAACTGAAAGTTATAATTAGGGCTATAGATTTACAGCAGCTACAGCGTCTTTATTTTGTAAGCTCTTCTCGGGAAAATTTAATAACAGTAAAATTTTATGGAACACTAAAGAGAGGAAAATCCAACTGCATGCCATGTATAAGAAGCCTAAAAAAAAAGAGTGAACTGATGAATATAGAAAGGAAAATACATGCATTTTGCCAAACTAATACATACGACGACTTAGTGGAGACTGTCCAGACGTCGCTTATAATTACCCTATTCATTCTTAGATTTTTTTTTAGAAATAAATATCAAGTTACGACGAAAATGTTCTAACTAGAGAAGGTTGCTGCATATAACAAACGTATCGGAAGTGTGAATGACGTAAGAAACGAGAAATCTTATTAATATGAGCGGGTCTGTTCAAAGATTGTTTTTTTTTTGTTAAACTTGTCGCCATGGTCAAATTCAAAGGGACTTAAAAATGGAACACGCCAGAGTTTGATTTTGAAAATGCACGAACACAAACAAATACGTACTTACAGCCTACGGTGTTCCACTCTTAGGCCTGTGTCACGAAGTTGCGAAAAGCGACTATTAGTTTCTTCTTATCAGTATGTAGGTCCGTCTTCTGCATGGAACAATTCGGCTCCCAATGGACATGTGTTCATGAAATTCGATATTTCAGTATTTTTCAAAGAACTGTTGAGCAAATTGAAGTTTCATTAATACATGACAAGAATAATTAGGACTAATTTAGATTTTGGATAATATTTTGCTCACTTCTTCTCAGAATGAGAATTTTCCAGACAAATGCTGTGGACAAAAACATATATTTCATATTCTATAACTTTTTTTGTCGAAAATCGTGACTTTTGTGAGATAATGTGGCAAAATATTTAGAGCCGGATAGGCCACGCATGACTATGGTGCATGAGCATTGCATGCTGGATACCAAAGGCTAGAGTCACCCACTCAGAATAAGTAATATTTTGACTTTTTCACTGCAATAATGGTTGCACGGAAGCGATTCATCGTTAAGTTATACCTGTATTGCCTGTCTTGTTATTATTTAGCAGCAAAAAGCGGACATAACACGACTGACATATTCAGAGTTACAGCTGCTGAGAAGAAATTAGAGAGGCCTTAAAATGAAGGGTATATAAAAGTCACAAATAAACTGGAAACAATCTTGTAAAATTAAGTAAACTTTCGGGACTAATTTTTGTTTCTGTAGACAGAATGCCGAATTAACTGTGGAATGCCTACCTTCTGGGATAAGAAACCAAAGGCGATAAAAAATAACGCAGGATGGAAAGGGGACAAATGACGTCTTGGCTTTTATAATGTATTTAGGAATTCATAATTTTACATGAGATGGGCTGGGCATGTGGCGCGTATGGGTGAGGAGAGGGGGGTGTATAGGGTCCTGGTGGGGAAACCGGAGGGAAAGAGACCATTGTGGAGACCTAGGCGTAGATGGGTGGATAATATTAGGATGGATCTCCAGGAGGTGGGATGTGGGTATATGGACTGGATTGGGCTGGTCCAGGATAAAGACAGTTGGCGGACGCTTGTGAGTGCGGTAATGAACCTTCGGGTTCCGTGAAATGCGGGGGATTTCTTGACTAGCTGCAAACCAGTTAGCTTCTCAAGAAGGACTCTGCAGCATGGAGTAAGTAAGTATACTGGGTGTTGAACTGTTGCAATATGAACATATGGTCATTAAGTGAGAACAAATCTCAGAAAAATTCATAAATTTTTCGAAACCAAACACGTTATATTAGTCTTAGAAATTGTATTTTCAGGTCCTGATTTATTTTATGTTCGCCGTCAGAGAGAGAAAAGTGTTTCGTTCTGTCTTGACGGTGATGTAATTTTAGACGTGTTATACTATAAATTTTAGATCACACTGAAAACCCAAAATAACATAAAATGGGTGTTAACTAGCATATACAGAAGTAGTTACAACAGATATTTTCAGTAAGTGTTAAGGCAGTCCATCCTTAAAGTGTGGACACATTTATCCATTTTGTCTCACTGTCCAAAATTCTCGAGGCTTGTCCAAGAATATTGACAGATTCTATGAGGACAATTTTTCCTTCTATTGGCGTGAAACAAACAAAAATTAACAAGAATTTGGTCACATTCGGCGGTTAGGACACATTCAAAACCAAAATGATAGAGACTGAACTTTATAAGAATGGAACTTCAGACTTTGTCCCTTTTCCTTTCACGCAAAAGGTAAAAGCATTGTAATGGGACTACTTCCGCTCCGACATCAAAGGCAGACCTGCATGTTATAGTTTGTCTCTTCTTGCTAGTAAAAGCTGTTTGGTTACTGATGAACATAATATGCAAACACTTCGTCTTTCCTGCATATGTTACGGCACTATTAAATAAAATAAAACTTAAATTCAGCTCAAACTCGTGTACATTTTCTTGGAAAGAAATCTAAGCAGAGAAAAATAAATACACTCTTTCCTGAGGAAGTGTAGCGGCATAAAAACTTGAAGGTTTCGCTGCCCACGCCATAAACGTATATGGAGTTTTAGCTCAACTCATTCTTACCCTCGACACAAATTTGAGGTGAATGCATGTACACCTTTGTGGCCCCCCCCCTCTTTATTCCTGGGAAAGAACCACGGTACACATCGAATACGAAACTGAGCTTAATCGGGTAAGATATGACACCAAAAGCGATTTTCGGATTCACTAAGAAAAGAACTGCTATTTCAAAACTTGTGTTTCTGTACGTTACATTTTTCCTGCTTTGTTAACATATTTTATCACACTCATGTCGTAAAGTTAATAAAACCAATGAAATGCTTATAAAAAAAGTTGCGAATGAAAGAGTAGAACAGTGAAAATTTACGTTGTGACATTATAACAAAGAGAAGCAGGTAGAGGGGGCCTGGTAATAAACCCCAACAAGACCAAATATATGAGATTTTCAGCGTCCCCATCCCGAAGATCAGTGAAATAGGCAACCATAAAGGTGTAACTTATGAAGGAGTAGCCGAGTTCATATACTTGGATACGCTAATCAGTAATGAAAATAACGTGGAAAAAGAAATAAAAAGACGTATTTTGGCCTGCAATAGAACTTATTTTGCTGCTATAAGTCTCTTCAGGAGCCGACTTTTATCCAGAGCAGCTACTAATATTGTACTATACAAGACACTAATAAGACCGGTAGTGTCGTATGGAGCGGAAGAATGGACGTTGAAGGAGAAAGAAGAACAAGCTCTGCTAATTTTTGAAAGAAAAATATTTAGAAGAATATATGGTCCTAAATATGAATACGGGGAATGGAAAAGTCGTACGAATCGAGAACTAGAAGAGATGAGCAAAGGAGAAAATATAATAAAATGGATGAAAGGGCAAAGAATAAGACGGTTAGGTCACCTAGAGAGAATTGAGGAGGATAGGATGCACAAAAAGATCTTCACTCAAGAACTGGAACGGACGAGAAGAAGGGGAAGATTCAGGAAAAGCTAGAAAGAGGAAGTAGAAAGAGATCTTCAAGTGCTGGGAGTGAGAAGATGGAGAGAGTTAGTGGCAGATAGGAAAAAATGGAAGGACGTTTTTCGACAGACCAAAGCCTACAGTTGGCTGTAGTGCAAGTGGAAAAAGAAGAAGAAGAAATTATAATAAAACAAAACAAAAATACCCGTTTACGCAGTAAACGGACAAATATGGCAAAAGGCTACCGAGAACCGGTACAGGATGTAACAATGGCAAACTGTTGTAGAGTGACAGAAACTGACGTGTGACATTTTTCTCTTGCAGCAGAAATATATAAAGAATTTGGAAGTCCAAATGAGATTTTTGAGAAGTGTAAAAGGAGTAGGTATGAATTTCATTCAACGATGAAGTAAGTGAAGATACTTAAAATGATTCGAATATTAATGGACAGAAAAATGATAAAAGAAATATAGAAAGAAACGGTGTAAATGTGCTATGCATAGGTCGGAAGAAGGCCTCAAGTTATGAACTAAGTTCCCAAATAAGAGAATCAATGGTGAGCTTAAAAAATAAAGGTCTACATTTCGAAAGGAATGGGGTGGCCTCAAGTCCGATAGGAGTTTTTGGAAGACTAATAACGAAACTTAGGGAACATTTGGAGTGATTTCGGGACGGTTGAAATTATATGGAACAGGAGGACCAGAAGCTTCAGTTCTTATGTTATTATTCTGACAGCGATATATTACTGGTTGAATACTGTATAAGAAATAAGAGTATATATATTATATTTAGAATTTAGCAGTACCTGACCACGGTATATAATGCAGTGTTTCCTGTTATTATCCTGTCCTTTTTTTAAACAACACAAATAAAAAATGCCTAGATATTTCCGACAATGCACAAAAAATTTCACTCTTTTATAAAGTACAACACCTGTCCAGCAACAAAATACTATGTAGGAAACCTGACTGCTTTTTAACGCCAAACCCTTTGGATGATGCTGATCAAAAGGTGCTAATTGTTGGATCTGTGTTTATGCAAATTTGGACGATAGTAGGAACCCTATACCGGAGATACTCTCGTGGCAATGTTGGTAATTTTGGTCGCTTTGAACATCAAATAGTAGGTCCAATTAAACGTGTACGTTCTACAAATATATACAAGGTTTCATTACTGCGCCTAGATCATAACATTTGCGCCCTAAAGTCATTTAACATATGCAAAAAATGTCTCAAAATATTGATATCAAAAGTAATTTGAAATTCGGTTTCTTTCTTTAAGTATATAACATTTAATAAAAAAATTGTTGCACAGTGATTTTATTTGTTAATTATTGCTCCGACATGTTTCGGCCTTAGTTGTTGGCCATCTTCAGGAAGATCAGAGAATTTTTGATTTGTGCAGCTTGTATGTCAAAACATCGAAAAAAAAAGCACGAGCTCTCTGAAGATGGCCAACAACTAAGGCCGAAACATGTCGGAGAAATAATTAAAAAATAAAAGCTCTGTACAACAACTTCGTATTAATTACTATATATGTCACACAGTTGCAAGGAAAATAGATAATATGAAACCGATTCTTTCTTCTCTGCCAAGCCGGTTAATAAAAATATCAAATCGTACTGTGAAATGTTATAAAATCACAGATTATTTATTACTTACGATTACATAAGTTTTGACAAATACATATAAGAAAATTCCATACGATGAAGTTGCGGTAGATCTACTTTGAAAAACTGCTGTTCGCCTACCACGGACGATATTTTTCCCTTCATGACCGGAAAAGCAGTGAGCAGAGCCCAAACGAAGAGAGAAAGTCCATTAAACTCCTTCTAAATAAAAGCCCAGTACCTAGTACCAACGCCTACATTGCATGCTGTGGATACCGAGCGCAATAATCTTCACTTGCTGTGTAACTTAACGTCACGCTTTATAGCCAAATTATTAAGAAAACGTACAGAAATACAATTAATAGGTTGCGTTAATTTCACATCGGGATCTCGCTGCATTTCTTGGTACCGGATATTAAAAAAGCAAATATGCCATTGCATATTGCTGTGGTTACGGAGCATGCCATTTGTCAACATAATAGAAGGCACCGCGAACGGGAATAATGCTAATAAAATTAAATACAATATACTAGAACTCCAAAACAACTAAATTTTACATTTTATTACTCTTATCTTTAATATTTTTAGACTATCCTCTGTAACATTGAAGAAAATTCATGCTTTGCAACCACAGTGTTTTGCAGTAAGATGTATGTAAGATGAAGGCATTCGATGCAGAATTATGTAGCGAAATTTTGGTATGAAATAAAACCCACACACACAAACACACACACACACATACACACACACACATATATATATATATATATAGGTTGTACTGGGTCGAGACCTTTAATGATAAAACCTCAACTCATCCCTGTAAATCTGTTTCACGGTTCATACGGTTCTCAAATTCGGGCGTGAAGCCGTACTGTCAATTATTATTTTTGTGTCATGTCTTCACAGTTTATTTGGCAGTGCCTTCTAATATCTTCAGTCCCTTCGTTAGAGTATAGCTTTCTGGGTGAAGCCCCTTTCACTCTCGCAGTTCATGAATGTAGCATGCAACAGCCGACTCCTCCGAGACCTTGGTAAGCTTCTATACCATGTCACAAATCTCTAACTCAGATAATATATATTTTCACTTTGCAGTTCATGTATTGTCTCACTGCTCTGGGGAAAAAATGTAACGACCTACCTAAAGAAATATACCCCATCTGGTATAAATCTTCGAAATTCACATTTTCCCTTATGGACGCGTATTTCATGTCTCTTCGTTTTTATCTACTGAATTATTTATAACATTTTCTCTGTCTATTTGTTGTGTGTTGGACCGTGCATCATTGTGACAACTGAAGAATAAAAACCAACTAGATGTCACTTATTACTTTATTGTACTTCTTATAGGCTCAACATGTTTCGGGCACTACTATGCCCATCATCAGGAGCTCGAGACTATAATAATCAACATTATAGTCGCGAGCTCCTGATGATGGGCATAGTAGTGCCCGAAACATGTTGAGCCTGTAAGAAGTACAATAAAATAATAAGTGACGTCTAGTTCGTTTTTATTCTTCAGTTATTCTTCAATTTACTTTGTCTTCTTCAAGAATGTTTTGAAAATTGAAACCATGATACACAGAATATGTTCTGCACACGCCTATAAACATGACTTTCAATAATTTCAGTTTCATATCTTTTACGGGGTCCTTTCTGATTTCTGCACAATTTAGCTTACTTGTCTTACCGAAATATATTGAACGACAAAATAAAAAGAATTATGAAATACGACCGTTCAGTGTGAAAGTTAGAAACAAAATTTTGTGATTAAACACATTTCTTCGTAAAGAAATCAGAATTACTCAAGCTTTCATAAACAGTACAATTAACATATCACAGCGGCACGACTTCAGGTCCTATCTTAGGATCGAAACATGTCGGAACAACTTTAATGTTTTAATATGGAATTTTTATATATGTGCATTAGTTGGTATAATAATTAAATAAAGATTTATGTTGACACTAATATCCAACACTATGAATTAATGTTACGTAGGTGTCTGACAAGAGTAATAATGTGTGTTTCTATTCTTTATGTTATACTTCTTGTTGTAACAGGTTCCGCTAATGTCTATGGCCTTATTATAATATTAGGTATATCACATGATATGGAAAATTGTGCCTGTTTTCTTCTTGATGTGGAAGTGAGATCCGCGTAAGAACCAAGTTTTCAGAACGCTATTATGAAATAAACATTTTCCAAATTGTTTAAGCCTATTACAAAATGATACCAAGTATTAGGCCCGAGCTCCTTCTGGCCTACCATTGCTGACATCATATGTAATCTACGCTGCTTGATTTAAGACGTACTGTTAGGCCAGATATTGTGTTTGGTGAAATTCTTGAATGTACCGTCTAGAGCCAATGAATAAGGTAAATATATGCTGAATTTCGAAGCACATGCTCGAATTTAATAAATTCTAAGAGGTGAAACTACACTTTCTGTAAAAGATGAAGGGTCCTTCAGTGTTATATTCAATGTAATCTGTACAAATTATACTAACCTATTCCCGTGGATATTATTCTACATCAATGTCTGCGAACCGGAAGCCTGTGTCGACACCTGGCAGACTGCTACAATATCAACAGCGCATAGAAATTTTGTTTTTAATTGTATACTTTAGCTACGTTGTCGCCTGTTACATGAAAGTTACATTGGAAGATTTATGAAACAAAAATATGATTTTTTTCAATTTATGCAGTTAAAAATAGATATGCGATAATATTATACAAAAAATGGCTTTCCTGATTTCCAAAGAATAGGTGTTTCTACAAGGTAATGTAAGAAATTACTGGATTTTTTGGCCTACTGTTCTAAATTAAATATGTATACTATTAAATAAATAATTTAGACATTTTTATCCAAATTTCTTACTTTCATATATATCGCAAATTATTTTTGTCAATAAGTATCAAATTCACCTGAGACAGCTTGACAAATGGGATATGTTGGTTTGATACCACCAAGAGCAAAGTGAAAAAAAATGTTGTAATTTTAACTTATTGCTTATATTAAATTATATCCCGAAATAAGGCAATATTATGTAAGAGTGGGTGATTCATGATGCTGAAAAAAATAGTACCTAGAAGGAATCCCAACATATTATTTTAGTCACAGAGAGACTTTATGCATTTTGATTATTAGAATTAAGTGTGTTGCCCTAGAGATATGTTTCTAAAAAAAAGTCGGAATTACGTTGTATTTTCTTCAAGACAAGCCTACATGATTAATATTATTTTAACATTAGGGGTGCAATATACTTGGCAGTAAATATCTAGCGTCGAAATTCTTCAGGGTGTAAAAAAACATTAAAATTTCAGCACCTAACGTGTATTTAATTATACCCCGACCAAACCAAAATTACATACACATTACCATATGTCAATAAGAGAGGCCCAGCAAAGTGGCTTACTTTTATGTAAAACTTTCCGCCAGTTCTTATACCGTGTCAGATTGAAACAAAACAGAAATTTCCTATATTAAAGTTAAAATTAAATACGTTAATGTCACTATATGACGTATTGCCGAAAACTTCAGTAAGTCTCATATATAATTTTATTCTACCCTAATAATCGAATACAATTACAGTAATAATAATTTTCACATGTAATTTAGCTGTACCTTACCCATTTAATACCATTACAGTGATATTTGTTTTACGTCATACAATACAACTGCACATAGAAAACAAAAAAATACAAGTAACTGACAATCGATAATGTTCCGGCCTCATACACGTCATATCATGTTCATTAATCATTATTGTTCACCAATTAATAGCTTCCTTTCTCTTGTTATATCTCGGATTTTTCAATAGCAGCAGATGTCAAGAAACAGAGGGCGTCATTGATGGAACAACAAAGTCTAAATTCAAATCTGATAAAAACGTTTAAAATCTGTAATATTTTTAAACAGATTCCGGATAAATTCCCTATTTTTATTCGTGGTGTCTTCCGATCTTCTCAGTGTTTCTCGGTAAAACCTATCCTGAAGTTCTTGACAGCTGGCACATCCTGTCGCATTTTGCTCTGAAAAAAATATCCTCAGTTTTCCGTCATGTTACGCGAGGCCTACCATCTTTCTTGAAATATTTTCCTGGAGTTTTATCATAACACGCAACCTGTCCCATTTTACTTGTGAATCAAATAGCCTAAGACATTGCATATGGTAACTAAAACCAGCATGCGCACAAAGGTGTACGAACGTATATTACAAACATATTATACCACCTATCTGTTTGTTCAGTTCACGGATATGGATCATTTGATACTCTTTCATGCCCAATAGGCAAAGACTACATACTCTTATAAGAATGCGAAGGAAAATTGCCTAGAACAAATGAAAACATTTGGTTTAATGAAATGTGTCTTGAATTCGTAATGTATGTTCATATATTTATCTGCCTTTTTTTGGTTTTAGCTACCATATCTAAATGTTCAGTGCAGAGTTATGGATCTTTTAAAATCCTAAGTTACTTTACATCAGACTATCTGTCCCATTTTACACGTAAAAACTTTCTCAATTTAATGTTACTTTACACCGGCTGTCCCTTGTTACACACGAACAAGATATTCTGTTTACCTTACGTCACGTGATCAGTGTCATTTTTTTGTAAACTAAATACCCATATTTATTCAGCACGATCCAAAATTATATGTGGGTTTCACTTAGAAGGTAAAACTTATCTGGGAATTAGGCATTATCCTAAATATTTACCAAGTTCATTTTGTACCAAGCACTATATGAGCAAGCTTCTACAACCCCTTGTACTTACTGAGAATATTCACACTGATAACCTAATTATATTGCAGTAATTCTGATGACTTCCATTTTCAAGCTACGTAAGTTTACACAACAATCCAAAAACACATAATATGCTTGCAAATAAAAAATTTTAATTACATTATCATTACTCGAAGATTATCACATAAATTTGTTGCACTGTTTATTCAATGCAACGGAATTCCAAGGACGGTAACGGAAACTTCTACTGTTGTCGTTCGAACTCTCAAAACTCTGTCTGCATACCCGCCACGTGCTGCAGTACCCCCTCTCTTTGCTAACGTACAAGGTCGAGGAAGACTCCATCACTGTGCACAAGCTTGTTCTTTAATAAGGGGATGTAAAGAGAATAGTACAACTTAACTTACCTAGTAATTGTGGATGTTAGGTTATTTTTGGGCGCCTAGTTCCCAGCCGTCGGTCATTGCAGCTTGTTGCCAGACTTCATTGCGATGTGTCGCTGACACGCATTATATTTCCAAGAACCGTTGTCTGACAAGGTGATTATAATATACTCAGATGAAGATGAGTCGGCAGTAACTATCACTGAAAGATGAACACGTCTTCTCTGTGACAGTCTGGAACGTTCGACTGGCCGCTTTAGGGACACACACTCAAGTACGCTAGGCGCCATCTTGGAATCGAAAGACGAAAAGAAGAAAATAAAAACAAAAGAACATGCAACGCACACTATCGATGAATAATTATGGAATAAAGGAAAAGATACACCTTACACACCCTGACATGCAGTCGCTTTGTCTTTTTTTTTTTAAAGAAAATGATTTGTGGATGTATAGTTTATGATAATTGCAGTCAAAAACCGTTGAAAGTACTGAAGTATAATATTTTAAAAGTTTTGTCAGACGACAACTCGTATTTGCAATTTCCTCGACGTCTACTTAAGATCAATTCACATTTAATGCAAGAAATTTATGGGTGAAATTGACAACGTAAAGATTTATATCTGGCTGCCTCATATAAATGACACGACAATAATCAGATTAAATAAAACTTCCTTAAAAATCATAACGTAGCCAGAATTACTTACTAAACCACACACGAAAACATAAAACTGAATTCACAATTTTAATCCTGAAAGAAACTCTACGAGGTTAACGTCTCACGTTACCAAATGCTTCACTGTCTTCCACGGGCGACGACTCGCCTGCGGTGACTGGTTAGACAGCAGAAAGCTTAGTGGAGAGCAGTAGAGGAATTGTTTTTGCTGTCTCCCAATTGTTTATGGAAGGAAATAAGGTCTGGCAGAGGGGTCGAATGGAGCAGGGTGTGTGTGTGTGTGTGTGTGTGTGTGTGTGTGCTTATTAAATGTGTACTTCTATTAGGGGTGGGAGCGGTAAAGTTGCACAGCAAGAAACAAAAGGAGAGGCAAAGAGACAATTTTAGTAGTGGACACTTTTAGTTCCGGGAAATGTTATCTGTATATCCGCTACTGTAAACATAAAATTCTCATCAAAGGATTCAATGAAATAAACATTCAAGTTCCTGTCGCATATAGGATGAACTGTCATTCGTCAGGTGCTTATGTATCTAGACGTATCTGCATGGAAGCATTTGTTTGTGTACACGAAATACTGTCGTACAACATAAAGACGAAGAGACATTTTGTGTCAATAATAGCAATACAGTTGGTTAAACAAACCACAATTCATCAATTTAAGAAGACAGAAACAAATGTACGTAGTATTCTATGCGCACGCAACATCACGTCAAATGCAAAACAACCAATAAAAACACACCGGCCCCATAAAAAGGGGGGGAAAAAACGGATAAAAGAATAAGATTGCGCGTACTTCCTATACTTGCAGAACTGCGCACGCGCTAGTCACTTGGATACTGTTTCCGGCCATTTAGGTAGCAATTAATATCGGTAACAAATCAAAAAGTATGCAACAGTCAAACTCTTAAAAACGGTCGCCATTTGACAATCACTCAGTAAGGTACACCTCTAGTCTGTAGAAGCCCCGTGGCTGTACTAGTAACTTGGTGTTGGCTCCATCCAAGCAAAGGACGTGAAGCTAAAAAGAGAGACAGAGAGAAAGATGACGGGGGAGGGAGGGAGAAGAAAGGCCAGAGTGAGAGGGTTGGAATAAGGAAGGAAGGATTGAAGTCGGGTTTACACTGTACAAGTATTGTGACAAATATTTGGTCACAATAAACCAGTTTTATAGGCTTTAGTATCCTTTATACAATCCACGCATTACATGAATGATTTCTGGCTTCTGCTGCTAAGGAGATGATTAGTGCGCTCTTCTGGGTTGTTACGCAGTGAGTAGCGGTAATTTCTTACTGACGTTTTGGGACAACCTATGGGTCCCATCTTCAGAGGTCAAGAATCGGGACAATTTATGGGTCCCATCTTCAAGGGGCAAGAATCGGATTCTTGACTCTTGAAGATGGGACCGATATGCTGTCCCGAAACGTCAGTAAGAAATTCAAACTACTAGCTGCGTAATAATCCAGAGGAGGGCAGTTCTCACACATTACATGTTTGTGCTGACTAAAACCAAAACAATGCAGTCGTTCCGTTATCGAGAAATCTCCGGTTCGTGTCCAGAAGTCCTCTTTCACCATGTGCACAACCTGAAATTATACAAAATTAGATATAAAATGCACGCCTTATTAAGTATCCACTTTTACCATAAAAAGCAAAAATATTTTTCTATGGTATTGTTGAATTACATAAATCGCTTCCAACAGTATCAGCGAAGGAGGTTTTATGAAAACGTAACAATGTCTTTTATTTCATTGTTGAGCTACCCATGTCCTCAAAAAGACAAAAGTACTAAAGTTTTCAATCAAATTGCCCGACTTTTTTTTTTGGATTTTAACCAAATTTGGATACTGTCGACAGACTTTAATAAAAGTACACAAGTTCAATTTTGACGAAAATTCTTCCAGTGAGAGCCACGTGTATGTACGTGGACAGGCAGAGGGGCTGACCTACATAAGCTAATATGCGCTTTGAACAAATATGCGAAAAACCCTGGTTAGGAAAATTACTTACAATTTTAAACCTATTGGTAACTACACCTACTACCAGCTGCAGCACTTACAAGCCATGCTCCCTGATCATAGATCTATTAATTTTTTTTCGGATAATTCTCATATTTAACAAAAAAATATTTCGCTGAACACCATTAACTGATTAGCCTTTGTAATGAGGCGGATTTCATTCCCTATGTTATAGAATTGAATTCTTGTACTAATTTAGATTAATTTCAGTCTTCAACAGTTTAAATGACAGAACTTAGTTAAAGTGACTTCACAAGTATGACTTTTAATATATCTATTACTAAGGTCGAGTCACCGCTACGTTGTTATCAGGATAAATTGGAGGCTGGCAATAAATATGTTTATCGTATAGTTTTTATGGCACAGTTACACTTCTCTTATGTTACTAGCTTCGGTCTTACACAAACATTTTGTTACTTCCGGTATCACAGAAATAATGCAAAATTTGATTGAAAATATCTTGATTATGATGCATGTTGAGGAAATACGTTGTTGTACATACGAGTGTATTACTAAAATAGAGGTGTTTCTTAGCTCACATACACGTAAATTGAGAAAAAAACAAACGTTAAGGTAAATTGCACCCTAGAATAAGCGACGAAGGCCTAGAAGGTGAGTAGGTGTATAGCTCTACTCTTTCTTTAATCTCGGTTCTAGATGTGTTGTGGCTGGTCAACGCCACCCCTCACCGGCTTTACCTCCCGAAAAGACCCTTTACCTATTGTATTGGAGGCTGGGTGGACAAGAGTGCCGGTCTGTACGGCTGCGGCAAATCTCGCCCCCCACCGGGAAAGTGAGATAAAATAGCAAAAGTTAGTGTTCTGTATTTGAATTTTGTGAAGATGGAAACTGAACTAGGAGGGACCCGTCAACAAACATTTTTATCAAGTTAGTGCTAGGTATTTAGTGCAAGAAATTATCTAAACTACTTTTGTATTTCTAATGTGCGTCATCCCGGTTGTGTTTTGTACAATAGTAGGAGTTAGGTATGTTAACAGTCACAGTCGAACACAACTATATTGGTTTTTTATTATACAGGAGTTTACAACAACGACATGTTTCGGCCCTATATTCTCACTGATTGTACATATTGTAGCCTGAGTAATTATACTTATATATTATATTATACCCCCTAGCATAAGAAATAATCCCTATGGGAGAAAAACGATATCCAACCAAATAAACCCGGGACCATGGTACTCCGTGACGTAATGAGATCTCGAACCCACCCCATTACGCCGCAAGACCACTACACGCATGCTAGTATAGCCTAAGCTGAAAGTCAAACCACAACCTGATGATGGCCCACATATAGGGCCGAAACATGTCGCTGTTGTTGTAAACTCCTGTATATTGAAAAAAACAAATAGAGTTGTGTTCGACTATAAGTGTCAACATACCTAACTCCTACTATTTTTGTATTATGAAGTTCAAAATTTGTGTACCGGTAGTGTTTTTATTTACTTACTTCTTCCAACATCGAGTGTGAAAAAATGTCTTGTTTCTTTAAAACTTCTACATAAGTATTACAAGAAAGACAAATAATAACCAAAAAAAATTTATTTGTACGGTTTTCGGCCAATATAAGAGCAGTAAATTTACTCTGTTACATTCTTGATCGAACGTACTGGAGACCATCTCTTTTATAAATTTATAAAATATAAAATATGTGATATTTGCAGCACACTAAGTGCTTTTTAAAGGCAGGAGTGTCTCAGTTATCATATAGTGTCATGGCTGCAGGTTGGGAGGCAAGGAATCGGGGTTTGGTTTCTGGTGTGAATAGTAGCTTTTGTCTACACCACCAATTCCAGAATAGGAGCTGAGCCCCCAGAGTTCCCTATCTGATGGCTACTTGTTGCGGGAGGGGGGGGGGGTGTGTGGGAGAGAAATAGTGATCTTCAGTAAGAAACACATGACCAAAGGCACTCACCTCCACCCATCTCTGACAGTGCGAATGCGCGGAACTCTTTAACGTCACTCTCCAAACGTCTTAAAACGGACTTTTAAATAACGCAAGATTTTTACGTGATTTATAACAAATTTTAACCAACAATTTCAATGGGGAAGGCAAACTATCTCGTCCGGCTATTAATTATGAAACACTGCTAATATAAATTTGATGTGTATTGTACCGTGCATCATTTTGATAACTGAAGAATAAAATCCAACTAGATGCCACTTATTACTTTATTATGCTTATGGTAGGCTCGACATGTTTCGGGCACCATTATGCCCATTATCAGGAGCTCACGACGATAGCGTTGGTTATCACATAGGCCGTCTGGTTCTTGTGTTGCTGCTGGTTGGAGGTTGAGTAAAGGCAGGATGGATGAGTGTCCGGATCGAAGGCTGTAACAACCTTCGGTCCGGACAGCCTATGTGATAACCAACACTGTCGTCGTGAGCTCCTGATGATGGGTATAATGGTGCCCGAAACATGTTAAGCCTAACATAAACATAATAAAGTAATAAGTGGCATCTAGTTGGATTTTATTCTTCAGTTACTGCTAATATAAACCTGTTGTGGGCCAGGAAGACCGCCTCTGTGGTCTAGTGGTCAGAGTTTCTGGCTACAGATACAGAGGTCCCGGGTTCGATCCCCTGCGCTACCAGATTTTCTGAGTAGTATTGGGTCTGGAACGGGGTCCACTCAGCCCCGTGAGGTCAACTGAGGAGCTACTTGAATGAAAAAAGTAGCGGCTCCAGGTCTAGAAAACAGAGATTAACGGCTGTGGGGACGCGTTGCGCTGACCA
>Ga0131853_10011533_pt1 | contig 16176 bp, 9 predicted proteins | sample TergutLab28metaG_FD_92764 | JGI IMG/M metagenome (GOLD analysis project Ga0131853, IMG submission 92764) | Labiotermes labralis P1 segment gut microbial communities from Petit-Saut dam, French Guiana - Lab288 P1 (version 2) (version 2) | ecosystem: Host-associated > Arthropoda: Insects >...
ACTACTACTACTACTACTACTACTAAGACGTAGTAGTAAAGTAGTAGTGGTAGTGGTAGTAGTAGTAGCAATATCAATTTGAAATCCCAACTCTAACATTTGCCCCGTATATTAATTACGTAAGATTTGGAACTTTCCCAGCATTAAAGATTCACAGCAGTCTATAGTCTCTGGTTTCGACATCGTACACCCCAGTAGCAATGTTACTGCGGACGTAACTGCCTACGTTCTTGCCTTTGTAATGTGGGTTAATACTTAAAGCAGGACTTTCACTAAGTTTCGCGAAACCCATATTTATGCTTCATATATACCGGAACCACCAGACTCTGCGCCACTTGCTCAATATAGCGACTTCGGGGAAGGGGACGCGGTGATACGGTGATACTGTGATTACAGTCAGTATCACTTCGTGTACTTCGCTTACATGTAAACTAATTTACACACATACCTACAACCGGGGCAAAAACGACTAGTTTTTAAGTGTGTACTGCATGTTTATCGTCACATCTGTTAGCCTTCGCACGTTCATTAGAAGAAATTAATTTCACAGATGTTATCGAATAAACGCTAATCGACTGGCCTACGTAAACTTCTTGTTTGGAGTTATTCGTTGAATCTCCTGAAAAAAAAACAACAACAACTGTATGGTTTAAATAAGGATATATATAGGTGTGAGACAGGTGTTCGTCAGTTCGCTCCTTCTATGATCTTATGTGCCTGCGTACATTCACTACCTGCTTTTATTGCAGACGTCCAGGGTTCAATTCTCGGGCCATTGACCTACTACAGTAAATTACCTTTATCGTGGTGTTTCTCAGTCTCATCAATCAAATTCCGCAGTAGCTCCTCAAATTTACCAAAGACCGCTACCTCACAGACACTTTGCGATTTGGTAATGATCATACTATTCGACGCCTATAAACCCATCAGCAGACCACAGGTAGACGCCACGTTCTTGGGAACAATTTTTAGGCGCGTTGGCAAAAATGCGAAAAGTGACTATCAGCTTCGTTACGTCTGTCTGCTGTCTGTCTGTTCGTCTGTCAGTCCGCATGGAACAACTCGGTTCCCGCTAGACGGATTTTCATGAAATTTACTATTTGAAAATTTTGGAAAATCTGTCGAGAAAATTTTATTTTCTTTAAAATGTAACAGCATAGAAGTACTCTACATGATGACGCATGTACATTTTTTTAAATCGTTTGTCGCTTAATCCTTCTTAGAACGAGAAATGTTTCACACAAAGTTGCACGGAAACTCAAAACACGCATTTCATGTTCAGTAATTTTTTATCCGAAAATAGTGCCGTTTTGAGATAATGTGGAGAAATATTGTACAACCGGAAAGGTCATAGATGGAAATATGGCGCATGCGCATTGCTTGCTGGAAAACTATGGCTATAAAACACACACTCGGAATATGTAATAGTTATTGCTTTTCCACTGCAACAATGGTTACGCAAACGCCTGTTTGTTACGTAATACGTGCATTGCCTGTCTTGCTGACATAAAGTGAGCGTACGGCACAGGACGTACTGTGATCAGTCATGTAAGGGTAACAGTTGTTTGTGCTCAAGCACCGCGCCATGAAGACGTAAGGAAGAGTGGAAGTACAGATCCACGCCTTCTTAACCCTGGTGTTAGATACAGGGAAGTGGTAAGAACCGGCCAATTTACTGCAACGGAAAAGCCCACTGCACAGATTTGCTGGAAGACTCGGTGGGACCCAAGAAGGTGTGGAGAACAGAAAAACCTCTGCCCCACCCGGGAATTGAAATACGGCTCTCCAATTGTGCAGCCCGTAGTGTAGTCACTATAGTGAGCTATCCCGGCTGTTGCTCGCATTGAGGCAGCTGCAAAACGTATTTCTACTGATCGTATCTAACAGCGGCGCACAGTTCTTCTCGAGAAGCTGATAGTCTCTCAGCTAGTGAAGCAATTCCCTGTATTTTATGGAACACGAAGGTTCATCAACGTATTCACAAGACAGCCACTGAACCATATCCTGCGCCAGATTAATCCAGCCTAACGACCTCCCAACCCTGTTTCTAGGGCAAAAGTCCATATAAGCACACCATGAAGGCATAAAAAGGGAGCACAAGTACAGCCCCACTCAGTCTTCACCTCGGCACCAGGTGGAGGCGAGTGGTCAGCTTCACGTCCCGACCGCTTTACCCCCGGAGAAAAAAATTCGGTACCCATTGAATAGGAGGATGCGTGGGCCCCCTCTTCTCGAAAAACACACCAAGTATGACGGTACCAGGTAAGGGGTATCTTCGTAAAACTTCACGATGAGGCGTATATCCATATGTCAAACACCGTCACTAAGAATGCGGTGGCTGAGGCATTCGTAATAAACAAATGTAACTCCCACTTCATTGAGCATCGGAACAAACCAATTGTTCATCACCTTGTTTACAAAAGCCCGCTGTGTTTAGGTCCATGCCATCATGAATTCGAAACTCTTAACGTTCTCAGGCATGCTGTGCACGTTTTACCGACAACTCGTCTCGTCACATTGCAGGGGAAACCCAACCCTCACCATCCAGCTATTGCACGAATGTTCTCACCATACGACGAGTTCGGTGACGGGAGTGAAGGCGGCCGGAGGTGAGTACTAGTGAGGATAATGGTGGCAATTTTGAATAATTCCAGCTTTCGAAAGCTCAGTAGCCTAGCAGAATGCATTTAATGGTTAAAGACGTAGCCACAAACTACAATTTTACTAATGACCAACTAATTCTTATTCCTTTATGCCGCCAGAGGACTTTCCTTCGTCCATGACGCAAGTTACGCCCATGTGTAAGTGATATTTCGAGAACATGACGTCATATCCTGAATAGAGCATCTGTGCTGAAGCCAAGGAAATAAGTCGCATGGACGGTGGGAACGAGGGCGCTCGAGGCTTTCCCCTCACCCTTTAACGCTGCAGTTCCCTCAAACTAACCCCAAAGTCCTGGTGACTATCGAAGTTTGGCAGTACCAACATTCGTGCGAACAGAATGACTAGATGACTGGAGGGGAATGCAGTGTAGTGCAATGGAGGGAGAATTTAACAGCTTGGGTGGGATGTACGGAGGGCAGATCCACTGAGCTTATTTCCGCGGTTGTAGTATAGACCAGTGTTTCTCAATGGGTGGCACGCGTCCCACTGCAGGGTGATTATGGTCAACTGCGTGGGACTTGGGGTGTGGAAAGTTAAGAATTTCAACTCTATTAAAATAAAAACAAATGTAAACATAATTCCATGTTTTAACTCTGCTCAAACAACCGATTTTAAGCTGATTAATTACATTCTTTTGCAGACGTGACAATAATAAGCCAAACAGTAAATTGTGTTCCAGAGATGTAAGAACTGGTTATACTGTTTTACATTTTTTTTACAACCTACCAGTAGGAAGCGAGATGGAAGATGTTGGAAAACCACTCAAGTATTGATTACAATGCAGTTCTCAGACTTCCATTTATATCCACTCATTAGAATATAGTACAAAAGGGTCAACACACAACATGTCATTTGAGGTCAAAGGGGTATTTATACCACTGATGTTGGCATCACTTGACACATCAATAAATCCTGTTAACAGTTATTAGATCCAATAAAATATATTTAGTAGCGTCTCCAGCAAGGACATTTCCATAATTACACATCACCAACGCGTACTATAATTCAATAACTCATATTCTTTCATTCAGTCTTGGCTAAATATGGATAGCAGTAACACGGAGCTGCAGTTGCTGTTTGGTTCTTACATGGCCATTTCTGATGTCTGAGTGTCCACAGTTTGTCCACACGTAGCCATGCTAGACTGGACAGAGTACGAGACGTCTTTATTTTTTCGGTAACCGTCTGTGGTTTAGGACATATTTCTTGTGATACAATGTAGCCAAGATATGTACATACTTTCTTTTTCAGCGCCCGCGAAAAGGACGTGCCTGAGGAACCGGTCAGCACGGAAGACGTCCTGTTTGACATGTTTAGGAACCAAGAAACTGACCTACTGCCAATTGGCATGTTCCTGTCTGTGAGTAATTGTCAAGGAATTTGGATTGTACTGACACATTCACTTCCAAAAACTAGGAAAGCTGCAGGCACGGTAACAGTTCTGACACGTAGCTCTAAAGTTTGTTCATATCAAAAACTACAGTACATACGCCAAAACTTTATAGCTACAAAATGGGTGCGTGAGGCTTTCCTCTACACCTTCGTTGGAAACATATTTAGCTGCTATGCAATGCGCAAGTTACACACAAAACGCAAGGAGAAAAAGGATATCAGCCTTCATGTAAAGTGTCTATTATTTCTGCCGAAACTGAAAAATTTCACACAGGTGTTAGTGCAACCTTCCAACACCAAGCTTCTAAAATCCGTTCAACATCTCCTAGATCACTACATTGTCGACAGCCAGTACAGATGGACGTTACAGATCACATGCATAGAACCTTTCTTTGCAAGATAGCCAAAGCTATTTGAAGTTTGTACACTAAAATAAACATCCAACTAGATGCAACAATGATAATTTAATTAATAATTTCAATCAGCTCAACATGTTTCGGGCGAAAATTTCGCCCAACCTCAGGAGCACTAGGCTGTGTTTACACCTTGTGGTATAAAGCACCGACGATGCTGCCTGCTGGTGACCAGGATGAGGTGGAACTGGTTATAACCAGTTCAACTGGTTAAAACCAGTTCCACCTCATCCTGGTCACCAGCAGGCAGCATCGTCGGTGGAAATGGTTATAGCCAGTTCCACCTCATCCTAGTCACCAGTCAGTGCTTTATACCACAAGCTGTAAACACAGCCTATTGCTCCTGAGAATGGGCGAAATTTTCGCCCGAAACATGTTGAGCTGATTGCAATCATTAATAAAATTATAATTGTTGCATATAGTTGGATGTTAATATTATTGTATCAAGGATGCACAGTCACACAAACATCAAATTTTGTACACTATATTCGAAAATAGGTTGCCATGACTTTAATGAGATAAATCTGAAACACTGTGATAAAAATTTGATGTAGGTTAGGTTTTGTGGTCATTACACCTTCAAAAACAAGGTACAAATTTAACAGTTCGAGCGCGCTTGCTACTTTTTTTTGTCTCAGAACAAATGAAGTATAAATCTTAATCTAACTATTGCAGCAGCAAATTCGTTTTTTTTTTTTTGCAACACATAAAATGTTTAGTTTGTGAGTGAAATGACAGTCGAGATACTTTCGCTCGTGTCTGACAGCATTAACGCTTGGTGTGATGTGTATGACAAATGTCAATAACGCTTAGTTTGTGAGTGAATTCACACCCGGGTTACTTTCACTAGTGCCCGTTATATAACATTAACGCTTGGTTTGTGAGTGAAGTCATAGATAGAATACTTTTACCAGTGCTCCGAACGTGCCTAAAGTTTTCCTTCTTTCCTACTTTTGAGAATTTGTTTGGCGCGGTCGTAAAATTACAAAAAAAAACTGTTAGCTTCAAGCCTGTCTGTCTGTCCTTCCGCATGAGACAACTCGGCTTCCACGGAACGGATTTTCATTAAATTTGATATTTGGGTATTTTTAGAACTCTATTGATAATATTCAAGTTGCATTAAATTCTGACAAGAATAAAAGGTACTTCATATGAAGACCTATGTACGTTTCTGGCAATATATCGTTCAATTCTTCTTAAAGTGAGTAATGTTTCAGAAAATAAGTTATAGGGAAAATCAAGACACGCAATTTATCTTCAATACTTTTTCCCCCGAAAATCGTGCCGTTTATGAGATAATGTGGAAAAATATGGTAGAGCCAGACGCGTCACAGTTGACAAAAAAAAAGGGGGGGGAGGCGCTTGCGCTCTGCATGCTGGATAACTAATAGGTAAGGCTAAAACCACACACTCAGAATATGTATTACTTACTGCTTTTTTCACAGCAACAGTGGTTACGCAAACATGCCTGATTATTAGGTTATATGTACATGGCCTCTTTGTTTAAACCCGTACTGCTGGGATATAAGTTTCAGTGACTTAATCACAGGTCTGGGTGAGTAACTTTGTAATTTCACTTTTTTCTTTACAAAAACCGTGAAAGCAAGTTTTAATATTTGTTGTGCGTAGGCTCTACGCAGTACGGGACTCAGAAGGACTGATCCACGTTTGGTGGAGATGATGGAAAATCTGCGAACTGTGCACAAGAGGAGTGGCCACGAGGGAGGTTCACCAGAGACACAGAAACTAGACAGGGAGACCTTCAAGAGGTTAGACAAGAAGGGTTTCTGGGTTTGTGTTTAGTTCAGTTTCTTGAATAACGTTGCATTACTGTGGTTACTTACTTCTGGTTGGTTAATTACTTGGTTCAACAGTAGGATATTTTAAATGGAGACCCTACACAAATAACTGGTGCCATTAACTGAAGAATAAAATCCAACTAGATGCCACTTATTACTTTATTATGCTTTTGTTAGGCTCAGCATGTTTCGGGCACTATTATGCCCATCATCAGGAGCTCACGACGATAGCGTTGGTTACCACTTAGGCCGTCTGGTTCTCGAGTTGCTTCTGGTTGGAAGTTAAGTGCAGGCAGAATGGATGAGTGTCCGGACCGAAACATGCTGAGCCTAACAAAAGCATAATAAAGTAACAAGTGGCATCTAGTTGGATTTTATTCTTCAGTTATCAAGATGATGCACGGTCCAATACACATAAAAAAACTGGTGTCATTATTAACTTGATGTATGCGCCGTGCATTTTGCACAATTTTACTATACCTGTCCAACAGATGCACAATATATGTTAAGAATCATCTGTTTCTTGAGATACTCCTACTTGATTCGATATTTATTCATCATACTCAGGGAGTTTCTTTTTAGGTATGGTAAAGTTACAAAATTAATAAAATGGAAACGTTTATACAAGTGGTTGTTACAAAGAATTAATAGGTTAAATCTATTTAATCAGCTACTCCATTATTTAATCCATTAACTCTTCGTAACAACCACTTGTGTAAAAGTTTCCATTTTATTAATTTTGTTAACTTTAGCACACATAATAATAAACTCCCTGAAGATGATGTATAAAACGTCGAAACATGCAGGCGTGCTATAAGAAACAGATAATCGTTAACATATATTGTGCATTTGTTGGACAAATATAGTAAAATGGTGCAATTATTGTTTGCCACCGTGTAAAACCTGAAGATAGGTATAAAAAATGTTATCGGTTACAATTCAAAATGCTGTTATTGTAAAGACATGATTGCTATATTTGGAAATCGGGAGATTTTTTCAAGGGAAATTTGGCACCAGTAGGTATTCAGTTGTGCCCACAGTCTCTGCGTCACTTAGGTAACCAGACGGGTGGTCGCTATCAGTTAGGCAATTACTATGTCAGGAATTTCGTTAGTTTTCTCATATAAGCTGCTGGTTAGTCAGTAAACTAAGTTTCTATACACTCAGCCAGTCGGTTAATAATGTGTAAAATTACAACGAACACTTCACTTCACCTTTACCATCCCGAAAAAAAAATATTTACTGCAAATGCTAAACCTGAGGTTCCCACAGCGGTGTTTTTGAAGATTCAATTTACACCGTGTTGACTGGTAAAGTCACCAGTAACACTACGTAACATCTCGTACGATTGGAATCTTCAATTTACTGCACAGACTGGCCCTTTAGATTATAAAAAATTGTGTCCCTTTTATTGTGGCCCTGAGACGTCAGAGGATGTTCCGGTAGATGTAAGTTTTCCATGCAACAAAGTTGCAGCCCTCAGGGACAGGATAAAAGGGACAACCTGTATTTCTTATACTCTCAGGTTATAATTGAATAAGTAAACAACAGGACAGTAAAGGCTGTCGTAGATTCAAACGAACTACGCTGTACCGACTTCAGCACCTGGTCATAATATAGTCCACATGCACAGGCCTGTGGTACACATTTTTTTTTGTGTGTGAGTCGGTTTATTTCCTTTCAAAATGTCCTTTCATTTTTTTGTTCATATTCTCGGCGACTTTTTTCGGACAGACGTGATAGAGTTCCCACCCTATTTTGCTCTACGCGCAACTCGAGAGGCCAAAAACAAACAGACTGTACATTTACTGCAACAGGAAACAAGTGAGAAAAGAGCTTACATTTTTACACGTTGCCAGTTCCAATTCCCTTCTCTTCAAAACACACATTTTGTACCAGAGTCCCTCTTTTACCCAACTATGCAGTTCGTAATCTATCACCTCAGACAGACTTGACGTAGTTCCCACCCTCCCTCCCGTCATGCGCAACTCAAGAGGCCACGATAGAATAATCGGACAGTATAACTATTTAACTTTCTGTATAAGAAGCAAGTGGAAGTAAAGTGATGGGATGAACGTCTCTTTGCAGCGTGGTATCGGCGAATGTCGTCCTCATTTCGCGAGCGTTCAGGCATCAGTTCATCATTCCGGACTTTCCGGGCTTTACGAAGCACATCGAGGAATTCTACTGGAAGTGTAAACCCAATACAGAGGGAAAGGTAAGGATCTCCTGACATTAGGTATGGGGCCTGTTGGCAGGGAGTCGAACATTTTACGCGATTCACCGACGAAATATACAGTCCGCGGCCCTTTTTACACGTGTTTCAGTCTGCAAACAGCTTATTCTCTTTTTTTCACACCTGTATAAATCAATGAAGTTATACAGCATCGAAAAATATATAACAAATGGTTAATCGGGGGTGAAGAAAAAAGCGGATGTGGCTCATTTTAAGGCACACTATGACTGAGGAAATCGATAATAATAGTCGATATACATGTACATGTACCAGTGGATATACATATACATGTACCAGTCGATAAGAAAGAGATACCTCGAGAAAGTATGTCACATGTGTGTTTGACTTAAGGTGGTCCCCATTAGTAATTCAATTTAATTCAGTTCTTGTTTGCGTGGTTTCAGGCTTGCCGCGAACTAGATGAGACATGCCATATATCCCTTGAGAGCTCATATCTCAACTTGTTGATTTACGTATTCACTTAACAGCCAAATGGCAGACTACAAATTCAGCACCGATACGATTCAAAAGTACATAAAATCAGTAACAAAAGTAACACTACGCAATAGAAGATAAAATGATAGAAATCATTTAACAAGCAGAGTTAAAGGGAGAAAAATGTATAATAATATATAACAGTTTATTATTATTATTATTATTATTGTTATTATTATTCACTGATGGCACTAAACCCACGTGAAGATGGATGGTGCTGATGGCAGAAACTGAAGTTTGCCCTCTGTATTGCTGAATTCCCCTCCAGCCCCCTGTGACCCGTATCAACCAGCCTCAAGCGCTAGTCACAATCAATGGTTACCACTACCAACATTTCTGTGTACAGAATGGCCAGCTGATTGGAGGTGGATATAGGAAAATACGTTGGAGGGGGAAGTGTAAGTGCTTGAGGGCGGGGAGAGACTTGGAGACTTGGTAAGCCCACGGAAATGCTTTCGCGTACTCAACGGAGTGAAGTCGCAGACAGGGATTCAAATAATTCAGCCCGGGGGTTGTGTGATTTACTGCGTCCGACAGTAGTTGCCATGTCTGTCGCCACAGCGCTCTCCCCAGCGAAAATTAAAAATTATGTTGTTGGTTACACTTCCCCACCTCCCACCTTACACATCGAACTGAAAAACAAAATTACGACAGACAGAAAAGTCTCAATGAAATCACAGCATTCCCTTTTTCGGGCTTTTGCTGTTCCAGGTGGCGTCCTACATCCCCCAGCTCGCGCGCATGAACCCCGATTACTGGGGTATCAGTGTCTGCACCATCGATGGACAGAGGTTCTCCATCGGCGACGTCAACATTCCCTTCACTCTACAGTCCTGCAGGTAAGTTAGCGGGTAAGCTATCCGTGTGATGAAACCATCCAGGCTTAAAATTCCTCCAAATGATATTTAAAAAAATCCCTCTCACGAACAGCACACTGCCTCTTCTTACAAAAACCACACTTTGGAAAATTCGTTGTATTTACACGTATTAAAATGCAGCTGCAAACAATGTCATGTTACATTTAACTCACGACATGATTTTTATAACAACATTTTTAAAATCAAATTCCAAGGTACATATAGTCTCAGTTCCACCTCTCCCCCCCCCCCCCCCCTCAGTGAAAAATTCTCGGTGCGCGCCTGCTGACAAGAAAACATGATTCAGTTAATGGGCCCCATTTCTTCAGCTTCTCACTACAAGATATTCCAGAAAGAATAAAATAAAAATGTAGTGAATAGATAAACATAGAAAGAGGAAGTTCTTGAAGGAAACAGCAAAGAATAGCGCAATTTACGTATATAGGTCTCTAATTATGTTCTGTTGCCAATGCAGTAAGCCAATGACTTATGGCATCGCTCTGGACCAGTTGGGCTGTGATGTGGTTCACCAGTACGTGGGGCAGGAACCCAGTGGCCGGAACTTCAACGAGCTGGTACTGGACTACAACAGTGAGTGGGCCTAAATGCCATGCGTTATGTCCTTTCGCTGTGGTCTTATGCAACAAGTTCATTTTTTTTCCCAGGCCGCCAATGATTTAAAAGTACTTTTTCTCCATGTATTTCATCAAACACACATATCCTGTGCATATATTATTTAAATACATTTGTAGGCTTTAAAATGTATGTCAGTGATCATGCTGGGCTGCTGAAACAAGTGCCATGGATCAATCAGTACCACATACCCTCAAGATGTTACACTTTCCCTCAAGTGTACTTCCAAATATTCCCCACCGTTCATTTAGCCATTCTGTTCACACCAACGTCGATAGTAATAAACTCCTCCAGTGAAACGCGCTTTAGGCTGGTTGCGTAAGTAATAGTGCTGAAGTGAAATGTAACAGTACACAGAGTAAAGCAGGCCTATAATATCATCGCATGTACCATTCATAAGGCTTCTTGGCTTCTTTCTGGGGCCTCTGTTTATCATAAGATCATTCATATAAACGGAACAGTTGGATAAACAGGGACACGTAAGGACATGGCTTACAGTCGTGGGGAGAGAGTAACACCTCAAGAACAATGTAAAGAGTGCTGATCCATAGGAATTATTTATGCTGTCTCATTACAAAACATGTAATGGTGCAGTCTGTCTCTTCAGACGGTAACAGTCACTCATTAGGTCATGAAACTCTGTGCTTATGGAACCTGAAGGCTCATCGCTGTATCCACCACTTGTGTCTCAAAGTACTGACAATTCCTTGTCCCCACGGAACGTGAAGGCTCATCGCTGTATCCATCATTTGTGTCTCAAATTACTGACAATAGCAGAAGAACTATACGAGTTTCACGAAACTTCTAATCAACTCTTTATTCTGGACCTAAACAATTCACGTCCCCTAAACTGTACCTATAGTCATGTTTCTACACACTACACACTTACTTGAATAACCACAAAGCAGGTTTTTTTTCTAAATAATCAGAACCAATAAAATTATTAATGAACTTCTGCTATATCAACTCCGACATGTTTTTATTCACATGGAATCACTGGGACACCCAAAGGGGGGAGGGGGACTGTTGGGCTGCAGTCCCTCCTCCCCTAAAAGAGAGAGAGTTAAAAAACAGAGATTTTGTAGACACTATGATATCAAAGGTTCTACATGATTTACGCTTCAGCCCAAATCAGTCAGTGCAATCTGCTTATGACTGGTACATTAGATACTGAAAAAGTACTTACAATAAAACATCAGTTTTTTGTGTTTTTCTCTTTCAGTTAGTTTAAATTTTCCTTGTAACCTAACTAAATATCACCGCGGAGATTACGACATGATTTTACTAACACAGTTTCTAAAATCAAACAGAAACTATATATACAGCTTCAGGGTCAGCCCCTCTCCCCAAGAAAAATCCTGGGTGCGCCTATGCATGGAATCGTTGTCAACGGCATACCTTCGCGAAGTGAAACAAAGACAAGTATGGACCCGTAATACTGATTTAGTGCGGATCGAAACATGCCAGAGTAGATGCCATGAAATAAAATTAAGGAATTTCCTTACAAGCTGCACTTAACTGATCATAAACACACAAATTTGCAATAACATGTTTGTTCGTATTCCTCACAGAGAAGCCTCACAACCCGATGATCAATGCTGGTGCCATCTTGGTCTGCACGCTGCTCAAGACGCTTGTTACCCCAGAAATGAACCTCGCAGAGAAATTCGATTTCACCATGACCTACTTTAAGGTGTGTGTTTGAGTACTTTAAAGCAGGGCGTTAATTTAATCATATACTCAGATCACCACATAATCCATAATGTAATTCAATTACAAAGAACAACCACAGTAGCGCCTGGTCATCCGGACTGTATTGGGGAAGGTGTGGTCCAGATTACCCGGGAATCCGGACCACCGATTGAAACTCTGTGGTACAGACAACGTACGAAAAACAAAATGTCATCACTGAATGCTACAGTAAAACTCCTTAAAACAGTAATACTGTACATAAGATTATATAATAATAATAATAATAATAATAATAATAATAATTTCAAATAGGATGGTAATTCATGGACAAGATCCATCCCGTTCAGAACAGGGACAAGTGACAGGCTGTTGTGAACACGTGTTGAACCTTCTGTTTCCATAAAATACAGGGAATTTCTTGAATAGCTGCCAGCTTTTCAAGAAGGACTCTGCTCCATGGAGTTATTTAGTAAGTTGGTTGGTTTTTTTGGTTGGTCTGGTTAGTTGGTTGTTTGGTTAGTTAGTTCTTTAGCATTACATTGCAGAGACTGGCTGGGGGAGAGCACCTGGGCTTCAACAACTCAGTGTTCCTATCTGAACGGGAGAGTGCTGACAGAAATTACGCACTGGGATTCTTCATGCGAGAATACAAGTGTTACCCCGAGAAGACAAATCTAAGAGAGTGCATGGATTTTTACTTCCAGGTGAGAACATGTGACAGTAAGCCAACAAACTACTAGATACGTTCACAATTTTCTGAAGAAAAAAGGTCCTGGCAACTCCTTTCACTTGAAACTTTACACTACAGTTGTATACTGTAAGGAAAAATACTGAAGCTTTAGTAGACGCTAGTAAGGAATTTGGACTAGAAATAAATGCTGATAAGTCTAAGTATTGGTCATGTCTCAAGATCAGAATGGAGGACAAAATCGAAATATAAAGTTTAATAATAAATCTTTTGAGAGGAACAGTTCAAATGTTTAGGAACAACCTTAACAAATCAAAATTCCATTCATGAACAAATTAAGAGCAGAATGAGGTCAGGAAATGCTTGCTATCATTCAGTCCAGAGTATTTTGTCTTCTAGTTTGCTATCCAAAAATATAAAGATGAAGATACAAAGAGCTATACTTTTGCCTGTTGTTTTGTATGGGTGTGCAACTTGGTCGCTCACACTGAGGGAGGAACGTAGACTTAGGGTATTCAAGATTAGGGTGCTGGGGAGAATATTTGGGCCTGAAAGGGATAAGATAATGGGGAGTGCAGAAAACTGCATAATGAGGAGCTTCATGTTCTGTACTCCTCGCCAAATATTATGCAGGTGATCAAATTAAGGAGAATATGATGGGCTGAGCATGTGGTATAAATGCAAGACAGCAGAGGTTCATACAGGTTTTTGGTGGGGAGACCTGACAGAAGTACATCACTTGGAAAACCTAGGCATAAATGGGAGGATGATATTAAAATTTGTCTTCAAGAAGTGGGATGGGGAGTTGTGGACTGGGTTGATTTGGCTTAGGATAGGAAAAGGTGTCAAGCGCTTGTGAATGTATAAAATACAGGGGATTTCTTGATTAGCTGACAACCCATTAGCTTCTTAGGAAGGATTCTGCTCCATTGAGTCACTTTTATTTTCTTGCATCATTCTCATGGTCAATCGCTACTGCAGTGCTGCAGCATGGAAGCTACTTGTGACACTATGGCAGTGATCTCCGCTACTCTGGCAAATGGCGGTATCTGCCCCATCACAGACGAGAAGGTACTGAAACCGGAGGCAGTCCGAGACGTTCTGTCTCTGATGCACAGCTGTGGCATGTATGATTATTCCGGTCAGTTCGCCTTCAAGGTAGGACACCACAGACATACAGCTGCCATGTCAAGTTAGTCACACAACCCTGGTTCACCTCCTGACACAGTGTCCTTATTCTTTGTCTTGTACACACCTTTTATTTTGTTATACAATATAAACCAACAAAATGCAATTTTCTATATTAGTACTTTAATTTTTAATTATCTGAAGGATCTTCTACATGTTTTGAACCTAAGGGTTCATGTTCAGGAAGACAGTTGTATATACAGTTATTGTATAGTGTGTTTTACATGCACCAGTATAAGCAGTCTTGTAGGTAGAAGAGTGTGTTCATAAACACTCTTCGACCTACAGGACTGCAACTTTTCTACCTACATAATTGCTTGTACAGATGCATGTAAAACACAAAATACCATACCTGTATATACAACGATCTTCCTGAAGATGAACTCTCTGGTTCAAAACATGTAGAAGACATGAAAAATTTAAAAATTAGAATGTTAATTTATAACAAGTGCATTTTTTTGCTTTATATTGTACAATTATATTACAATGCACAGTGCAAAAAGACATAAATTATTTATTTTTCTTATATTGTTTCTATACCCTTCATTTTCTTCCTAGTCTCTTTCCGCAAAATTGTGAAAAAAGACTATGAGCTTCGTCATGTCTGTCTGTCCATTCACATGGAACAACTTGGCTCCCATTGTACAGATTTTCATGAAATTTGATATTGTGTTTCTTTGGAAATATTACGGAAATTCAAGTCTGATTAAAATCTGAGAAGAATTTTGGATATTTTACATGAAGACTTATGCACATTTATGATAACATCTTAATCATTTCTTTGCATAATGAGAAATGTTTCAGACAAAAGTTGTACAGAAAATCAAAACACACATTTTATGTTCAATAACTTTCTCCCAAAAATCATGACATGTATGATATAATGTGGAAAAATATGGTAGATCCTGAGAGGCCACAGATGACAATATAACATGGTGTATGCACATTGCATGCTGGATAACTAAGGCTACAGGCACAAAAATCAAAGCTTCACCACAACAACAACGGTTACACAAACACCCCTCAGTGTTATGTTTTACATACTCTGCCTGTCTTCATTGGCGTAACTGGCATAAATTCAGAAGGCCCTCCAAAATCTTGCCAAACTCAACCCGATTGTGAAAACTGTTAAAAATTGCTGAATTTAGGTCGCCAACACACCAAGATGTTCGGGAAAAGGCAGTAAAATTCTAAAACTGCCTAAGTTCACAATTGTTTTACATTAGCAATGACAAATAAATTGGTTGTCATCATAAATAGTCTTAAAGTACCAAAAATTAAGAAAATTTTCTGTATTAAAAGAAATTACTTGTATCACATTACAGCTGCCTCCAGAACCCCTGACTATGGGGCACTAAATTTGTTGAACCCCCCTCCCCCGCGAACAAAATTTCTGGGTGCGGCACTGCCTGTCTTGTACACCTCTCCAATCTTTTTCTTCACCTTCTGCACCTACACTGCCTCATTGCCTTCTGTGATATATATATATATATATGCATATTTACAAACATTCTTTGACACAAAGGCTTGGCCTTACTTTGTTTTCCACCTGGCTGTACAACACACCAAGTTTCCAGGCTCCACTACTTCCTATTCTGTTGAAGAAGGTTAAACAGTTTTCCATATAATATTTTTTTCCCAATCTTTCAACAAATATTTAGTCATTTTATGGTACGAAGACCACAGTCTTCATTGTTACTATTGTGTTAATATTACATCTCTCTTATATTACACTGCATTTCTTCTAAGCTGCATAGTATGATTTTCAAGCTGTCCATTCTGTACATTTTATATAACAGTTCACAGTTTATCAGTCCAATTGAATGCACAGCCTTAAGATTGCGCATTCATTTAGTGTAGCAAACTGTGTACATATTATGATTTCAATTCACACTTCTTACACAAGACTGGAGGTTCTTACAGGAATGTCTTTCCTCCATTTTCTATCTTAGACATACATTGTATGTAGCAGTTTCTTCCAAACTGTCAGTACATTTTATGCGTATTGGACCGTGCATCATCTTGATATTTGAATAAAGGTTGACCAACTAGATGACACTTGCTTTATTATATATTGCTCAACATGTTTCAGATGTTAATACGTCCATCTTCAGGAGCT
>Ga0131853_10011536_pt1 | contig 16175 bp, 9 predicted proteins | sample TergutLab28metaG_FD_92764 | JGI IMG/M metagenome (GOLD analysis project Ga0131853, IMG submission 92764) | Labiotermes labralis P1 segment gut microbial communities from Petit-Saut dam, French Guiana - Lab288 P1 (version 2) (version 2) | ecosystem: Host-associated > Arthropoda: Insects >...
ACTTTCTACGCTACCCTGACCACCTCATAGACGATAGACTCAAATATAATATTTTAAGTCTTACTGTGCTCTTGTGGAATATGATACCATCATGTGAGTTCTGAAGTTGGAAGTAGACTGTTCCTCTTGTAACTTCCTACCTGATTGTACAGTGTCACAACCCAAAAGACCACAGTTTGAAACAGACAGACTGTGTTTTCCATAGTGGATTTCATCAGTGAAGACTGAACAGTGAATTGAGGATGTCTGTACATGAGAATCTGTGTTTGTGATTAAGTGGGACCAATTAAACCGTCATGAGCATCAAAATCCATTTTTAATGTAAAGTGCATATTTACATGGATGCACAAATTCTGGGCACCTGGTCACTCTGGCATCAAAATTTTATATGATGGTACCTAATAATTTCAGCATTTCACTCACCAACAAAAATATTTATCAGTTCAGTGTGCTGAGCACAAAGTGCCACACTACAGTCAGGTTCACAGGTCACTCCAGAATTATGGGTCCTAAGTGCGGAACTTGCCTTGGGTCATCTTGCCAGCACATACAGTTTGGAGGTGGCTGCTAGATCTGTAATAAATTTGTGTACCCCTGCCAGTTAGGTTCCAAGAAATTACAAAATACCAATAGTAAATACATAAAATAACTGTAGCAAGCACAAGAATTTCTTCAGTGATAAAACAAATCAGTTCTTGTGTTATGGCAATGAAGGGCCCTTCTGACTTTTAATCAGTCTCCCCCCCCCACTGCTGTCTGACTGTTGTGACTTTCTGCAGGTTTGTGCAGGTGGCTTGCATCACTCTGCTGCAACTTGCTGCAACATGGCTACAAGTGATACAGTGCATTACACAGGAGTTACTGTATGACAGTGTGCATTACTTCCAGCTACAGTCTGGATATTGCCCTTGCTTGTATCACTTATCACATTTCCATATTTGTGAACTCCTGTCAGCTCTTAAGTTTCCATTAAGTGGTAAATTATTGCAAACAATGGAATTACTAACTTGTGTTAGAGCAACATCATCCAGTTGAACCACACCTTTTCAACATAAGGACAATAAATTGCACACAGAATGCAAATCCTATGACAGACTGTGGCGTGTTCAGAACTGTGTTTACGCTAGCTAATGTTGCTGTTCTAACTTGTACACCAGAATTACAGAACATGAAACAATCAACCTCACTGAATGAAAGACATGTCTTGACTGCACCAAGAGTGGTCTGTACAATAGCAGGACATTTGGTGAAGCCAAGTTGTCAGCCATGTAGTGTCATCCCATTTAGTTCAAACCAGCCATAAATGTCAAAACTAGCATTAAAATGAGTGATAACAAGGGGTGAAAATCATTAACATTGAGGTTCATAGACATCAAGACTACTGTCATTAAAAATTAAATACCCATTTGTTTTCATTTTATGCCCTGTCTTATTTCCACATATTTTTATCAGAAAAAGGGTACTTCACGAAGTGTTGCCTTCCAGCTGAGGCTCAAATGGAGTGCCATATATCAAAGTGCAGGTGAAAGGATGAGGGATGATTCATGGTCTCGTCATTTAGCACATTTAACATGTCATATTTTGTACGTTAGCGGGTATTTCACTACTTCCAAACAGGACCAGAATACGGCAGTTATAAACAGCAGTGGAAGTACGCCAAGTCATTATTGCAGTGCTCACCTTTTATTAAGAGTATCCTGAGACAGCAGTACCATGTACTGCATATTGTTACTCAATCCATTTTAATATCTCACCTTAAACATATGTGTCTTACAGAATTTTTCAAGTTCACAGAGGCAGTGGCAACTCCTGGTTTGGAAGTGGGGTTTAGCAGAATCATATAATGCCACACTGTGTACCCTTCTGATACACCTGACCTCGGGATCAGAATTCGCCACTGCATAGAGTGCATGTTCAATAAAATCAGGATATTGAAGTGCCCATCAAAGGATGTAATGTGCAATGTGGATCATAGCAAACCAACTGCAGTGCAACTCCTATGATGTTCATAACCACATATTCTCACACAATAACAGTACCTCCTTCAGAGTTTCCCCAGATAAGCAGAAAACTTAATAGGTGATGAGAGAAATAGATCTAATTTCTAAAATGTTTGGAAAAAAACCCAAGACAGTGTACAGTGTGCAGAATATTTATTGTTATTTAATATGATCATTGGAAACACTTTCTTTATTAACAGGTTTCCTAATATGATAAATGCCATAAGGACCACTGTGCACTACACAGGATATAGGATGGCTAGCTTTAATAGCTTGGTGCTCCTTATCCTATGTTCCCCCACCCACAAACCCCTTTCCAAGCACAGAGAGCTTTGTCAATAAATGCCACAACAAGGAACGCAACATCGTGAACACATGGCCACTGGTAGGAACAGGATAAAAGCTACTGAGCTTGCCTGATATTGGATTACCCATCATGAATAGCTTTTGAACATCTGACTTATGTGCACAACCAGTTTTGATGCTTATGTCCAAAATTCCTACCCTGAATTTTGATGCTATGAAATTAGTCATAATAATTTCACATCTACCAATATAAAGTCATGTATAAATGAAGAATGGAGGTTTCCAATGATCATGTAGCAGTGTAAGATGTAAAGTGATTTACATATGATTGTTAAGTGGTAAAATTTGCACTTCAGGATTCCATTAATTAATTCTTCGCATGACCATTACATAGAAAATAATTCCATTATTAGCAGGAGGGAAAAATAAATAATATATTTATAGTTTTCCAGCGACCTGGTAGATTTTCGTACTTCACATATTTTCACAGTAGTTTAAGCTTTGTAATGATGTACTTAAGTGACTGAAAGTGTAGGTATTTGGTACTACAGGAAGTCTTGTACAATGTGACTGTAATTTGGTAGATGGTACAAATAATTTGGAGGAAATAACTGCCTCCATGTTCACTGCAGAATTACACCATTTTGGTACCTACATATCACAACTTATCACACTAAAACATGGTGTCATAAATGAAAAGATTTTAAATATTCACCACTTGAAAAATCTCTACTCTCTTGTTTGTACAATTTTCTAGAGGAGTTGGAAGCAGGATGCTCTCTGATATACATATATACATCTCCATAGTTAGAGCAATGTCAGAGATGTCAAGTGTGGTGCAACTCAGAGGGAAGGAAACATGGTTAAGAACATGAGATGGAGGAAAAGAAGAGAAGCCAAACATTACTTAGTTTGTATCCATTTTTGCATGTGAATTTTCAGTGGTTTGCAGCTACTTAAATGGCTCTCCTGATGATGTGGGCAAGATATTAGTTTTAATGTTTAACTCCCACTCTGTTCTGTCTGTGGGTAATTACTGCATATGCTGTCACAGCACTGTCTTATGTACAACAGGCAAAAGTGCAAGTGCAATAAATCAGGCAGCTTTGAAAGCTATTCAAGCTGCCAGAACATCTCCATTGGTTCAACAGCGCCAAAAGGCATTGAATGATATCACTACCCGGCAAGCAGTGGGGCAGTATTGGGTCCCTAGACATGCTGGGGAACAAGGAAATGAAATCACCGACGAGCTCACAAGAGGTGGCGCTGCTCTAAAGATTGTTGGACCTGAGCCAGCTTTGGGAGTCTGCAGGCAGGATATGAGAAGTAGGATTAGATGTTGGTTGGTTAACCAGCATTGGGTAAGGTGGCGAGGTCTTGGTAATACTCAAAAGACAGCCTCGAGAATTAATTTCAGAACCCTGCCCAGGTGCCAAGGCTTGGTTTATCTCCTTTAATGGGGCACAATCCAGGGTCACTACTGGCCTTCTTACTGGACATAATACCCTGAGAAGACATCTTCACCTAATGGGGCTGTCAGACAGTCCATTGTGCAGGAGGTGTGCAGCAGAGGATGAAACCTCAGCCCACATTCAGTGTAACCGTGAAGCTTTGGCTTCACTCAGACATGCATATCTGGCTGCTTTTTGGATCCAGAGGACATTAACAGTGTAAGTCTGGGGGCCATCTGGAACTTCAGAAATGTACCAGGGCTCAAAGGTAAACAAATATGCAAGGGTATTACCGTCTTAACACAATTATATTGTCAGATACATAAAATATCTCAACTACATAATATAATATGGTACAGTACAAATATTATTTATTTACTGCAATTGGGTTGTTACCCGGTGGCAGTGGTTATTTTACATGTAAACAAAACATGAAATTGGTTACTACTAGATTTAAGTCGGGAGGGCTACTTGAGAAGCATGTAGTGGCAACTTGGAATCTTGGGAACCATCTCAGCATTGGCTTATAGACACAGGGAAACCAAGAAAAACCTGTATTGAGATGCCCGGTCGCAGGACCTTCCGAGTACTGACTTCTAGCCAGCAGTCTGGCATCTAGTGTGGTGTAAGTTGGGGACGAGATCTCGTTTACAAAGGTATGGAGGGCGTGTGTGCTGAAGATGTCGTTTCTGGTAGATCTATACAATGTCATATTTCATCTGTGATATTATAGTGTATCGTATAGATCTACCAGAAACAACATCTTCAGCACACGCCCTCCATACTTTTGTAAACGAGATCTCGTCCCCCACTTACACAACAATAATATTTGTACTGTACCATGTTATATTATGTTGTTTTTCCCTCTGATGCTGTATCCAACCTGACGATGGCCATAAGAGCCAAAACATGTAGTTGAGATGTCATATGTATCTGACAATATAGTTAAGATGGTAATGTGAGCCAGGAGGAAAGCGCCCCAGAGGGAAACCAAGGTTGCGCTGGGGAGATGGAGTGAAGGAAGATGCAGTAAAGCTAGGGTGTAGAAACTAGACAGTAGTCTCCCGAAACCGAGAAGGATGGAGGAAACTCTTGAAGGAGGCCGAGGCCCACCCTGGGCTGTACTGCCATTGGGATGGATGGATGGATGGGGATAAGACGGTAATACCCTTGCATATTTGTTTACCTTTGATTAACCAACACAACAAGGATGACTCACCTTGGAAATAACAGGGTTCCCTTGAATTGATATGGGACCCAAAGGGCCTGTCAAGGCCTAGGTGCATCAGGACCTTAAGGGCTTGAACCCAAATGCAATCAATCAAGTGCATTAAATTCTTGGTGCCAAGGTGACTATATTTTGTATAGTTCTGCACAATATTTGTGAGTCCTCAGAATGGAACTAACTTTAAGTCACCCTTTTGGAATCTAGAAATTTCAGGCAGCTAGAATTCTGCAAAATCCATGCACCACTAGGCACAAGGAACAGTGATGACACAACACTACTGAACTGCTGAATGTGTGCTTATGATTGCAGTGGTGTATTAATGGTGGTATCACAAAACAAGGCACTGTTCACATATTCCACACAACTTACAAATTTACCAATACACCACATCTGTCTTCAGTTAATAAGGCTTGACAAATGTACAGATATTGCCACAAGCATATGTTTCCATACCTGATCATTAAGCATCTATTTTAACAAATACTTTGGGTCTGGAAAACACTTTTATGCCTTCTTCAAGCTTGTTCAGTTCCTTCTCAAGCTCTATCTTCCTGTTGCGCACCTTTAGCGTGTCCATACTGACAGGCAGCATGTTGAGCTGCTGAACCAACTCTGCATGCCCTGAAAGAAGTCAAATATCACAGATTTTCTCCTTAATTATAACAAGGAAAACAGCAGGGGTATTCATGAAAACTCTTCAAAATCCCACTGCAGTGAAACAGAATACAAGTTTGGATTGCATCCACAGTTCCTGATGGATTCATATTTCAAAGCTGGGATTGATCCATCATTCACACACTTTCTACAAGAAACATTCTTCTACAACCACCGCACTCTGCTTGTAAGTCTCAAACTTTGCTTTTTGTGTCGTACTGGTTTATGATTATGATCAAAAAACTTTCAAAAATAAGCTTATTTAAGGAATGTCAAACACCCCTGCAAGAACAAGTTGCATAGACCCATTAACCTTTTAAAGCCTACTTGTTACCATATGCACCAGCAGGTTTAACATTCAACAACTCTATGCTCAACTCACACTGTATTTATGCGTTTTGTATTTATCTGAGAACAAACATCGACTTGTGCCCCTTACATCATAAAATTATTGGTTTTTATAACCGAGATGAAAAGTGTTTACAGCGCGGTACGGACTGGGTCTTTAAATAAAGCGGTCTGCGCTTCGTCTTAAAAAGGTTAAACACTGGAGTTGGAATTCCTGAAAGCTGTTGTGTATACCGAAACAACATGAAGGATGACAGCAGAACATGCAATACAGGCACCGCATTACTGCATGCACATTTAAACCTTCCAAGATTAAATTAAATATCTACATACTTATTTTTCAATACATAAAGATGAAAATTATGACTGTGGCTGTAATTTCCTTCAGGATTGAAGGATAAAGGGGTCGTGGGACAGCCAGGCCATCAACATTGGAAGCCTGAAATTTTGCAGATGGAATTCAACAGATGAACAAGAATGTGAGCAACACAAGCACATATAACGATAATATGTACTTCTTTCTTCACAACCTGCCCTGCAGCCTATAAAGGTCCCTAGTAACATCTGTCTGAAGCAATTCCTTACTTTTCTTGAGCATCTTGAGAGTTTCCAGTCTCTCAGAGTCTGGCAACTTAACGTGTCCTGGTGGACAGGCTGTGTCAGGTGCATCTCGCTTGCGCTGCTCTTTCTCCTTCTGCCATGCCTGTTGACGTTCCTGCAAATACCTGCCAAAAAAGAGGAGCACCTTCACACCTGATATCAAGCATAATAGAATTTTTTTACATATGGGACTGTGGTATCCTCTGATGACACTTCAAACACAATTCCAAAGGGGTTTCCAGAATTCTGCTATTCCAAAACCATCAGAATGTAGAGAAACAGTACAAAAATGTTTCATACAACACATTCAAAGTGTTTATAACATGCTAAAATGAAAATTTTAATGTCTCAATTTAGTGATTAATATCTCCTATCCGTACAACACAAGGCACTTCAATAGAATATATATACAGGGCTTTTCATAATGTTCTCTGTGATTACAAATATTTATAACAGGAAAACCAAAATTGTTCACAGCCACAGGAAAACTGAAAAGGTTTTTTGACAACTAGAGATGTTCTGTGTGTGCACCATGGGTGACATGGCACACAGCGATATGATATTCAAGTTCTTGCCGCACATGCGTCAACGTGGGTGCTTTCTGCTTGCACAGACACCCAGTTTCAATAAATTGTTTATACCACGCACGAATGGTCTTGTTTGTAGGCAGGTCCTTTGCGTACTTTGTACGCAATGCACGTTGCACAGTAACCACCACAGACTTACTCGTGTGATATTCCAACACACAAAACTACTTCTCCCCCCGTGTGGCCATTTTCTCACTACATACACCCACACCGCCTAGCGGCAGAAATGTGACCTGCGATGAAAATCAACTTACTGGGAAATAATTTTTGAGTTGTTCCTTCTATCTGTACAGGTTTCATAAATATGTGTCCTATGGTTTTCCTATAATAAATTTTTGTAATCCCAGAGTACATTATGAAAAGCCCTGTATATATATGTATGTATGTATGTGTGTGTGTGTGTGTGTATGTGTATATATATATATATATATATAATTTCATAGTCTAACACAACTTTTTATTAAGTAATTACAATTGAAAGATAATTAAACCATTTAAAACAGCCTGAAAATTACATGGCACTTAATTCCATACTGCCCCATAATGGGAATTGAATTTACCAAGACTGAGATATCCAGAGGCATGCAGTTGATGAGGAGTTATAGTAAAATGATCTAGTCAGCTACAATGGAGGAGCTGAAGAAACAGATACACTCAGAACCTGTATTTTGATACAGTGGTGTACCCAGGAATTTTGTTCGGTGGGGGGTTCAACAAATTCAGCTGAGGACAGAGGACAGGGATCTGGGGGCAGTAGCACCCTAGTCAGGGGTTTTGGAGGCAGCTGTAATATCATACAAGAAATTTCATTTCATATAGTAAAATCTTCTTAATTTTTGGTACTTCAAGACTATTTATGATGACAACCAATTTATTTGTCACTGTTAATGTAAAACAATTGTGAACCTAGTTATAGTTTTAGAATTTTACTGCCTTTTTCCAAACATCTTGGGGTGTTGGCATCTCAAATACAGCAATTTTTAGCAGTTTTCACAATCAGGTTGAGTTTGGCACGATTTTGGAGGGCCTTCAGAATTTTGGGGGGGGTTTGAAACCCCCAAACCCCCCCCCCCCTCGGTACGCCACTGTTTTGATAGAAACATGCTTACTTCGGGATGGCGCCTCTTTGATGAGTAAGAGGGGCTTTTGAAAGGTTGTTTGCTGCTTGAACAGTAGATCTCTGTTTTGACTTCAATGACTGCACATTCATTTTAATGTAATCAATTTCAGGACTCTGAGGAATAGAAAACAAACGCATTAGTACATGCTGCACAAACTGGTTGGCAAAACATACACATTTACTATCAATGTGAAAGTATATTTACCTTTACAGGAGGCTCATCCACAACATCCTTGTGGTCAGACAGTGACAAGTTCTGCATGTCAAGGTCATGTCTCTCACAAGAAATTAGTCTATCACCAGCTGCATTGCTTATTGTACTGACCAAACTTGGTACCATGTCCGTCTGAAGCCCTATTTCACGTGTGCGAAGGCTATTTTTTGGATCCCTTGACTCTGTGCCAGGGTACTTGGTTACTCCTTCACTAAGCAGTTTGTTGAAGTTCTTGGGATCAAGTGTCTGACACCCCACACTCCTACAGCCCATATGCACCGAGTGCACCCTTTCACTGCCTGCTGCTGATCCAGATATGTCCAAAGGCATTTCTGTAGAGGAGGCAAATTTTTTTGTACTATCACGTGACACTTTCACATGCTGTTGGTGAACCAATGCTGCCATATCACCATTTACAATTGCATCATTATCCATGTTCCTTTTAGGTAGAATTCTTTTTGATGCAGAACATTTTGCCCTTGTGCGTCCTTTCTCTGACACTCTTGAAATTCTCATGAAGGCTTCTCGTGTACTCTGATCATTGTTCCTTAACTGAGAATCCTACAAATGAAAATATCTTAACATTAATCCATAACTTCTACTGTCCTCTTAGTACCATATCATAAAAGTCTTTGAAAGTGAGTATTTGGAAACAATAACCTTCTTGAAAGCCCCATGTTACTGATTACATTTATTTCATCACTACAGACCCATTACATTATACAAGAGAAGTTCACAAGCACTTTCCTTCCAAGACACCAAGTGCAATTAAATATTTGCTACGCCACTACTTACACAGCGATAAGGTGTTCTTGCTGGCACATTTTCGTATCTGTTTGCTGTAGGCCTCCTTCCAGTAACCGTATCGTATTCTTCTTCATTGCGTCTGTAGCCCTGCATTTCTCGCAACTGCCTCACATTCTCCCGAATAAAATTTTTCCTGCATTTTACTTCTGAAATTGAACATATGCTACATTTCGAACATATCCAGAAAGAGAGACCAATATTAAATGAAAATGCTGAAAGACAGTAACTCATATTATCGTACGAAAATTCTTGGATTCACAAACATCCCTTCAAAGTGTGTGTAGTGAATACAAATACTGCTAGACTTACTTGGACTCCCAAAAACTCCTTTCAACGTCGTCATGCTTCTAGATAATCCCTAGAACAAAGCCAAAAAGAAATCCGTTCAATCAATCAATCAAATAAATGTCATTCGTTGGTAAAAAAAAGTAACGAATTATATAAAACCAACATCAATGTTGTACAGTGCATACACAATTAGAATACAGCCTAGGTCACTGCTGCCTTATGTAACATCATTACTTACGTTCATTGTGTTTATAAATAATAAATGAGAATGGGATTGTCATTTTCGCCCTCGAAACCTGTCAATCCTCACCACAATATTTTGAAAAATGCCCCCTTTCTTACATAAGAAAAATGACAAACGCATTCCTACGTCTGGGGTACTTTCAGATATGTCATTTACCACGCGTATACTTTGATCACTTCATAAAATAATGCTAGACGCCCGCTCGAATACCGCTTTTACCATCCCGTAATATTTGGACTGTGATGTGTAGCCAGTAATCCATGCCCAACGATAATCCAACCGACAGGCATATTTATTGGTCAGTGTTATATGTGGAGCACGGATTATCGGCACAGATTGTATAGATGTGGTTTGTTGTGACGCGCAGTAAATGTGCTGCACTCTGTTGACAGAATGTTATACTGTGAAGTGAGAAACAGCGCGATTTTCTGTTATGCATTATTTAATTCGTTCATCGATATTTAAAAAATATGAAACACGTCACTTAAGGAACGTTAAATAACATTATTTTTATTCTGCATGCTTGCGTTCTCACTTTGTCCATTCTAGGAACAATGATTGTAGCATATTTTAATGTAGCATTCATTGGGAACCTTTGCCTATGATAGTAACAGCACATGTGTTTTTCCATATATGAAGCATCACGATTATTCTAACACTAACAGCTATTATCTCTGTAGGTACGATTTCATTATAGGGCCCCTATGATATCAAGACACTGTACTGTACATTAAATCAGGCCTACCCAATCTGTAACTCACAGGTGACATTGTCTGCAACACAGTTTCACCTATTTGATTTGGTAGATACTCTCATGCTGCTTGAAGTAATACAGAATTCATAACAGTGAGTTTACACATTGGCATAGCCTTGTATAGTTCTTCACTATAGAATTTTCACTGTTATGCCCACATCAGGTTAATATACTCATTCAATTAAAAAGTGGTTCACTCAAATGGCCAGTAATGTCATTATAATATGAGAACCTGGTTTTACACGTATGTCTCGAATTGGTTGAGACTAAATAATATGTATTGCAAAGCAGAGCATGTTATTGGTACTTTTTTGTCACATGATTTTATAAAATCTGCACCCTTTGTTCTAACCTGATGTGATATCTCCTAGCAAATATGCCATGTACTCATGCACGTAGCACAGTGGAAGGAAGACACTGATACCATGTACAAACCAGAAAAAACTGATACTGGTAAAACCATCTGAGTAACCACACAATAAATTGCATAAATTACATTGAATGGTCAAAGGACTTTGGCTCCAACCTTAGCCATGACAAAATAATAGTTTAAAAATGTATGCACCTTACTGATGGAGGTATCACGGGCTATTCAAAATAAAAATGATGATGAAGGGTGCACATATTATAAGACTGTGGGACAATTGGTCACCTATAACATACTGTAACTCATTACTGTATACTTTGTATTTAATCTTAACTGTTCTAAATAAATGTACATGGGATCCCACACTATGATGACATTACTGGCATTGTAAGTTAACCATTCTTTACTTACATGGTTATACTAGCCTGAGGATGGTGTAATGCCCAAACATATTGCTAGCTAAAAGGAAAGTCTGTAATGGTACTATACAAAACTGTGCTGACTTTATATTTCAAAATTGTGTATCAATTCAGTGTTATGTTGACACATTTGAAATAAGAAAACATCTTACTTCCCTTTTCCTGCCACTGATAGAATGCTTAAGGAGTGGCACCCATTTCCTGGCAAACCATGAAAGAAAACTTAACAATGCTTCTGCAACCCCCCCCCCCAGTGACTATAATAACTGTGTATTGTTAGCGGTAGTTTTTGCCAGAATTAAAACAATTTTGTTGACATCTGCAGCCATGTATTGTTACAAAGATGTTTTCTAGTTAGCAACTTGAAGACGTGCTGGCATGAGGTGGAGGGGGTGGTGGGGCAGATAATGTATTGCTTGTGGTGAGGGTATGACCCAGTTTACAAACAGTTACGCACATAGGAACAAAGTGAAATGGTTTACGTGTACCATTTCCACTTCCGAATTAATCGGTATTTTGTTAGTTCTTGCAAGCAGTCACTCTCAAGGTATGCACTGATGCTGACACTGAAAAAGGAAATGCTCACGTTAAACAAATTTTACAGTACAGCCCTCACACAAATGCAGTTTGACAGGGACATCAATTAGATGACTATATGCAATATATAATTAAATCATATTATTAATATATAATTACTACATATGGCATTTTGAGATTGCAGTACATAGGTGTGACTGCTACGTTGCCGCTGGTGACTAAAATAGTTTTGTTCCTAGTCAGCATTCATTTCTTCCAGTGTTACAATATGCTCTGCTATGGTATTTGCATGTACTTGTGTAAAAATCCCCCACAGAGGTTGTGTATGGCTGGGTAGTCCCTCATTGACATCAAAACATAAACATAATTTGTGATTCATTGTAAGAGTGTCACTGTCTCATTCATGTGTGTAGAATTGGGAAGGATAAGAAAGAGACTGATTGCGGCCTCAGATACTACAGTGTCCTTTGTTTAACTGGCAAATATCATTTGTCACTTCCTGGTGGGTAGCTTACTGCATAGAACTTAGCTGACTCTGTAAGCTAACTATACACATGCTGTCATGTAGAGGTTGTCATGTCTGTAGTCACTGACAGTTATTCACAGTCTCTATGCTCCTCTTTAGGAATACAGTGCATTTGAAAGGATAAAGCATACACTTATAACCTCAAACTGAAAATAATGTGGGGTGGAAAGAAAGAAAGAAAAGTTTTTAGGGTGTAGGGTTCTTCAGTTTCACCATCAGAACTTTTATGTGCAATCAACAGTGTGTCTGTTAGGTGTGATGTATGTATGCAAGACAGAGGAATCTATCTCCAGTACCCTCTTTAAATACAGTTAGAAAAACCAAACTTTAGTTCAAATACATGGAACTACATTCAAAGCATGGATCCAGACTCATGGAAAATTGGAGGCAGTGAGCGCTGCTTTAACTGCTGTCATACTAAATGATCTGTGAACTGACAAATATTTGCCAGATAAAACAAAGATCATGTACTCTGGCATTTATCTGGCAGGTTCGAGAGAAATAATGTAAAAAAAAAATGGCTGAGTCTCACACTGGGTAGTGACCAAATAAAAGAAGTGTTGCAGCTACACCAACTGTTTGCTTCATGAAGCTTATTTCTTTAACAGATTCTTAAAATTTGCTACTGTATGAATCTCCATTTTAATTAATGATATTTAATGCTCTGAATTCATACCACTAAGACTGTAGTCTCTGTACATACCTTTTAGATTCTGAATCCACTAAATACACCCTCTACTCCTTCCACATGCCCCACATTTTTTATATCCTCCATATCACTTCCCTAGCAATACCTACCCAAAAGTGATCATTTTCTTGGGCCCACATGCACTTCATTTACAAAACTTGTAATTCATCTCCCCCTCCCCACAATGTAACACTATACCAAAACTTGCAGCCTCAGTATTGTTTCTGTAAATTTCCCATACATCCTATAAATCCATGACAGGTCGAGAAACACACTGGACACAAAACAAGTCAGTATACAGATAAATCAAATATGCATATAGCAATCAACAAGCAAATAGATTAAAAATTGATGTTAATGAGCAGTGTTCCAAGTTCATCAGTGTTCACAATGAATTTAAAAATTAGTATATAAACATCAATGTGAACAGATATAAATCAGGCCATATAATACAGAAATTTAAGACAGAGTAAGTGTGTAATGTAGTTTGTGTATCGAATCATTAAAACTCTTCAGTGCAAAAATTAGTTCAAACGGAACACTGACTATAATACAGCATGAACTTTCATTCTTTATTGGTATTAAAAGTATTCATTGTCAGGAAAAGGAAGTAGTATATAGGAAACTTTTTAAGGCAGCTTTAAATTGTTTGGTATTATCGGGAAAGTTTTTGATATCCCAGGGGGAGATTGTTTGTAACCTTGATGCTAAAGTAATACCTTTCTGTTTTACATGTTAATACATTTAATGTTAAGTGCCATTTCCAGTGCGTATTTTGATGGTCCCAGGTTCTAATCACGGACGAGAAATCGGCTGTGACAAGTCTCTCGTGGTTTTACCCAATCGTTTCAGACAAAAGCAGTTGTTTATCTGAACGTAGGCTACGATCGCTTCCCTCGACGGCCTTTCGAATTGATTATTCACTAATTAACCACATACGACGACTAACAGAATCGCAAACTTAACCGTAAATATACAGCTATGATGATTTGAAGCTAGTTTGATTAGTCGACGCTTCCATCGTTGCTCCAAACAACAACGATTTATTCAATCGATTGCTGTGTAGATTCCAGCTGCCATCTACTAGTGTACGCAACAAATATCCGGGGACTGGATAACGAGTTATTCCCAACAGATGGCAGATCTGTGTACCTCGCCGACATGATGAGTCGTTTCAGATCTTTGTTTGAAAAGTGCTGGAGAGACTGGAAGGATAATGATGCAGTGGATTGGGGACCGGTTATAGTAGATGGCATGAGTGGGGTGAGTAAGACCACGAAACGCCACTAGTCCGAGTATATCCAAAGCCAAGACCCTAAGTATAAGCACCCAAGATGTGTGGTCTTGGTTTCGTGCGTTAGGCTCCGACTTGCGACGATAGTGGATATCATCGGCCCTCAGACGAAACGAAATTTGTCGACGCATGTGAAGCAAACTTCAGTTCAAAAGACAAAATGTTACGGGCCTCAGAGTTCTTCTCCCCCACTTTACTGATAAGGTTAATGTTTCTTGGTGATTTAAAGTGCATAATGGTCTCAGAACGCATAAGTAGCACAGTGGAGCACAGTGCCCTTTGCAAAGCCACTGAGTAGCTGCTGAGTTAGTCAATAAATTATCCGTATATTGTGAAGCCCTAAGATTTTTTTTTATCACCGAGCTTACAAGTCCCAAGTCACATAAACCCATTTCAAACCCTCCCGTCCATTTTTAGGTCCTCCCAGTAGTCTATTTCCCTCAAGTTTTCTTACCGAATGCCCCATCTATGTATGTCACATGCGTCGTCCACTTCATCTGCTTTGTTGAATGGATTAATTACAACAGGGAAAATTAATTACTTAACACTTAACTGCATTTGCAATGTCGTGTGCCCCATCAGAGCCTAAGATGTGCAAACAGGGCAACGGGATCGAATTATAGAATTTGGCCAGTAACGAAATTGAGTCACAAAGGTAGTTGTCCCTGTACTTCAATATACTGTACCCCGTGAAGTCGTAAAGGCGAGTAGAGGTATAGTTCTACGTATTCGCTGCCTTGACCTTACACGGAGGTGAGTAATGCTTCAAAAACAGTCCGAATGAACGCTAGGAAAAGAACACCCTTTTGGTTAGGGGACGGAATGGGCTGCAGAGCCGGTCTTGGGCGCTGTGTTAAAGACAAACATATGTGGCCCTGTCGGAAACCGGACCTCTAATTGCGAGGATGTGTGAACCTTTTTCAGTCGTCAGTGGATTTCGAACATCGGGTGTATGTTTCACATATACACTAATCTCACGGCGGGGCCATTTCGAAATTTGAGCACCTTATAACGTAAACAACAGCTGTTTAGTGTCAGTCATCCCAATGCGTTTATCTATACATATATAGTACAATGTATCAGTCAAACACAAGTTTTATTACACAAAATCTTATTTTAGGGCGACATGTTTCGACTCTTTTTTAATCATCTTCAGGTCCTCTTAAAGTACCTATCCAAGGTTAACAGTGTTCATAGTGCATTTGGGGATCGCAAACGCTTACAATATGAAGTATACTTGTTCTAAACGTACAAAGTCAAAAGATTTTTTATGCTATATGGAATATATACAATAGATTATGGTAGTCATCCCCAATATGTACATGTCTGTTAGATGTCACTAAACTATGTAACAACAAATTTATATATATATACAAATGCCTTCATATAGCATAACTACTCATATGAATATTATTGTTTTAATTTTCTAAACCGTAATCTATTGTATATATCATTAAAAAATCTACTGACTTTGTAATTTTACAACAAGTATGCTTCCTATTGTAAGCGTTTGGGATTCCAGAATGCACTATGAACATTATTAACCTTGGATCTGTACTTTAAGAGGGCCTGAAGATGACTCAGAAAGAGTCGAAACATTGTGAAGTGAGAGAGAAAACCAACATGATGCAACAGTTAGATGTTTATTATCAATACTTTCTCAACATGTTTCGGGCATCATTATGCCCATCTTCAGGAGAACAAGACGTGTGTTACTGCACGTGGTGTGCTGCGCTGGTTCTG
>Ga0131853_10011537_pt1 | contig 16174 bp, 12 predicted proteins | sample TergutLab28metaG_FD_92764 | JGI IMG/M metagenome (GOLD analysis project Ga0131853, IMG submission 92764) | Labiotermes labralis P1 segment gut microbial communities from Petit-Saut dam, French Guiana - Lab288 P1 (version 2) (version 2) | ecosystem: Host-associated > Arthropoda: Insects >...
CAAGCCTGCCTTATGGGTTGCAGCGCCGTTTGGAGATTGCAAGAGCTTTAGCAACCGGCCCTTCGATGCTTTTGCTTGATGAGCCGGCTGCTGGAATGAACCCGCAAGAAACACAGGAAATGGCCGAGTTTATCCACCAAATACGCGACAGGTACAATCTTACCGTTTTTTTGATAGAGCATCACATGGGTTTGGTTATGCAAATTTCTGAAAGAATTTATGTACTGGATTTTGGTAAAATGATTTCGCACGGCACTCCTGATGAGGTTCGTGCTGACCAGCGGGTTATTGATGCTTACTTGGGGGTGGCTGACGATGCTTAGAATTGATAACTTGAAGGTCAATTATGGCGGCATTGAGGCCGTTAAAGGTATTAGCCTCGAAGTTCCGAAAAATGAAATCGTCACACTTATCGGCGCTAACGGCGCGGGCAAATCTACCACATTGCGTACTGTGTCCGGATTAGTGAAACCGACGTCAGGTAAAATATACTTCAACGACGAGGACATAACCGGCCTGCCGCCTTATGAGATAGTGTCCAGAGGCATTACGCTGGTTCCTGAGGGACGCAGAGTTTTCCCTGACCTTACGGTGCTTGAAAACTTAAAAGCGGGTGCGTATCTGCGCAGGGATGACATAAAGCCTGATATTGAATGGGTGTATACGCTGTTTCCGAGGCTGAAAGAGCGTTCTTGGCAAGCTGCGGGAACAATGTCCGGCGGGGAACAGCAAATGTTGGCTGTCGGCCGCGCACTTATGTCAAAGCCAAAGCTGATGATGATGGATGAGCCGTCACTTGGCCTTGCGCCGCTTATTGTTAAGGACATCTTTGAAATTATCAAAGAGATTGTCCGACAGGGAGTTACTATCCTTTTGATTGAGCAAAACGCCAATATGGCGCTTCAGACGGCTAATTTGGCATATGTTCTTGAAGTTGGTAAAATCACTATGACCGGCGAAGGCAAAGAGCTTCTTGTCAACGAAGATGTGCGCAAAGCATATTTGGGTTAATAGGTAGAGCGTAAACGCGTAAAAATAAATCGTCCCTTTTCGCAAAGGGGCGGTTTTTTTGTGATTATTTGAATATGGCTGAGATCTATAATGCGATCAATATCTGAATCAGCGCTCATTGATAGTTCCCTCATTTGTTGTGTTTGCATCAGTTCTTGTTAGGTTGAAAGACTAAGACAACCTTTGCCAAGAGTTCATCTATCACGTTAGGCGGCGCACTTTCTACAAATTCAAAATTTCGGGCGTTGTAGTCTATCGTGACAATTTGGTCAAGCAATACTGCCCCTGTTGTTTTCGTGTCTTGCAGCTTGATATATAGCGGATAATTACGCTTCGTGCCGCTTATTGGAGCAAACACGGCAATGTTAGCTATATCGCTTATAATCTTGTTGCTTAGGCAGATATAAGGGCGGTAGCCTTGCTGCTCACGCCCTTGTTTTGGGTTTAGGTTGACTTTAATGATATCGCCCTGTACCGGAATACCGTTTACCATTTTTCATTCCCCATCGCTTCACCCAAGTCAATTAGTTCAGTCTGAAACGCATCGCCGTTATAGTCTTTGAAAAGATACTCCAATGTTCCTTGTTTTGGTGATGGTGTTTTCGTTAAAATAATCCTTTTGTTTTCATCTACCTCAAAAAACAGCTTGTCGTTAAGGTCGATTTGGGCTTTTCTTAAAACCTCGACGGGCATACGAATACCTTTACTATTTCCCCATTGTGATACAATAGCTGCTTCTTGCATTTCATCAGCCCCTTTCATATATAGTATATCCGATATGTATATACATAGTCAATGGTAAATTTTCTTTTTTCGCCGGAAAAAAGAAGATTCTTAACTTCAACTGTATTATTTTAATATGCGTCAGTGTATGAATAGTTTATTGGATGTTGAAGTATGCTTTATAATTCAACTATAGTGCAGCTGTAATGAACGCTTACTTTTTTTACGGGGCAAAAAAAGTAACAAAAAAGCCCTTTAAGACCGGCGGGGACACCCCGCCCTCCCCGAATAGGTAGTGCAACGCAGCTCAAGTTATTGGCTTGCGTAGGCCTTCGGGCGTGCTTCGCATCTTGCCCGAAAAGGCTCATAGTGTTTTCTCTGCACCACTATTTAATGTTTTGCTGCTGCCTTGCGTCTATAAGGACATACGCGAAGCGCGGGCATGGTGCGAAGCACGCCCGAGTGCCTACGCGAGCCAGTATTGTCAGCTGCTGTACACTACCTATTCGGGGAGGGCGGGGTTCCCCGTCAAACCTCCTCAAGGCGTTTTTGCTTCTTTTTTCGCCGGAAAAAGAAGGCTCTTAACTGCAACTGTATTATATTTAATATGCGTCAATATGTGTATATAATGCAATGTTCCGTTTATTGGATTTTGAAGTATGCTTTATAATTCAACTATAGTGCAGCTGCAATGACCGCTTACTTTTTTTATGGGGCAAAAAAAGTAACAAAAAAGCCCTTTAAGACCGGCAGGGACACCCCGCCCACCCCGAATAGGGAGTGCAACACAGCTCTTGATATTGGATAACGTAGGCCTTCGGGCGTGCTTCGCACCATGCCCGAAAAACCTTTTTCTCAAGGATTTTACCTGCATTTCAGCTTAGCTTTATTACTACTTTTAAGCAACAGGTCAACACCAAAAACCGCGCAGCGGAAAGCGCAAGGCGGGCTGATGCGCAGCACGCCCGCCCATCAGCAAGGCTAGTAGCGTGAGCTGAACTGCACTACCTATTCCGGGGAGGGCGGGGTATCCCCGTTGGTCTTAAGGGCGTTTTTGCTTCTTTTTTCGCCGGAAAAAAGAAGGTCTTTAACTGCAACTGCATTATTTTTCAATATGCGTCAATATGTGTATAATGAGATAGGCCGTTTATTGGATGCTGAAGCGTGCTTTGTGATTCAACTATAGTGCGGAGGATTCAATCCCAAATCAAGTTAAAAATAAATGACAACAGCCACTGAATAAGAGCAGCTATCATGACAATACTCATGCCCAAATATATCATTAAATGCGAAGTTTTTCTTTTGTTCTCGCGCCTTTCCATTGTAACTTGAACGTAATTTGTATGATCAATGAGCTTACTGTCTTTCATCTTTGGTCTGATCGGAAAAAGTGTTGCAACTACTCCTAAAAAAACAACGATAGCGCCTGCCGCAAAAGCGGCAGGGAAAACATATTGAAGTGTAAAAAAGCGCTCTGCAACAAGTCCATATATTAGACCTATTGCTGCTGCTACAAAAACACTTATAGTTGGAATAAGTGCAAGCTTCAATAATTTAATGATTTTTTCTTTTACATTATTAGGCATTATCTCTTAAGTCTTGGATCAAAAGCGTCGCGCAGTCCATCACCCATCATATTTAAAGCGATAATAACCATAGCTATAGACAAGCCCGGGAAAAAGACCATATGCGAGTGGTCTCTTATATGCTGCCTAGCTCCGGCGAGCATCGTACCCCATTCAGGTGTTGGAGGCTGAATGCCTAATCCAAAGAAGCCAAGCGCTGCAGTCCATAAAATCGCATATCCTATTCCCATAGTTCCTTGAACTATAATTGGAGCCATGCAGTTAGGCAGGATATGTTTGAAAATTATCCTGAAATTACTTGCTCCAATTGCTCTTGCTGCTTCAACAAACTCCTGCTCGCGAATTGACAGAACAGAAGCGCGCATGACCCTGGCATAAATAGGCGCAGCGCCGATTCCAATTGCTATAATGATAGTTGTAAAACCGGGTTCAAGTGCAGCCGATATAGATATGGCTAATAGAACTGCCGGAATTGATAGTATTACATCAACAAAACGCATTATTATGTTATCTGCATATCTACCAAAGTAGCCTGCAATTAACCCTAATAATGAACCAACAATCATAGAAGCAGTAACAGTTAGCGCTCCGACAGAGAGCGAAGTTCTGGAGCCATGCACAACTCTTGCAAGCACATCGCGGCCCAAATCATCAGTACCCATGAGATGCTCGAGGCTTGGGGGCTGAAATCTATTATTCAAATCTTGAATATCGTAGGCTGGATTAATTCCAACACTTGGTGCAATAACATCTGCGAGCAATGCTATTAGAATCATAAATACAACAATAACAAGTCCAATCATTGCTGATGGACTTTTCCTAAAACGCCACCATATTTCACCTGCTGGGCCGCGTTTCTTTCTCTTTTTTGCAGTAGACCGGGTAACTACCGCTGCATTTGCATTATTAGTTTCCATAATAATAATCATTCCTTATTCGCCTTAAATCGTTCATATGCTTTGGTACAACAACCCTCATAGAAAAGGGGTGACTAACTATATTGAGTTTTAATGCGTGGATCCACATAAGCATAGATTATATCTACAATTAAATTGACAAAACTAAATACCGAGGCAATCAGAAGCACAGCGCCTTGAATTACAGGGTAGTCGCGAGTTTGAATAGAATCTACCATATATCTTCCTATGCCATTTATTGAAAAAATATTTTCTGTTAAAATTGCGCCTCCGAGTAAAACGCCAACTTCAATACCGACGACTGTTATAACTGGAATCAAAGCATTTTTAAGTGCGTGCCTGATAATTATCTTTGATTCTTTTTGGCCTTTTGCTCTGGCTGTTCTAATATAGTCCTGCCTGAGAACCTCAAGCATACTGGACCTTGTCATTCGCATAATTATCGCCGTTGAAGATACACCAATTGAAAAGGATGGTAAAATCCAATGAAGCGGCGTATCAAATCCTGATGTTGGCAACCACCTAAGCGTTACCCCAAAAAACAACACCAACATCATTGAAAGCCAAAAATTAGGTATGGAAATACCCATGAGTCCAACAATATTGGCCGATGTGTCAAATATTGTATACTGCTTTGTTGCGCTAAGTATACCTAATGGAATCCCTATTAGAATTGCAATCACAACACTCATAGCAGCTAGTTGAAATGTTGTTGGAAAACGACTAATGATCTCATCAAATACAGGTCGATCACTTGCAAAAGACACACCAAAATCCAGCCGAGCTACATTTCCAACATATCGAACAAATTGCTGAATAAAAGGATCATTTAATCCCAACTGCTCACGAAACGCCTCAACATCTTCCGGAGAAGCTTGCATGCCTAGTCTAATTCGAGCAGGATCACCGTCTGTAAAATATGTTAAAGTGAATATTATAAGGGTAACACCCAACAGTACCGGCAGCATAAGTAGCAGTCTTTTTAAGATGTATTTATGCAACGAGGTTCACTCCTTCTATTTAGACAAGGAGCAATCATACCTAATGAGCATTGCTTAGTCATATGCGCTAATTAAAGCATTAAAGCATATTGCTATTAGGTTGGCTTGCTCCTTGTCGATGTCCTTCAGTAGTCAAGAGCCACACTTCTTAGTTTCCATTTGTCAGCAGGGTTCAATCCTCACTGCTTCCATCAATGTTTCATCCTTATTAATGGTGAAGTCATTAACTACTGCTATTTCTTTGAAACGACTGGGCGGCTCTAATTGAAAGTAATACGCCACAGATCGTGCTGTTCAATCGGATTAACAATAAACCCTTGTACAGAAGGAGATGCTACATGCAGCTGCTCGGTGTAGTGGAAGAAGAGATAGGCAGCATCGTTACGAATTACATGCTGTAACTCAGCATAAATTGCCAATCGTTCAGCATCAACCAGGCTTGAGCGTCCTGCTTCCAACAGTCTGTCAATTTCAGGGTTGATATGGTTTGCAAGGTTATTTCCACCATTAGCATTTGCTGAGTGAGAAAGACCGTGCATGCCATAGTCCGCGTCTAGTGTAGGCGTATTCCAAGAAAGGATAAACATTTCATGTTCGCCGGAATAAACAGCATCTAAGAATGTTCCCCATTCAAGTTGTTGTAAACTAATGTCGATGCCTATTTCCCTAAGCTGATTTAATACCATTTGTGATACCATAGCATATTGCGGGTCATATAAGCTAAACATCAGTACAGCGGAAAAACCATCAGCATATCCTGCTTCTGCCATAAGCTCTCTGGCTCTATCTACATTAAATTCAAAGAATGGTACATCTATGGCGCCCCAAGTAGCAGGAGTTATCATTGATGCTCCGGCCTGTCCCGAGCCTTCAAATGCTACGCGAGACATGGTTTCCATATCAAGTGCATGCGCTACTGCTTGACGAACAAGGATATTGTCAAACGGAGCTACATTAGTGTTAAATGCGATATAGTGAGCGCCTATAGCCGGTCTTCTGTGAAGAACCAAGTCGGCAGATTCTTCTGCACGCACAAGGTCAGATGGATGGATAGACAAAGCGATATGTGCATTTCCTGCCTCAACTTCAATCAGGCGATTGGTAGCTTCAGGCATTACGCGAATTGTCAAGTATTGAAACTCCGGTCTATCTCCCCAGTAGTCTTCGAAACGTCTTAGCTCCACACGGTCGCCGAGAGTAATACTAACAAATTCAAATGCGCCTGTTCCAATTGGATGCTCATGAAAAGCAGCTCCTGCTGCTTCAACGGCAGACTGGCTAACAATCGATGTTCCATAATGAGCCAAGTGAGCAGTCAAAGGTGCGAATGGTACATTAGTTGTAATGGTTAAATTAAGATCATCATGAACTACTACATCTTCAATCATATCAATAATAAAACTAACAGGCATTGTCATAGCTCTTCTGATTGAAAACTCAACATCACTAGCTCTTAATGGGTCCCCATTGTGGAACTGGATTCCGTCGCGAAGGGTGATATTAAGCGTTTGTGCATTAGGTCTGTCATAAGATGCAACAAGATTTGGTACAGGCTCTAAAGAATGTGGGTCAATTCTAAAAAGCGAATCAAATACTTGATGTGCATATGCCGCTGTAGCCATGTCTGCAGAAGCATGTGGATCTGTTGATACCGGTAAGCCCGGCCCAACAACCATCAAACGGTCGACTGCTGCGCCGCCGCCTGTTGTTCCTGCGGTGGTACCACCGCCGCCGCCTGTTGTTCCACCGTCGCCTGAACCGCCGTCACCATCATTACCGCCGCCGCATGCAGCAAGCATAAGCACTAAAATAAGTGCAAGTGAGCAAAAAATTGTTGGAAATAAGCGTTTCTTCAATTCATATTCCTCCTTAAAATTAGGTTTACATTATTATATGTCAATAAATATGCCAATATTAAATGCCGCCACTTCGATTACTTGTCCGACAAAGGCTAGACGCCGATTGCGCTTTGGATTGCGCAGGAAAGTGGCTCAAGCTCACCGCCAACATAGGAGCAAAGCGCTCCTGTTGGCGGTGATGGTATTAATCGCAACTAAAGCCTATCTTATAGGGTTCAGTTAATAAGTTAATCAAAGTCTCGTATCCTAAAGTCCACGATATTGCTTCCGTTATTTCTTATGTCAAATACTATAGTTCTTCCCTCAAGAGGATGGCCTTCGCCAAATGTGTATTCTCCGTTTACGTTAGCATGTTGGCTAGGAACGATAAATTCTGTCATGAATCTGTTTGCATGTCCATTGCCAAATATTTCTGTAGCCCAAAACGTTATCCGCCATTGTCTTGTATTTCTGCCTGTCTCCCAAATGCTAACAAATTCTAAATCAACTGCTATTGCAGCCGGAGCTCTGCTAACTACTGTGACCTTATCAAAATCATCAGCGTCAATCGGCCATTCAAGGCGCAGAGTTACAAGAGCGCTGCCCGGGCCAATTTCCTCAAATGTCCAGAAGTAGAAATGCGTAAGCTGGCCATCAACAAACAAGTCAAAACTGGTCATAGCGTTGTTCATTGTTACTTCTGTACCGTCATGATTTTCAAGTATAAAGTCTACCAAAATAGGAGAACGCGGATTTACATTCACATTATTTTGGTCAATAGTACCGCTGACCGGATTTACAAGCGCCTGAAGTTCATCAGGTCTGTGTGGTTTGGACACGCCATTGCCGGTGAAGAACGGATGCTCTTGCCCACGTTGAGGCACTGTTAACACATTCGGCCACCCGGGAGGTGCGTGATAAGGAGTTCCTTGTCCCGTTCCCCAGTCATACCTGACATGTTGACGCCAGTCAGAATGAGTAGGTTGGGCAAACGGTTCAATATCCCATATCGATGGGTTACCAAATGAAGGCCATCTTGCTAATTGGTGACCTTGACTTGTGTAAGGGTTATGAGTTGCAAGTATCGGAATGGTTAGCCCCCATGAAATCAAATAGTTTTCACATGTCCAATGGCTGAACGCCGGAACAGTATCTCTTAAAAGTTCCCAATCTTCAGGAATTACCCTATATGCCGGGTTACCGACGTTGTTATTGTACCAAAGGTTAAGGTCCCCGTTAAAGTGAGTTCTCCTCAGAGCTTCAAAGACATAAGGAGCATAACGCCATAATTCCTCTCTGTTTGACAGCGGAGTCCAAACACCGTCATTAATACCTTGGAAGCCTTCACGCATAGCCCCACCCCAATAGGACACGCCTGTTGAGATAATCTCGCTTCTGATACCAACATAAGATCTGTCGCCATCAACGGTGTAGAATCTCATGCCGGTTGCCGGCGCAAGTTCAGTAGCCCAAGCCGCAGTGTGGTCATTTCTGATTTGGTTTGAAAAACTACCAAATTGAGCCAAAGCGCTGTCAACCGCATGACCGCCTTCATGGAATATAAGGTTTTCTTGTCTGTATACCAATTTGTTAAAGTCTCTGATAACTGCCATATCAATAGAGTCAAAGCGATTACCGCCCCAACCCTCAATACGTAGAGTTTCTTTGACAGTTGCGCCGCCCATTCCATTTCTATGATTCATTCTGCCGGCATGGTGTCCGCGTATGGCAGCGGAAGAAAGCATCAAGCCACCGGGAGTCCCAACATTAAGCCCGTCTATAATCATTTGACCAGGTCTGTCGTAAGTTACAGGGCCTTGTGTGATTTCTGCCGCAAATCCTCCCGCAACTCTTAACGTTCCGCTATCCCAACCAAAGCCGAGACTTGCGTGAGGGCTTGTATTTGTAGGGAAATTGACGTTGTTTCCGGCTGCGTTGTTTGCCAGTCCAAAATCAGTTGGATTGCCTGCAAAAGCAGTATCGAAAGACGCTCCGCCTGAGTTTTGATCATGGGTTACAGTTGTGTTAACCACAAACAGCGAATCAAATTGATGTGCAGCACCATGAGCGATATCCCTCATCGTAGGCTGTGATTCGCCTGTGCGGAAGAAACGATAGAAACCGGGCACCCAACGGCGTTCGGTCGGGCTGAAGTTATAATAAAAGCCTGCTCTGGCAGTACCGCTGTCCATCCAAATATGGAAGCCGGTAAGCGCACTTCTGTAAGTGTAGCCCATCCAAGGTCTGAAACCTGCGGTAACTCTTGAAGACGTGCCTGTTGCAAGCTCGTTGCCTGACCAGTCACGTACCGCCCCCAAGCTTCCTGTTCCCAGGAATTCAACCTGAATTGTACCGTTAGTGCCTGCGCCGTTTTCTATAGCTTCTGCCAAGGTTACAAGTTGGTCATATTCAATCGCATTAGCGCCTGCAGTAACATTGTTAGGTATCCATCCGCCGGCAGCTATATTGCGTTCATCAAGTTCCCATTGCAAGAATCCGGAGATCAACTCGCCGTATGGTACGCCGTTGTCTAAACGGTTTGCCGCATTACCGGTAGATAAAGCGGTTGCGTAATTGATTGCATGGTTTGTTCTTAAGAAAATACTTCTCCAAGTGTAGCCACCATGCACGGTAGGCGTAATGTACGTACCGTCATCTCTGATAATTCTCCAGTTTGCTGCTTGCAAAACCGCAGGAATAGTACGAACTTCACGGTTAAAGTTGACTATAAGTCGGTTGTGGTTAACAACATAAACAGATTCTATAGCAAGAGGGGCATATGGCTCGCCTCTGATTGCGCTAGGCGTTGCCGGAATCATGTACTCATCCACTTGATTGTTCCAAAACCAAGGAGTGTGAAGCCTCCAGTCATTATTTATCGCATTAGCAGGTTGACCTGCTCCGACTCCGGTCCAGAACCACCATTGGTTATGCAGACCAGATATTGCCCAAAATAGCGGGTAATCGTATTCTATTAATTCCCAACGAGTATTAACAGGTCCCGTATATCTAGTAAAATACTGAGATTCCTGCATCATTTCAAAGTGAATCATTGCGCCGCCTATATAATAATCTTTAACGCTGTCGCGCATTCTCGTGTTTTGCCACATGTTGTTATTTTGCGCTTTTGCAAATGCTTCCTCTATGTGCAGGTCAAATCGGAAATCATGTGGATCATTAAAAGGAGTAATTGGGTAGCTTCTGCTGCCTTTTAATACGCCGAGATACCAAAAAGTGTCAAAGTAAGCTTCTGCAAGGTGGAAATGATTTACTTGAGGACGCGCAGGGTTTGGAGCATTGTGTGCAATTTCATTTCCGTCTTCATCCACAAAACTGTCATGGCTGAAAACATCATCCGATGTTCCTACAATAAATGGTCTTTGAAATTCGAGCGTCGAATGGTTCAAGTTGCCCGGTATTGTAGAAGGTATAATACTGCGGCGAGTGAAAGTATCTGTGGTTGTGCCATGCACATAAAGATCCCTGAATTCGGGAGCTTCATAAACAGATTGTCTCGGGCCTACAACAATTGCCCTGAATCCTGCATAAACCATAGGAAGGTTCAAGTATTCGCTATAACCCGTAAACGAGTTCAGACCTTCGCCGACCATACGTGCTACAAACTCATCGGTGTATGAAAATCTTGCGCCAGGAACCACTGCCGGCCCGGGACCTAAGGGTCCAGGAGCTGACGGGAACGAAGACCCGGCCGCCCAAAAATTGTTAGGACCGTGGCTTTCTATGAGAGGTTGTCCATGTGTTCCTGCATAACGTGAAGCATAAGCCCAGTTAAAGGACATATCACCTTCCGATCTTTCCATATAGAAAGGCACCCAAACGGCTTGTTCGCTTTGAATACCCGCTGTTACTGTTATGTCTGCGGCAGCAGCAGGGCCGTGTATGTGTTCTGTGCGGTGATGGTAATGTGCAGGCTGTGCCTGACGTCTTCTTCCACGCGGAACGCCGACATAAAGTTCATCAAGCAACCGCACGTTTACAACGCCGCCGATGTCTGTGCCGTTATCGTCATACCACGGGAACCTGCCAAAGCCAAAAAACGAAAGAAACTCCCAGTCAGTACCATAGACTAATGCAGTGTCGTCCAGGTATATCGTGAAAGTATCTCTTGCTTGTTGAGCATTCATGATTGGCGCGTTAAATTCAATCTCAAGCACTTCGCCTGTGATTAAACGAACCTCACCCATCGTGCCGGCAACAGCTGATGCAGCTTCAATTTCTTCTAAATCTTCGCCGTCTGAATCTTCGTCATTTTCAACAAAAGGCGCGATATTATACATTTCGCCTGTTTCTAAAATAACAAGCATAATTTCATCATGCTCGTCTGTGTATATTCCCATAAGACGCAATGTAATAAAACCGTCTATTTGGTCGATAAATATGTACTGAACTTCTTCGCCGTTAACAAAAACAGCAAACAATATTCCTCCATCAGACCAACTTACGTCTTCGCCATGCTCAAATTCAATTACATTTGACGTAATCATGCGAGGACTTCTTTCTACTGCTATTTCTGAGTAACCTACATTTATATCCCCGTCGTACTCAAGTTCGAGCATTGGAGGCGGGTAGTACTCAGCAGAAGCTTCCGAAGCTGCAAAAGCAGTTAACGTAGGCATAATGAGAAGTATTGAAATTAGAGTTGCTAATAACCTTTTCAAGAAAACACATCCTTCGTAAATTATTTAAGTCCATAAGCGAGATGGTAGGACTTATTGCGCTTCTTTTCTCAAAGTAATAATCTCTATATTGCTAGCTGCAATTGATTTTTACATAATTATAGCAATATAGCAACGCAAAGCCTACCTAATTAATTTACTGTGTTACTGTGCATTAATTTACTGTATTACTGTGCAAATAAAATTTTGTAAACGACACCCCCCTTTTTTTATTTTTGCAATGTCACCGATGCGTAATTCTACGGCAACATTTGGTGCGTTGAAAACAATTTGGTTTACTTATATTACAAGCGTTTAAGGCGCTACCCTATTTACTATCGAATGATGATGTTGCAATGAGATTGATTTAATTTTAATGGCTATATGCTTCGTGAGTGAGCACCTAATAATCGGCGTTACGCTTGGTTTTATATACACACTATTAAAGAATATAATAGGTGCAATGTAATATGAATTGGTACGGATATTGCAGTAGTTTAATTGTGATCAAAGAAATTTTAACCACAATTGAGCTCGGACAAGGCAACTCCTCCAAATATTTACAAGGTTAATCGAAATGCAAAATTTTGATTAACCTTTAAAAACATGAACTTCTTTATCTTACAAAACATTGTATCATATTCGTATTGCGCTTGCAATAGCTTTTCCAAAATTTTGAACCTTAATGTTTAGAATTAAGAGCATATGTAAAAAAATGTCAACGAGGTTGACTCGCCCGTTGCTCAAATGTGCTGTTTGGAACACTAAAGATGGGGTCTGGGGCTTGCCACAGCGGGCGGAGTAGGGTGTGTGCCACCCTGCACTGCTCGCGACATTTGTAAACATCGTAAAACGCTATCTTTACAACTCGGTAAGTGATAGTTTCGTCATGTCAAATCACGTTCAGAACTTGGTAGAATAGCACACCATAACCAATTCGTTCATTTGAAAAATGCTTTAGATGTTAAGCTCACTCTGTAGCTATTTTAACAACTTTGGGTGTTTGCGAAGTAATTTTAATGGTAGTGGCTGTAGCGTGTAGGAAAATTTAACACCTACTGAACTCATACTAGACCTAAAAGTAATACTCATCCTTTCAAGTTTAACAACGATGGCATCATCATAACACAGAAGAGCTTGCCCGTTATCGAATATTTCTTTTAAGATAGACTTCTCTTGCTGTGTTAAGTTATGCAACTGCCCATACATCCCTTTTTCATGAGCCTTAGTTGCACGGCGTGCTTGTACTTATTGATAGGCTTTTTGTTGAGGATATAATTAATGCCACAATTTCAAAAAATTCTTTTGTTTTATCCATGTATAGTTCCTCACCTCATATTGCGATTATCCAAAAAGACCAAAGAATTTCTTTTTCTTTACTGGTACGGTCAGTTTATTCGAAGATATCAAATTTTCTGCAAGTAACCCAATAACTCTTGTGAGTTCCTTTTCAAATTCACAGTCTACATCACCATGCCCGGTATGCGCATGGATTAATTCATGTATCAAGACTCCTGCAAAGGCACTGATTGAACGTAGCTCTGTTCTTCGGATGATAATTTTATCAAGTGAAGGATCCCAAACGCCAGCGCTCGAATCGCCGATTAAGGATGGTCTTATTGATTCAGATATACATATCTTTCCATGAAGATGCTCAACACCATATAACTGAACAATTTTTTTCGTTGTGTCGAAAACCGCTTTCTCTGCACTCGTTAATGCAGCATATGGAACAAATGTATATACATAACTATCCTGACGTTCTTGAATAACTGTTGAAAATGTTGTAATCATGTTGCCCTCATCGTCTATCGTGTCTGATACTCTTTCTTTGATTGCACTTGGAATAAAGATTATTTCCTTCCCGCTTTCCTTTAGAATGTCTATACGGTCAGCCGTTGCAGACTCAAGTTCATCAGGTGATATGAAAACAACATCTTCCCTTGTACTCATCTTACGAACAGCATATGCAGACACATCGCTCCATTTAAGTTCATCAAATAACTCACCACTACTATAGGATTTCATATTCATGACAAGCCTGCTAATGGGAACTTCGTTAGTGACAGCCAACAGTATAGACTTAACCCTGTCGGAATACGCGCTTCTACCGACATTGGTTCGTTCTCTATTAAGTGCTTTTTTAATAGGGGCTGTAAGCGACGTAATGTTGTAGGAGAATAAAAAATTTTCTTCTGTTGCCACCTTAACCCCATTTATATATATGTCAGCTATATACTTATCTTTTTCTAAAACATCGCCAAATTGAGTTGTATCCAAGACTTTTGATTTGGAAAACTTTAGAAACATATTCTTCGCTTCGGATACATCTTTCTTCGAGCAACCAGTAAGGATAAAATCTGTACCAACAAACGAGGTGTCTTGAGAATCCTCAATGTAAGCGTGAAGCGTTAATATATCAGAGAATCCATGCTTATGTGATTTCCCCATGGTGATGATACCGTGCTTAGAAACAATTTTGACCTGTATGTTATTCCTATCAAATGTAGCTAAAGCATCTTTCAATCCCACTCCAAATTTACCAATTAGGTGGGGGTGACTAATTTTTTCTTCATTTTCATTCTGGGTTAAGTGGCTATATTGAATACCTCGACCATAATCTCTAATATGTAGCAATCCTTTGTTATCGAAGGCTACGTCAATATCGTTGCTATTAGAAAGAATTTGCTCATCAAGGGCATTGGCAATTATTTCACGCAACGCTGTTGATACAGTCCAGTTTTCAAGAACCTTTTCAATGTTCAAATCAAATTCGCGCATTCGCCAACACCTCTTTTATGAATGATAATTCTTTGTATCATTCCATTATTTTACGATATTTTTTGCATATAATCAACAAAAAACAGCTCGGCAGTCATAAGCCACCAAGCTGTTCTAGCGGAAAAACTACCGCAATCGTTTCTCCTACAAAAAAACATTTCATAGGGTTCGTATTAGTTCCTAATTCCGGAGAAGATGGGATTTGAACCCATGCACGCTGTTACACGCCTACTCCCTTAGCAGGGGAGCCTCTTGAGCCACTTGAGTACTTCTCCTTGCGCTAGTTAATTAACGCAAAACCTATTATATATAACAAAACTTTTTCTGTCAAGGGTAAAATTGGTTATATTTTTTGATTAACTCCGGCATTTTTTAAAATCCCGTTTGCAGTATGTCTGCTTTCAATTTTGTTAACAACGGTAAACGGACGTTTGCTAATCGGGCTGTACCACATTTTGTGGGAGACTTTTCCTTGCCGAAGAAAATAGCATCCGTGATCTGACAATAATTTAAGAACTTGCTTGGTATAATCAGCCATTATGCGGAAGCCTCAAGCTCAATATCTACTGTTCGATCTATTTCAAGCTTCAACTTTATCGCATCTTTATACCCAAGATCATTTTCAGCTATGTCATACATCGCAATCTTTACCCGCTCCAAAAGTGCGTCAAATGAGCCATGATCTAAAGTTAAAGCAAAATCATCAGATGAAGAAGTCGCAAGCCATATTTTTTCATCATCATACCATGTAAATTTAACGGTAAATTCCATATTGGTGTCTCCTATCTAAAATAATCCAAAATCGCCCTTACAGTCAAATCCGCCAACCTGTTTTGCTCCTGCGGGTTTAACATCCATGAAAAATCCTGGATATTGTTCATGAAGCTCGTTTCGAATAATACGGAAGTTGACCAAACGGGGCGTATGACGTAAAAGTTTGCGTTGTTCGGATTTTTTGCCCGCGTAGTTAGAGGGTTGACATCGAATAGTTCATCCATCAAATGCGCGGCTAGCGGACGACTCGTTGCGTTTCGATACCAAAATGTAATCCCGCGTACGTTTGTCGCGTTTGTTGTTGCTGCGAGCGAGTTTGCGTGCATCGAAATAAACATATCAGGCTTGACTTCGCGGCTTATATCTACCCGTTCACGAAGCGTTAAAAACTCGTCAGTTGTGCGTATTTGAACGACTGTCGCTCCGAGCAGCTCAAGCCTATCCCCCAGTTTTATCGAGTTTATTAGGTTGATATGGCTTTCGGGGAACGCCGCGCCCATCATGCCAAGCGCGCCCGGGTCACGCCCGCCGTGCCCTGCGTCTATTACGAACGTAAAGCCCGAAAGCGGCTGTGTGCCTGATGCTAAGGCGCGAGGCCGCCTAATGTTGATGATAAATTCGCCGTCGTCAAACGTGGTGTAATAGCCCGAAATGCGCGTGTTTTCGCCCAAAGTGAACGCATAATACGGTACGCCTCTTCGGCTTCCGCTTCGAACTCCATTAAACATTGTCATTTCGGCGACATTTTCACTTCTTAGCCCGCTCAATGCGGGAATTTCCGTATGAAGTGGAAAATATATCCTAAGTTCATCGCCGTCATACGTTATGTTTACAGCGGCGTTGACATCTGATGCGAACCTGATTTGA
>Ga0131853_10011538_pt1 | contig 16174 bp, 19 predicted proteins | sample TergutLab28metaG_FD_92764 | JGI IMG/M metagenome (GOLD analysis project Ga0131853, IMG submission 92764) | Labiotermes labralis P1 segment gut microbial communities from Petit-Saut dam, French Guiana - Lab288 P1 (version 2) (version 2) | ecosystem: Host-associated > Arthropoda: Insects >...
GACAGTCACAACTTCTTCTAAGCGTCAGCTTAGTTAGAAGTCACGACAACCTGCAGCTGCTGAAGTTACATTGTATCATATCCTATACTTTATTTCGTCAGAATATTGCAAAAATCGCTCGACAAAAGATGACAAGATTCGACAAAATGAAAAACACCGCGTTCATCAGAATTCGGTGTTTTAATATGCCTCAAAAACGCCAGATACTGTCTAGTGAATTCAAAAATAACTTTTAAATATGACAAACTGCTGTCCTATTTAGTTTGGTATGATTAATTCAAATCCAAAACGAATAGGAGGCTAATAATGGATTACAGAATAGAAGAGAGAGAAGCGTTTGCTGTTATCGTCAAAGCAAAACGAATCGAAACAGAAGAAGGAAACTCTACCGAAATCCCTGCCTTTTGGGGTGAATATATGTCAGGGGGACTGGCAGAAAAAGTGACACCCGTTTTAGGTGTTTGTGGCGAAATGTCATCTGATTCAAAAGACTTTTTGTATGGCATCGGTGATTTTATGAAAGAGGGTCAAGAAATGCCAGAAGGGTTTGACGTTTGGCAGGTTCCTAAAAGCACATGGGCCGTTTTCAAATGTGTGGGCGCCATGCCACGAGCGATCCAAGAGATGTGGAACTGGATTAACAGCGAATGGATTCCACAAGCAAAGTATGATATTTTACCGTCCTATGATTTCGAGCTTTATACCGCTGGTGACACAACCTCACCAGACTACGTTAGTGAAATCTGGTTGCCTGTGAAAGAGAAATAATCTGAAAACACCGAATGCCTAAGTTCGGTGTTTTAATTTTTCAACCCTTTTTGGGGTCAACCACCGGTACATGACAAATTTTTAGCTAGAAAATGCTATAATATTAAAAATCCCCTTACGTAACCTATTGCTTGTGACGTAGCGTGATGCCCTAGATTAAGGGCAAGGAGGTGAAATCTATGTCAAATTACACAACGGGAGAAATGGCTAAACTTTGTAACGTTTCAGTACGGACGGTACAGTTTTACGATACAAAAGGTATCTTGCCACCATCTGAGCTAACGAAAGGTGGTAGACGGATTTATAATGAGGTTGATTTACAGAAACTTCAACTGATTTGTACCTTAAAAACAATTGGACTTTCCCTGAACTCGATTAAAAATGTTCTGGAAAGTGAGTGGTCGGGAAAAATCCTTACCATGCTTCTTGAGGAGCAAGTAATGCTGCTAACTGAGGAAATCAGTGAGAGACAGAAACAACTGGAAATGATCGCTATGATTAAAAGAAACATTACAGACAACGCTATGAACCCAGCCAATACACTTCTTGGCATAGAAGACGCGATGGAAAAGAGGGAAAAAGCACGTGATCAGAAAAAATTGGTTGTGATTTATGTGGGGGTGGCAATTGTAGCAACATTAGGATTCCTGTGTATGGTGTGGTTGATCAAGTCACAAATCTGGTGGGGACTTGCCCTATATCTAGCCGTTGCCATACTAGGTCTGTCGGCATCGGCCTTGCAACTTAAAGATGCGGTGCTTACTTGTCCGAAATGCGATGGAGCATTCAAACCGTCACTGAGGCGAAAATTCTTTAGCACTGGTGATCACCGGGTACGTTGGATAAACTGTCCGGAATGTGGGGAGAAACATTGGTGCGTGTTGCAAAAACCTTTGTTGGGTTGACCGCCGGTAGAAGCTTAGTGTGTCATTTATTTTCTACAAAACGATTGAATTTGAATTTAGAACCTGTTAAAATCAAGCCAGCATGTTATGTTGAAAATCTGGATTTATAGCTCGAAAACTAATGAAAACGTATAACAATAACGTTTTCTTTTGAAAAATGCCGAATTTTAGCAGGTTTTATTTTCTCTCCTGCGTATATAGAAGAGAGAGGGTCATTCACCCACTTGAAATATACGAACTAGGAGACGAAAAATATGGCAGAAAAAAATGATACACCACAATCACTTTTATCACTACGAAACGATGCAGTGTTTAAAATGTTCTTTTCAAAGAAAGAAAACGAAGAGGAATTGAGAGGATTTCTGAAAGCAATGACCAGCCTCACCGACGAAGACCTTGCTTTTGTTGAAGTAAAGAATCCAACCCTAACAAAAGAAAACGTTGGAGATAAAGACTTTGTTGTAGATATCCGCATTACGTCAGCATCTGGTGATCGATTAAACATGGAGATGCAAATGCAAAATCACGATGGCTTTGTTGAACGAATGACTTCCTATAACGCCCGACAGTATGCTTCACAACTGAAAAAAGGTGAAGGTTACAACAAGCTGAAGGCATCTATTTCGCTAATTGTTACCAACTTTGAACTGTTTGATGACACCGGCGAGGCTTACGAATACATCACGTATCGAAGAACTAACGGAAAAATCTTTACAAATGCTCAACAATTTCATACACTAGACTTAACGAAACTTTCAGGTGAACGAATAGAGGACTATCACATTTGGGGATCCTTATTTAAAGCAAGAAATTCAGAGGAGTTGAAAGAAGTCATGGCGAAATCTGAAAAAATGAAACACGCAGGGGAGAAGTTGTTGCAACTCAGTGCAGATGAAGAAGCACGCGAAATTGCACAAGCACGCGAAGAATCCCAATGGGCTTGGCAACATACGTTGCATCACACTGAGGAGCGAGCGCGTGAAGAGGGCGCTAGTGAAAAAGCCATTGAAATGGCGAAGAGCCTTTTAGCTTCAGGTATGTCTGTTGAGGAGGTTGCAAAACACTCAAAACTACCTGTCGAGGAAATAAAGAGGTTAGCCAGAGGTGATCAAGATATTTAAGTTCAAATTTGAAAAACACCGCGTTCTGAATAAGAATTCGGTGTTTTGAATTTTTTAGAAGCTTTTGGGTTGACCGCAGGTAGAGAGGTTAAGTTTGGCTTTTCATCGCTAGTTTAAACCCAGCGACAAAAGCCGATTCGTAATACTTCTCAACCAAGGTGTTAACTCGGTCCATAACGAAGTCGTAATCCTCGATACAAGACTCAAACTCCTCGTCGATGATGTCGTGACCAAAATCGATGAAAGATTTAGAACAGCGGGCTTGGGTGAGGCAGAAGCGGGAAAGGGTGGTGAGGATATCGTCAACGCCCTCGTTGTAGTAGGCTTGGTTTTCAGCGTACCAGTCGCGCCCTGAGATGGGATCGTGGGTGAGTAGGGTGTTGACCTTGATGTGGGTGGATAGGGGTAAATCTAGTAGATTAAAATTTTCCATTGTGTTGACCTCCTGGTATAATAATTTTAGCAAAACATAAGTTTCGTAATAACGAAACATTTCGCTATTACGAATTATTATAATGGAGAGGAGATAAGAAGTCAAGAAAAAAGATTCGCTATTGCGAAACTTTTTAGGAGTGTTGAAAATGCAGAAAATTAGACCAGATATGGACATTGGACAGAATATTAAACGGTTAAGAGCGAGCGTTGAAATGACACAGGATCAAGTGATCGCACAACTCCAGTTGATGGATATTGAAATTTCAAAAAGTACCTATGCTAAGTTGGAGACTAATCGGATGAATATTAAAGTTAGCGAGCTAGTTGCATTAAGTAAGATTTTTAAAGTTAATGTGGCAGAATTCTTTGAAGGACTAGTTTAGTTAAAAGATTGCGACCACAAATAGAAGAAAGGATGCGTGTCCGATGAGCGTTGTTAAAATCCCTAAAAAACTAAAAGATATTTGCGAAAGCATTCGAAATGGAGATCGTGCAGAAGCTCTAGAATTGCTTGCTAAGATTGATAAATTTGACGTACAGAAGCACGCCATTTATGCTGAGCTAGCTTACTTTGCTTATGAATTGGAAAAAGGAATGGATCACGGAAAGATTGTTATTTCCAATAATGATCAATGGTATGCAGGTAATGTTTACGATGAGCATTTAGCAGCTTTTGTTTTTTCGAGTATTCAAATTCAAAAGCAAGATGAAGCCATTGAATTTTTGAATGGGTTTTTAGAATCTAAAAAATCCGAAGATTTATTGCCTCATCAAGTTAGACGCTATGAAATTTCGGTTACTAATAGCCTGGAAGTGCTTAAGAATGGGCTGACAGAACGGCAGGATCAAAACAGGTATAAACAGCCAGAACAACCAGAAGAAATATCTGCCTTTATTGACCTTATGAAAAAGAATCGCCCAAACCTGACTGAGGATAGTCTTGAAGCAACGAGTTATATGCTTCATTTGATTTATACTAAAGGAAGAGCGCAGGATTTCTTGGCTTTATATGAAAAATTTGCTAAAGAATCCGCTTTAACTAATGACCACCATCTTCGATCTGCTAAAATTTACCACAGCCTTGGTGAAAATGAATTAGCAAGATGTGCTCTTCTTAACTATGCTAAATTGGGCTGGTCACCAGTAGAACACACCCAAATTCTTCCTCTTACCATTTTCAAAGAGCATAGTTTATATCGTCTATTTACAAAAGACTTTTTGCAGGAGCTAATGTTCAGTAAGGAGAGTTTGAAATGATAAACGATGTGCGAAAAAAAGACCTAGAAAAGTTAATGCTTCTAGCAGGTGTAGCGGGGGATAAATATTACTTTAATATGGACGAAATCATGTTTAATCAAGCGGTGGAAGAGCGTTTTGCTAATCATTAAGGTGAGCGAATTAAAAAAAGGAAGTGTAGATATGAATCAATCTATTTCAGAAAACCAACGTAACGAACTAACAAAGTTGCAACAAGCCAACAACCTTGATGGAGTGCGAATGTTCGTACCTTTATCAGATCCATATGTTAAAAAGTTCATTAAAAGAGCAAAAGCTGTAGGATTAGACGTTCTAGGTAATGAAGTGTTAATTACTTACTCAACAGCTAAGCGGGTAACAGGTAAAGAAGGAATCCTAATAACAGACCAATACTTTCACACAATGAATGGCTATAGTGTAAATGATGGCAAGTTCAACATGCTCTACCGTGTTGGATTTGAAATGATAAAATCTGCTACTTATGACGAAGCTCAAAGAAGACTGATAATACATGCAGTCTCTCAATCAGGAGCATTAGGAAGTTCTCAAATCCAAGTACAAATAGAACAGCCAGTTGCAGATATGATTATAAAAATTGTTGAAATAATGCAAGAAAAAACATCGAAGAAACAGTCCCAACAAAAAGCACCAGAAACTACAATTCGCTGTGAAGGTTGTGGAGCAAATACTACTAGTAGCGACAAATATTGCGGTTACTGCGGAAAAGAAGTTGTAAAACCAAAGGCGGAATCTACGACTACATCAGGTATCGGGAATATCAACGATATGCTTAAGACTTTTAGTGATAGAGGTTTTGACACATCAGGATTTGATGCTGATAATATAGTTAGTACCACAAGTAGCCAAGTTACAATAAAGACTAACGAAAAAGGTGAAACAGTGGTAACAAGAACAGAGGCGGAGGGTTAGTATGAGAATTATCGATATTACTAAAAGTGAAAATAGCAAATCTAGCATTGATATTATAACTACTGGTGAAATTGCCTTTATCATGTTCGATATAACTGATTTAAAGGATCTAGAACTAACAGGTAAGCAAAATGCTAGCGGTGTGTACTTACTTATTGGTGAAAAAGAGCTATATGTGGGTCAAGCTGACGATATAGATAAAAGGTTAACTCAACATACAAGGGATAATGAAAAGCAGTGGATCACCCGTGTAATTTTCGTAACTAACAAAGATGGTGTAGTTGGTAAGGATATGCTTAATTACATGGAACGAAAACTTATTATGTATTTTAGAGAGTCTGGTAGGGACGTTAAAAATGCTAAAGATGGGCATGAGAGTGATATTTTCTTGCAGAACCAGATTAAGTCGGACAATTTGTTATCTCACTTCTTTGATATTCTGGGATTATTTAATATTGATTTAATGACCTCGGAGGATATAGATTCAGATGGTATTGTGGAGGTTGAATCTCATAAACTGAGTATTACATTAGAGGGTAAGACTTATGATTTAACAAAAGGAAAGCAAGTTGATGTGTACTTGGAGTTTATTAAGGATTTGTATGAGTTGAAGCCGGAGATGATTGAGGAGATGGTTCAGGATGGGGCTCCAAGTTTTGGGAGTATCTTTGGTACAGAACGAGCTTTTTATGCTAATGGAACGAGCCGAAGCAAACCAGTAATGCTAGGGGGTAGAAACGTCACGGTATACACTAACTTTAATGCGGAAACTAAGATGAAGAAAATGCAGCACTTGAAGGATATGTATTTGGTGAGGAAGGGGAACCTTAGTTAAAATGGTCTGAGTAGACTAGAAAGACACCGCACATTCACATGGTAATCCCATGCGGATAAACGGTGTTTTCTTATTATGCGCTACTCTTCATCGCTAGCTTAAAGCCAGCGACAAAAGCCGATTGGTAATACTTCTCAACCAAAGTATTAACACGATCCATGATGAAGTCGTAATCCTCGATGCAAGATTCAAACTCCTCGTCGATGATGTCGTGACCAAAAGCGATGAGAGGTTTAGAACAGCGGGATTGGGTGAGGCAGAAGCGGGACACCACCGCCAACGCGCCATCCATCCCTTCGTTGTAAAAAGCACGATTCTCCGCGTACCAGTCGCCATTTCAGGAATTATAGACGGTTATACAAAATATCCTCGATTAAAAAACCTGCACCGAATGGGAACAGGACTTTATATAATCGTCTCAAAATTGCTAGATTTTCCTGAGATGAACGAGACCATTTTTGAACGGGGGAGTGATAAGATAATTAATGGCAGCCCTCATCAATAAACCCAGAAATTACCTTTTCATACCATTCATCAGGATCAATCATGTTTTCTTTCGGAAACATTTTTCTTGTATCCCTAATCGCTTTTACAAATTCTTTTATTGAGGGAAACCTCTTTTTCTCAGGATTTTTGTGGAAGGAAGAAGGCCTTATAGCATAAGGATTATCTTGCTTTACTTGTAAGTGTATTGGCCTTCCACTCTTGCCTTGTGGGCGGCAAGTTATATCCCATAGATTCTTTAAATAAATTTCTTCTATTCTAAAGCCATGTTTTGTGGGTACATAACCAAATATTAAATATTTAGCATTAAGCTTTCGTGGATTTTCATAAATTTCACGATAGAAGCCATCAAAATTAGCAATATCAAAAGCAGGACTCTCGTTAAAATTCCAGCATTTAACCTCCATGTCATACTTTTTACCATCAATAGTTGCAATGAAGTCAGGAAAAATTTGTGTTCCAGAATTCGCAACTAAGTCCAACCCATTATCTTCTAACCATTGCGGTATCCACTCTTGAACACAGTTGCCAATGATGTCATTTGATTTACTATTTTTAGGTATTCCAGCTATTACAATATTGATATTTCCTTGAGCATTAATCAGTTTTTTTTTTGCAAGAAAATATACATCGTCTAAAGAATTAAGTGACATTTTAACAACTCCATCCATCAGCTTTTAATAGGCGTTTTGCGACCTCTTCAACCACAGGAACACAAACAGTATTCCCTAGTAAGTCATAAATTTTTGTTACGGATAAATCTTCGATATTGTAGTTTTCTGGAAAGCCAAATAGTCTAAAGCCTTCTCGGGGTGTTAAACTTCGCAAACCATCCTTTACTGGGACAGCTAATTTTGACATATCGGTTGCAACTAATGTTGGCGTTACACCGTTGGGATCAATGATTTTACTATACTTAAACGACAGTTTTCCAGTGACTATGTTGTAGCCTTTTGGTAGAGATTCGTCATAGATTCTCCTATTGCCTACTTTTTGCTTCGGATGCTCATAAGCTAAGTAACCTTTATCCACTAAATCGTCAAGCATAATCTTCAAGTTTTTATTTTGATAGAAAGTTTCTATCATTTCGACCGTTAAAGGCATTCCGTCCATCCAATCAATACCTATTACATCCGCCCATTTTTTATTTCTTCTTTGCTTTAGTAAGAGTGACAGAAGCTTTCTTTGTTCTTGATTGATTTTTCCCTTTAAGCCAAAGTCCCAGCTGTGAATATTATTTGATCCACCACGCTTATCTTTAATCGACTTGCCATGCAATTCATGAAGCTTGTAATGTTTTAGAAGCTTTTTGGAAAAGTCACAATTAACAGAAGATACATCCTCTTGAACAATATTGGAAAAATTAGAAGTTTTCTCATCAAAATTTTCTAGATCAGGCTTTTTAGTCCTAGTTCCTACTATATAAATTCTTTTCCGTGATTGCGCGAGTCCAAACATCTCACTATCGAGGACTTTATAGTTAACTTGATAGCCAAGCCCCTGTAAAACGGTCATCATAGTGTTTAAAGTTTGACCTTTATCGTGTTCAACTAGCCCTTCAACATTTTCAAGTAAAAATCCACTCGGTTTTTTCTCTTTTAAAATTCTAGCCACGTCAAAAAACAGAGTACCTCGAGTATCTTCAAACCCTAGACGATTACCCGCATTAGAAAAAGCTTGGCATGGGAATCCAGCCAGAAGATAATCAAAATCTGGAATCTCTTTTGCGTTAATGGTTGTTATATCACCGGAGATAACTTCATTAGGGAAGTTTTGTGAATATGCTAATTTAGCGTGCTCCTTGATTTCAGAAACAAAAACAGACTCACCTTGTAAATTTAGTTCTTCTAATGCCTGCTCAAAACCTAAGCGCAATCCGCCCATACCAGCAAATAAATCAATAAATTTAACCTTCTGCTTCACTAGTTATCACCTCTATCTTTAAAACCTTCTCAAACAATTATACCAGCTAGCTGCACATTTTTCTATCAGAAAGCGCGAGAAGACCTATATTTTTTTAAAATTCGACATTTAAACTACCGAGACAATGAGGATTCAATGGTTTATTCTATTTAGGCACAACTTTTCATCGCTAACTTAAAGCCAGCGACAAAAGCCGATTGGTAATACTTCTCAACCAAAGTATTAACACGATCCATGATGAAGTCGTAATCCTCGATACAAGATTCAAACTCCTCGTCGATGACGTCGTGACCAAAAGCGATGAGAGGTTTAGAACAGCGGGCTTGGGTGAGGCAGGAGCGGGAAACCACCGCCAACGCGTCATCCATCCCCTCGTTGTAAAAAGCATGATTCTCCGCGTACCAGTCCCGTGGTTGGGTGGGATTTGGTGATAGTAAGGCATTCACTTTCATGTGGGTGTTGAGAGATAAATCTAGATTGAAATTTTCCATTTTATTGACCTCCTATTAACTTAATAAGGTTAATTATAGAGGCTTAGGCAACATTTGTCAACCTAAAAAGGTTAATTTGTCGAAGAATTTGTTATATAATCGAATTAACCTAAAAAAGTTGATTTTTGCATGTTGAAATAGAATAGGAGATGAGCATATATGACTTGTTCTGAGGCGATTATTAAAAGAATTCGAGACCTCTGTAATGAGAGGGAAATCAGTATTAATAAGCTGGCTACGATTTCTGGGATTACGCAATCGACGTTGAATAATATCATTCAGGGTACAAATAAAAGCCCTGGCTTGACTACCCTTTATCGGATAGCTACAGGACTAAATATGACTGTAGCTGAATTGTTAGATTTTCCAGAGATGAATGAAACTGTATTTGAGGAGTAGGAGGAATATCAAATGGAGTTCAAAATTGAAAAATATGCACGAAGTAGAACAGATGAGGAGTTACTACATGACTTAAAAAGAGTTGCAGATGCAAATAATGGCAAGCTTACCCAGAAAATTTATAAGCAATTTCGAAAAGATATTGATCCATCGATTGCTGACGATACTACGATCTCTAGACAGATTGGCTGGAATAATGCATTAAAGAAAATCGGCATAGAACTTGAAAAATCACAGTTAAATCAAAGAGTACCTAAAGAGGAGCTACTAGAGGAACTTCTCAGACTTTGGATGGAATTAGGTCGTCAGCCGACGACAACTGACCTAAAAAATGGATTAAGCAAGTATCCAAGAGAGAGATTTAGTGCTAGATTTGGAACTTGGGGGAATACTTTGGAAGCTTTTGTTGAATGGGTGAACAATGATCAGATTGCTATTCTGATTTCCACGCCAATAGAGAGGACCCTGGCTCGTACAACTAGTCGTGATATTAATTTAAGATTGAGATTTAAAATCATGCAACGTGACAATTTCAAGTGCTGTGCTTGTGGTAAAGCTCCTGCTACTGATCCAACGGTAGAGTTGCATGTTGATCACATAATGCCTTGGTCAAAAGGTGGAGAAACAGAAATAGAAAATTTACAAACTCTTTGTTCAAAATGTAATCTAGGTAAGGGAGACTTATGATCTAATATCAAAAAAAGTGTCATGAATTGCTCCAATGAATTAAAATAGAGGAAAGCAGAATTCGGAGAAAGAAAAAGTGAGGCTAGTGGAATGATGAAAATTATTGATAAGCTACTTGGAAAATGGTTTGATGCTCGTTTTACTAAAAATCTAGAAGCATATAAAAGTAAACTGCAAATAAAGATTCATATCAGTAAAGTTCGCTTTGATACGGAACATCAAATATATCAAAAACTATCCTTGGCTCTATACCTTTTGGTAGAAGGAACTGCGGAATTGTACTCCATTACTTATCCTGAACATTTTATGAATATTACATTTCCTAATGTTGATAAAAATTTATTGAAATCTGCTGCCAAGGAAAATGCTGAACTAGAAAAAAAAGCCCGCCAAAAATCAGAAAAAGCAAGAGATGAGTTCATGACTACATTCTATCAAAACGCTGCATTTATGCCAAAAGAAATTGCGGATAAATATGAAGCTTTCTTTGGAGAAGTTTCGCATTTTTATCAAAATTGTAGCATTGGCGGAAAATATTATGCACCAATACAGAAAGGAAACAAAGGGTTGAATTTACAGCAAGAGGCATTTGAAACTGCTAACTCAATTCCGATAAAATATTATGAACTTACTCATGAATTGCGAGAATATTTGAATACACTAGAAATTATTTAGTAATTGTTTATGTTTTCAATCACCTTGTGGAAAAGTGAAGCTGTATATGATTGAGATTTTCGGAAATACGGAGCAATTTACGGGCATAAAAAAACAGCCAATATCCATTGACTGAAACCAAGACGGTGTTTTATTATGCTTGCTATTGACTTTTCATCGCCAGCTTTAAGCTAGCGACAAAAGCCAGTTATCAATATCGTGAATGTTAAACTATTTTAAGAGGGTGGGTTTGCTGCCACACAATCTAGGTATAACTCATCCATAATCGCGTTATTTATAGTTTGACGAATACTATTCATTATGTCTTTGACATCCGACTCTAGCTCTTCGTAGTCACTATCAGTTATACCCTCTTTTCTTGATCCATGAGAAATTGAGTTTCTATAGCTTAGAAGTTTATTAATAATATTTTCGGATATTTGTACATTTTCAATAGGAAAACCTAGCCTATACAAAATTTTCTTCAATACAACAGGTTTTAAATTTGATTCAGTATCTACAATCTCTTCAGGAATATTTATTGTTTCAGATAGAAAATTAGTGAATTCTTCAACGAAAGTGATTTGTCGCGAATATTTATGTAACTTAGTATCATTTGGTAGTGATTTTCGAAACAATTCGTCTTTTTTTGATTCATTTCCATAAGCTAGAAAGACTTCATGAAGTGAGGAGGTTCTAATAGATAAGCTTGCATCCGATCGCAATAAATTCTGTGAATTAATGGCTTGGATATAAATTTGAAAAGCTGATTTGCAAAAGCCTTCATAGTAAGAGTACAACATTACAACTAGAGACTTTCTATATCGATTTTTATCACTCTCCGTTTCTATTAAAGAGAGTTTATTTTTTAGAAAAATCAATTCTTGCATTCTCCAAGTTAATTCGCTCTCAATTTGGCTGATAATATCAATTTGAACACTCTGATTCATATAGTGACTCCACCTTTTTTCTTACAAAGTTGACTCTGTTATCGAATTGATTTTTGGTATTCTTACCTCCACCGGTAATCAGTTTCTTGAAACCTTCGTCTGCTTTGATTTCCAAGAATAAATTCTTAAGTTTTTCTAAATGATCACTGTCGTTTTCATTGATATTACTTAATGAGCTTTGAATTCCAATTGTAAAAGCTTCAAAGTGATATATGGCAAACCCTTCTTGGGGATTTCCAGCTCTAGACAATCTTGCAAATATTTTTCCTCCCATTGTTGTATTTAGAATTTTGAAGGTTTTTTTGAAAATCTCTTTTTCACTTTCTGAATTATATTTCCCTTCAATTATATTCTCTGTTTCCAATTCCATATAGTCAGTTAAAAAGTCTCTAATATCTTTGATGTAGTCATCTCCCCTATTCTTAAAAGCGAGGAATCTTAGCACAAGTTCTTGGTCATACTTTTGGTTCCTTTTCTCGGTACTGATATTTGCTATCGTCTCTTGAAAATCCTGATTTCCACTCAGGCTAATTAGTATATCATTAAATCTATCATCTAGTAATCTTATGGAACTGTTTCTGATTTCTTGTTCACTTAAATCTTCTCCACCTGTATTCAATCGTTTAAACATATAGTACCTTAAACGTGCATCACTTTCTTTTCGCAGGATCTCGACACGTATAAAATTTCTCTTTAGTTTTATTTCGAGCGTTTTAGGTAAATCCTCATAAGTTAAACCATTCAATTCCTGGACTATGTCACAATCAACTAGAGTTAATTGTGTGCTATTTGCTAGTTCACCTCTGAAGTTTAAATACGATGATATTCTTTGTAAACCATCAATTAATTCATACTTTCCCTCAGAGTCTTCAATAACAAATATCGGTGGGATGGGTAATTCGAGCAATAACGTTTCGATGAATCGTGATTGTTTACCTTCTGACCACCTAAAGAGTCGCTGATATTCAGGATTGATAACTAGCTCTTCATCCTTGTACATATCTAATAACTCATTAAATGATAAATCTAATGACCTAGTTCGTACTGAGCTAATTTTTTCTTCTACCTGTTTGATTAATTCGATTCCATCAGTCTTCATTTAAAACACTCCTTTTAAATACAAGCACACTTTCTTTTGGATTAGAAACTTCTCTATATTTTTTTGCCTGTTGATTTACCCCCACCATAGATTGCGTTTTTTCAAAATCTTTTTGGATAGATATCTCCCAGTCGAATTTTGAAAAAATTTCTTTAAAAATATCCGCAATTTTTAAATGGATATCCTTGTAGTATGAATCTTGCACTACAATGTAAATATCTGCATCTCTTTTGCATACCCGATCTAGTTCTGCTATTGATTGGATAATTCCATTAAAATATTGTGAAAATTGATGATAATAGTATGTTGTGGAAGCCTTTGATTGGTGAGCATAAACTTTAGCCATAAATTCTTTTGCAGTACTGCTATATACATCAAAGTTTATCATTTTATCATTTAATATTTTTGTTGTTCCAATCATTTTTTTTCTTAATTCATCTAGCTCACTATTTTGATTGATGCCTAAAACTGCAAGTTCGATTCTTGTACTGATTGTATAATCAATCCTTGTACAGTAAGGCGGCGAGGTGATTACTAGATCTATACTACCATTTTTTAATGGAAGACTTCTTGAGTCTGCAGTTTCAAGTCCTATTTTTTCAGTTCTAACCTTTGTCCTAGAGTGTAAAATTTTTGCCTTTTCTCTAAGCTCTTGTAAAAATCTATTTTCAAAATCCTTTTGTGAAATCTTAATTTTTTCGTCTTGATTTTTGGCAACTTTGATCCAAGTGGGATTTGAAGATCTAAAATTTTTCGCGAGCTTTTTCAATGTTTCAAAAAAGGTGACATAGTAAAATGCCAGTAGTTTATTATTTGCTAAAAAGCTAAAATCAGGATACTTTTTTAGAAAAAGATAATCAGCAGGCATGTGAATATCAGAACCTAAATTGGTGCGAATTTCCATTTCAACATTTCGAATGTTTTTGACAGATACTCTAGTAAACCACGATTCTAAAGGATCATTCAAAATTTTCTGACCTTGGAAATAGCGGATTGAATTAAAGGTGATTTCACGATATTCATCAATATCCAGCATTTCAGCAATAGAAACAATAGTCATAGCGGGATTGATATCAAATCCATGTATAGAGTGCGCACCTGAGAATGCCGATACCTTACTTGTTGTCCCACTTCCGTTCCAAGGGTCAAGTACAGTCATGTTATCAATGGGATAGCTGGATAGGATGCTAGAAACAAACTTGGAAGAAAATCCAGCATAATATTTGTATAACAATGATGTATCATTTGATTGATACTTGGGATTAATAATTTCTTTACTCATATGCATCACCTTTTCTGCTACTAAGTATATCACAAACACTACTTTAAGTTCTACATTCTTTGGGATTCTAAACTACAAAGTTATACTGGTATTTACAATTTTCTTAAAGGCAATGAAATCGATGAATTTTATATAACTGGGGCAGGTGCGGTTGCTTGTGTTAAGTCGACTTGTTATAACATGTGTAAAGCCGGTTTCACTAGCTCCTTGATAGTGTCCTTGACAAGCCTAAATTTGCAAAGCACGTATCAACATGCTATAATCAACGTATAATAAAAAGGGCTATAAGATTGTCACGCACAACTTTCAGCTCATAGACTTAAAGGTTTAAGTAATGATGCCTATTCATTGGTAGTGGTCAGGCACCATTACTTTTTTTTGTTTGCAGAAAACATTTCAACGATTGTGAGAATACCGACCATAATGCCGACGATCCAAAACAAGCTTTGTAGTGTCTCCATAAACATCCCTCCTTTCGGAGCGGAATAAAAAGTTGTGCCTATATCTCATAAACCCGGACTCTAAGTATAGCAGATTTTGTCTGATTTTAAAGAGCAAATAATCAATTTTAAAAATTAATTTCTACCAGTAATGATCTCCCTCCAAACGGTCGAGCATCATTATTTTTTATCCCTTGATTTTCCCCCTAGGTCAACGTGTACAATGGACTCAATATTTACAGTTATGAAGCTAAAGAGAAGGTGAAATCTTGATATTTGTAAAGCACGCATCAACATGTTACAATCCTAATTATAATAAAGTTTTAGAAGGAGAATTCAAAATGAAAAGGTTGTTATTTGTCGCTGGAATGGCGTTAATGTTGACTGCTTGTGGCGGGTCTAATGTCGAAGAGACAGTTTGTATCGCTACCGATGATAGTGTTGTAACGATTCAAACAGAGGATGATATGGTTGTCTCAGCTAACTTTAGAACAGAAACGGATGTATCAGGTCAAACAGAGGGCATGATTGAGTTTCTCATTGGAAATGCACAGCGGGAAGTAGCAGCCTTGGGTGATGCGGTAACATTAGAGTATGATGTGGTTGATGACTGGTTGATCTATACTTTTGTCATTAATATGGAGGAAATAGGAGAACTTGATTTGGACGCGTTCAAGGCTCGTTTTGGTTTACTAGATGCAACTTGTAATTAATTTTAAAGAATTTTCTAAGGACTCAACCAATTTAGAGACAATTTAGTTATCGTGTGCTATAAGTGTCTACAAAGACATTCTGTATGTTGGACAGGATGTCTTTATTTTTACACGAGGAGTCTACTATTTTCTACAAAACCCTTGATTCCTATTCTCCAACCTGTTAAACTAAAACTGCTATAATATGCCATTAATCCTTAAATTATGCATCTAAAAATCATGAAAACGCCAAGCAAAAAACGTTTTCTTAAGAAAGTAGTCGAAATTTAGCAATGTTTTTTGGACCGAGGATATTGCGTAGCAAACGAGGGACAGGTTATTTTTTCGTTTTTTGCGTATGTAAAGGGATAGGGATCTTTTTGTGGGGAGGAGGATTGCTAAATCCAATAAATGAGGTACGCAAACATGGCAACAGAAAATCCAGCATCAGACACAAAACCAAGAATTCTCAAAGCATCCAACGATTTAATCTTTAAACGAGTTTTTGGAGACGCAAGAAATAAAGACATTCTATCCAGCTTTCTCATGTCTATTTTAGAAATTCCAAAAGAAGAATACGAAGGTATTACCATTCTAAATCCCGAGACTGCCATTGAAAAAGAAGGCGATAAACGATCCATTCTAGATATTCTACTTCACACAAAAAATCGGAACATCGTTCACATCGAAGTTCAAGTACGAAACGATCCGTCCATACGAGGACGTTTGCTATTCTATGTTTCTAAAAAATATAGTTCCCAGCTATCAGTAGGGGAGACATACCGTAAGTTAAGCAAAGTTA
>Ga0131853_10011541_pt1 | contig 16173 bp, 11 predicted proteins | sample TergutLab28metaG_FD_92764 | JGI IMG/M metagenome (GOLD analysis project Ga0131853, IMG submission 92764) | Labiotermes labralis P1 segment gut microbial communities from Petit-Saut dam, French Guiana - Lab288 P1 (version 2) (version 2) | ecosystem: Host-associated > Arthropoda: Insects >...
GAGTATATACCATGTTTAAAATATTCGGTACCTATATTTGTTGAATAAATATATAAAATGCAACTTTGGAGGTTAGCGGTGCGGTACGACCACTATAGTTGACATTAGGCGTCAAAAGGTTAATAACGCTTTGTTAGTATCATGTTTAAAAAGGCTTTCTATTTGATGATAATCGGATTAAGAAAAGACTGTGGATGGGTATTTAAGTTAACTTTTTGGAAAGAAGTCATTTGTTCGAAATGGAAATGGTCGTGCAGTTCTGATAATCTTAGGAGACTGTATGCTGCATTCTGCATATACTTCAGGCGTTCCGGTTGAGTCTGTTCTTAGTTCACAGTTGAATTCTGGAAATGTTAGTTTGTTAGACGTTTGTTACGACTTTTGGACCCCATCCTCGGCCTATAGCAAAACCTATTTTACCTGCACACACTGACACACACACACACACACACACGCAAGCACACAATTTTAGTATTCGAATGATGGACTCTTAGAACACATGACCACTGTAATCAGCAATAAATCATTCTGTAATAATTAACATCCAATATTTTTTTCATGTCAACTTTCTTGCTTACTAAATTTATTACTTTTGAGGCACAACACATTTTTTCATGCACCTGTCCCTGTATGACGTTTCTTCTCATCTTCTTTAAAAATGATTGGATGACGTAGTGGTGACGTTAAGGGATGTTTGTGGTGCAGTGAGATTTCGAAGTGGAAACTGGTTGACAGCCCTGTGAATAATGCATGCGACGTGTGTTACTTGCTTAGGGGATGGATTCAGGTGAAGGATGTAAAAGAAGGGACTACAGTTCGGAGCACTGATAAGAACTGCTATTGAAGGCCAACAGAAGTAAAAGGAAGCAAGAAAGGCACGTCGAAATCGATAGGATCGGTACACAGATGTCTGATCTGTTTAATATTTTACGTGTAAGAGGGGTTGGATACGAAATGGAGTAACTGGTTCCGAAAAATAAGTATCCGGACTGATGCTTCAGAGCAGCACATGGTAACGCTAGCGATACAGCAATAGCAACACACTACAAATAAACGCCAGAATTTGTATGCAAAAAAAAAAAAAGGTTTTTTGAACCTGTTCACAACATTTGGGGCCACAAAATAAAATCTCATTGTATTTTGTTAAATAATCGCATTATCCTAACGGTTCGTTAGTGAACTTGTCGACCTGAATTGAATATATGCCCAGTGTTGTGTACGAATTTGCCACACAATAATCCGTTTCTGTGAAAATGTGTAGGTTCGGTGTGAACGCTTATGTATCGGGGCTTACAAATGATAGCAACGAAATAAAATTAAGTTGGTTAGACGCTGGTAAGGAAACCCGTTAATATATTTTGTTTGAATTGTTTCAGTATGTCTTTATAAGACATTACAAGTAAAAACAGGTAGAATCATCTCATTCTACATTCATTTGTGCTCCTTAATACACAGTTCGCAAAGTCTAGTAGACGAGCAACACAGCAGAGGGAGTTCAAAATAGAAACTAACTCAGTCGAGAAGACTTTGTAAGTAACAAACTTGACGCGCAGTTCTTTTCCATGTATGTTTATTTCTATTCTCTACCTGTTTCGGACAGCTATGTGTTCACCATCAGGAGAATTAATTGTATCAATAAGACGTCTGGTATATGTCACTATGCTTAAATGAATAAGGTCATCAACACAGAGTGACATATATCGGATGTCGTATTGGTACGATTAATTCCCCTGGTGATGGACACATGGCTGCCCGAAACATGTACAGAATAGAAATAAAATACATAAAAAATAACTGTGCATCAAGTTGGTTGTTTTCAGAGATTGTAACGAGGTGCACGGTCAACAAAATATAAAGTCCAATAGAGAAGAAAATGTCGTCTATATGTTCTATGACGCTGTGTCCTGTTGTGCACACACAAACACCTGCTTCTGTTAACGCTACTAAAATTGCATTTGTAAACAATATTAATAATATTAATGAACTACAAGAGAACTAAATACTTTTATTTTCTAAACAAATATGAGGAAAGATAGAAAGAAACTTCATTGAAAAGCGAGATATATTCCACGAGATCTAAATTGTGCACGTGGAAATTATTTATTCACGAGTGTTGTGATATAAGTTGCCGTTTAAGAATTACACAGAAATATGTAATCTGACGTCACATAAAAGTAGACACGAAAAATGAATCGGTTAATTCCACCCAATCATGAAAAGGTAAAGTAAATTGATCCCGTTACAGGCCCCGGTGTGGCCCAGAGGTTGGGTAGAGTTACTCTTCCAAGGGTAGAGGTACTCTTCCAAGACCGCGGCACTAGAAGGGGGTGAGTGGTCAGCAGCATGCCCCGGCCGCACTTTACCTACGGGAAAGACTCAGTATACCCATTTTACAGGTGGCTGGGTGGGCCCCAGGGCCGGTCTGGACGGGCGGAAAATCTCGTCCCCACTGGGATTTTTTTTTAAATGATCATGTTTTAGAAGGCTCTTAATACAACCAAAGTAAACTCTGTATCTACTTAATTTTAACATTTAACCCTTTATGTGCTTTGTTCAAGAAATTTTTCACACACATACGTTGGAGCATCGCATCTCATAAACTGAAAAATTCAACTCTTTCATTTCACCTAACTGTGATGTGATATGACGCCTTCATTTCGATCAGTGAATCCTCTTGGCGTTGCTTCTACTATCTCATTGCATTTGTTTCCAGGTCTACGCTAAGAGAGTTTCGAAAGTTTGATCCGATCCCCGGACCGTCCCAGCCCCTTAGTCAGTCGCTATACCGACTGAGCTACCCAGCCCGCCCGCCCGCCCAATCGTACTGCCCTAAAGTAATAGGCGAAAGGATTCACAATTTAACAAAATGTAGTATTTGATATCGAGGACGCGACGATGGTACGAGTCGAAGCACGCAGCAAAGGATGTGTGTGTGTGTGTTTATATACAATTACTATTATTTTAAAATAAAATTCTATTATCTCGAGTGTGTAGAGGGTGTGGCCTGCTTGTGACGGCTACTGGGAATTGAAGGATATGACATATTTAGACAAATTAATCAGACCTGTGTGAAGAGGAAGTTGCCTTCCTCAGACATGCACTACGCCTTGCGCAGTACATTGAGACATGTTAATTGGATGCGGTGGCAGAAAGGATGTGGTGATGGATATGAAAATGTAATGCACATGGCACGGATAAGCTTGCGGGTAACACGCCAAACCTGACGTGGATGACGGATGTGCCTGGTGATTCCGCTCACTACGCGTATAGCCTGCATGTGCGTCGTACGTGCCGCAAAAGAGGCCGCTCTGCCTCTTGCAACAACATTTCATTTTCCCACGGCATGCCTTCCAACCGTCTGAAAGCGTTAATTCTTGCTACCTATGTCCGTCTTACTACGCTTTCCTTACGTGAGAAAGAACAACAACGTGCACACTTTTCTTAATAATTTATTTCACTTAGATTATCCTAGACATGTTTCGAACAAGTAATTGTTCATCATCAGGAGGATTTCCGTACAAGGAGCTTACAGTATTTCACCACTCAGCTTAAGAGGAGTCAAGTCTAGTCTGATACTGCAGTATCATTCGTATCGTGTCAGCGACTAGACTCCTCTTCAGGGGCATGGTGGAATGCTCTAAGCTGCTTGTACAGAACTCCTCCTGATTGTGAACTAATTACCTATTCGAATCGCGTGGAGGATACATTAAGTGAAATAAATTATTAAGAAAAGTATGCACCTTGTTGGTCTTTCTCACTTATGTGTGTCACGATGCACGATTCAGAGAATGTAAAGTTTATGCTTGCCTTATTTCCTATTTTCAGTTCCCTTCTTTACATTTCCTTATCCTTTTGTTGTTTTTAGATCTAAAGAAATAGTTGAATATCCGAATACGTTCTTTCGTGTTATGATGGTTATTGTTGCTATTGTTGTAACAATTGTTTTTATCTTATTTTTACAAATTTCTTGATTGGAAGTCAAGTATGACAATCTGTTCAGTTTCCTCGTTAATGAAATGTTTTACCTTAACTGGCACGTTAGAAGTTTTTCTCCTCTTCTTCACACTTTCTGCGATCCGTATCTCCCTTCTTCTCCTTCTTTTACGGCCGTTTGTTATACACGGTTTTGCATTAACTCCCCTTAAGAATTTACACCAACTCCTAATTTACCTCCTGTCATTTCCGGTTCAAAGCCCTTGGCTGGTTAGTTCCCATTTGTTTGTCTGGTTTATTATGGGATTTTGTTTATGATGTAGTTTTAATTTACACCATCTTTTTTCGGAATTCAACTGGGGCACAAAAGAGGGTCGTATGCTCTTTGTAATCACCGTCGTCACCGACGTTTAACTTTCCTTTTACTAACTGTCTTCAGATCACAGTGCGATTCCCGTCACGTCTTTCCACTGCATTCAGTTACGTTATGTTTTTGTCTTTCTGTCTGTGGCATTTTGTAAACGTTCTTTAAGGTTCTGTTCGATCTTCTTTGTTGCGTTCCACTTTGATTGAGGCCGATAAACGATGGCCACTTAACACGGAAGTAGTACTCCCAGTCAGTCCAGAAAGTGGCACTTGAAAAGGTTTTCTGCAAGTATTTGCCCCCCCCCCCCACATCATTTTACCAGCTGCCCATATTCCTCTTAAATTTACCTATTATCGACACTGCAAAATCTTAACAATTGTCATTATTATTACCGTCGTTAAGTGAAACGCTGCTCTCCGATGCTGCGGATATACTGATAGCATACTTGACACACGTTTCCCGACTTCCCACACTTTTCATTTTATAAACTCTTCCCTTCTTTATCTCACTTTTATTCATTTCTCACATCTTCGCTGGGCCTTTTCTTCTCTTTCTTTTTTTTTTTTCTAGACCCTTTTTCTTTCATCGTGCCATGTTTCGTCTTTCACTTAGGTTTATTTTCACCTCGTGCCCTATTTCACTTTTCGTGACCAAGGAAAGCAATTGCGCTTAAAAAGTTCTCTTCGCTGTGGGCACAGGTTTGGTCCGTTCGAGCAATTTACGAAAGATGGCTGGATCTTAGCCACCGTTAAAATGGCGCTGTACTTGTCTGCATGCCCTTCGCCTTCTCGCTGTAAGATAATTCTAGACACTAGACACTAGACACTAGACACTAGACACTAGACACCCGCTTAAAACAGAGGCCGTACCGCCGAAGGCTCAACTTCAGTTCTGCTTCTGTTCCTTAATTTTATCAGTTTTAGAACTGAAATACTCCATTTTACTGCAAATTAAGGTATAAGCAACATACATAATTAAACGTCCTTATAAGTGAGCAGGAATAATGGGTTGTATTCGGGAGAGCCAGCGTTTAAATCTCGTCATGGAGATCCTCTTGGCTCATTATTCATCGTGTTACTCCATTCCTGTACGTAAATGCTAAGGTAGTACCTTGTATTAGGCCACAATCGCTTACTTTCCTTCCTTCTATAACACATTATTTGCTGCTATGCTAACATTGTATGGTTCGTAATACAAGCAGTGCAAATCGTAGTTAAGTAAACAATGAACGGACAAACAGAAAACACATACTTGAGGGTTGTTTGACCGTGAATCTTCCTCATGAAATAAAGTGAAATGCCAACTTGATGCAACTAGGTAATTTTATTGATGTATTCTTAGCTCGACATGTTTCGGGTACATAAGCCCATCATCAAGGGCATTAGATGTTGATTTGCAGCATATGGTTTTCTGCACCGAGTTTGTGGATGGTTGGTGGTCTTGATAGCCGCTGCGTAGGTCGTGTGTATGGTGCGGATGGTGCACCATCCGCACCAATAACTCGGTGCGGAAAACCATATGCTGCAACTTAACATCTAATGCTCCTGCTGGTGGGCGTATGTACCCGAAACATGTAGAGCTAAGAATACATCAGTAAAGTTACCTAATTGCATCAAGTTGGTATTTCACTTTATTGCAAGACAACAGATACTGTAACCAGTACACAAGTCAGGGAATGATGAATAACGATTCACTGTAAACCCGAAACACTTTTAGTAATAATGTTTCATCCTGGGGTATTTATGGTAACGTTATTGCTTTAATTTCAATACGTGAACCCGTGGCTATGAATAATATTCCATTTACTTAAGTAATATTATGATAAATGTAATAAGTTTAACCTTTATTTAAAATTGTGCTTGAGATTACTGTGATAACTGTGATAGCCGTAAGTGTCACAGTTATAAAAAATCTTAACGTTATTCATGTTAGGTGGTCTGACAATTACGTTCGCGAACTCGCCAGCGTTTGCTTGCCGTGGCAGCACGGGACAAAAGCCCTAGTATGGTTTGATGACGTTGACATATCAGCGTTTCACAGCTGTGTTGTTGGTGATCTATGGCAGTCTCTTTCTGAGTGGCTTCTATTGCCGTCTGTGTGTGTTTTGGTGTGCCGCCGCGAGAATGTCGGAGCTTGAATTAGAGCAGCGAACGAACATTAAATTTCTTGCTAAACTTGTAAAGAGTGGAAACGAAATCAGAGAGATGTTAGTGCAAGTTTACGGGGATAATGCTATGAAGAAAACAGCAGTTTACTGGTGGGTGAAACGTTTTTATGGAGGAAGAGAAAGTGTCACTGACGAAGAGAGAGATCGGGACGGCTAGCAACAAGTAGAAGTGAAGAAAACATTGCAAAACCTCATCAAATTGCGCGTGGAAATCGTCGGCTGACTGTCAGAAACGTTGCAGAGCAAGTGAATGTAGACAGAGAAACAGTTAGGAAAATCTTAACTGAAGACCTCGACATGAGGAAGGGGTGTGCAAAAATGCCCCCAAAGGAGCTCACCGAAGAACAAAAGCAAAGAAGAATCACAATTTGCCAAGACCTTTTGGAGAGGCAAGATGACATTTTGGGCCACGTCGTCACAGGTGATGAAACGTGGGTCTATCAATACGACTCTGAAATGAAGCGGCAAAGTACACAATGGAAGACCGCCAGTTCCCCATGACCAAAAAATTCTGTCGGTCCAAATCAAGAGTCAAAACAATATTGCTGACTTTTTTTGATATTAGAGGGATTGTTCATTATGAATTTGTACCAAATGGACAAACAGTCAACCAAGTTTATTATTTGGAAGTACTGGAAAGGCTGCGTGAAAAAGTGAGACGGAAACGACCCGAACTTTTTGCCAAAAACTCCTGGATCTTGCATCACGACAATTCACCTGCTCGCACGGCACTGTCTGTGAGGGAATTTTTAGCTACTAAACAAATAACTGTGTTGAAACACCCCGCCTATTCACCGGATCTAGCCCCCAATGACTTTTTTCTGTTCCCGAAGATAAAGGTAATATTGAAAAGAAGGCGTTTTGATGACATTGATGACATCAGACAAATACAACAGCAGCTCTGAAGGCCATTCCACAAAACCAGTTCCAAATTTTTTTAAGGGTGAACTAGGCTCTGGCATCGGTGCATAGCTTCCCAAGGGGAGTATTTGAAGGCGACCACGGTGGTATTCAGCAGTGAGGTGTGTAGCAATTTTACCGCGATTAGTTCGCGAACTTTATTTTCAGTCGACGTATAAGAATAAATTTACAAGCTTTTGGCTTATTAATACATGGCTTAGCTTTGCAAATTTAACGCGACAAAAAAAGTTGATAAAATTTAACTTCGATTAGAAGTATGCGAATTCTGTAGTGGTGGTGGCGTTGTTGTTGTTGTTGCTTTTGTTGTTTTGTTGTTGTTGTTTTTGTTATTGTTACTGTTGCTGCTGCCGCTGCCGCCGCCGCTGCTACAGCAGTGATAGTAGCAGTAGTAGTATCAGTGTTAGTATCAGTAGAATTAGTAGCGGTTATCATTCAATTTTACTGTGTTCTGCGCAGAGTCACTCTCTATGAACTATTTGTAATTAAAGTGTCAGTTTCACGTTGCAGAGAATATAGTTCCAGACTGTAACAAAGAAAAACTTGTTAACTTTTTGTATAAAGTAATCGCTGTTTATTCCAAGAATAATATATGTATACTGATGAACTGAACGGGCAAAACACGAAGTTTCTTAATGACACAGCGATTGGTACGTGTAGAATAGAATGCTGTAGCAGAAACAGAACTCGACAATTGAGTCTTTGGAGCCAAAGGGGTAAGGGAAAGAGTTTCGTCCTTCTGGAGAAAACAGGAGGAAAAATAAATTTGTATGTGACTAATTATTTCGCTTCATGGTAGTCACGTGACTTCTTGCCGTGTATTTCCTTCTTACTCTTTGATGGCAGTTGTGGTAGTAGCAATAGTAGGGGCTGTAGCGTGGTGGTAGCAGCAATTATTATCCGTCTGACACTTGCGTTGTTACGGTTTGTTGACCGCCACAAGTTCCTTCCTTATTTCGCTTTGTTTTGAGAGATTAATAAAAGGCGTTGTCATCATAATTATTGCAGCACTTTTCTTCGAACGCATGTTGTTTGTGTCGGAGTTTCTTTGTCCTCGGTATCACACGTATAACCTTGGTATTCTCAATTTCGTCTTTATTTTCCTTACAAATAGTTCCTAATTGTTTCATTTTGTGTCTGAAGTTCGCGAACTTTGATGCTTCTAGGCGTCTTAGGCGACGTGAAATAGAAACGTGTGCCAGCTTGCCTGGAGCTTGGAAGATTGTCAGCTCAATAATGTTTTTACATTAGTAACTCTTGTTTTCTTGTCAAACTGTTTTCATTCATTGGTGACTATGTCTGACGAGCTTTCAGACAAAAAAAATCTCTGTTTTTTTCCAGCTACATATATTAATGTTCCTCGTTAGTCTGGGAAACAGGAGTGATTGATTTCCTAAGCAACTTTAAGCAATTCGAATTTATAATGGAGACAGATTGTAGTATTTCAGGTAGAAATTGGATGTTATATAACATGTAATTTAATTTAACTTTCAGGGGTTAGTTCGAGGTGTTTTCCTTCCTGCCTGCCTGCATGCCTATGATATCCCTTCTTGTTGAAATATTATAAACAAGATAGAATAAGCAAAGAAAGCACATACTTAACACATCTGGTCTGTTATTTTCTCGGTATGACTCAGTAATGAAATTAAAAGATGACATCTTTTACCGCAGATCCAGTTAAAAATGTATGTACGTATTATTTATATCATATAACAACATTGGCATGTTTACACAATTGTTTCCTCACAAACTTGCTCATTAAAGCCACTTATACTAGATCGTCACCATAAGAACTAAATGATACAATAAATGAATAAATCAATCGTACATTATCATATTAGATCATTTACTGGATTACACACTCTATGACTAGATTGTTTTCATGAATTCCAACCTACACACATTCATCAGATCAAAGATGCGCGCGCATTTCACATATTTACATACATATTCACGCACTCTGGTGGAAACACTTGTCTATTTCGATAGACTACACTCTTCTTGTCTATTATGTATTCATGGTCTTGCAAGTAACATTGGATCTCTTCTGGGGCAAAGATATTTGATTTTTCACTTACGTGTTGTATTTACACCTCCTTAAATAATTTCGCCTTTCATATCCGCTTGAGTCACATAACACTTGCTCTTTACGTTCGCTATTTTTCTTTCCAGACACTGTGCAAACGCAGTCTCTAAATCTCAATGTCACTTACACGTAAGTGAATCTGTGGAACAAAGGTCTAGTGGAAAAGCTCATATTTCAGCAACTAGTCAAGAAATTCCCTGCAGTGTGTGCAACCCTAAAGTTTATTGCCATGTTCGGAACAGCCCCCAATTTGACCCTATCCTGAGCCAAATTAATCAAGTCCACTTTCTCCGATCCCATTCGTTTTAATATTATCCTCCCATCTAGGCATGAATTTTCCAAGCCTCCTCATTTTTCATGTTTCCCCAACAAAACCCTATATTAATAAAAGGGGGATTACACACCACAAACCACAACTAAACTCATACAATTTGTATTTCTAACTAAACATTTCGGCTTTAGTGAAAAGCCATCACCAGACATTACAAATACACAAAGAAATATATTCAAATACATCCCAGTAAAATGATACTTTTTCATATAACTGAAACCTTATAAGATGAAACTAGATAATAGTCAATTTATATATCACAGCAAAATGTTCGTGATAAGGATACACCCTGTATATATTTCTCTTCTCTCCCACACATGCCTTGTGCCCTGTCAGTCTCATTCTCCTTGATCTCAACACCCTAATGATATTTGATGAGGAAAACAAAGAATTTTCTCATTGTGCGGTTTTCTCTAGTCCCTATGACTACCTCCTAAGATCCAAATTTCTTCCACAGCACCCCATCCTGGAACACCTTCGACCTCTGTTCTTCCACTAATTTTAGAGAACAAGTTTTATACTCGTAAAAAACAAGAGGCAAAATTATATTTCTGTATATTTCAATTTATATATTTCTGTATAGCTTAGTGGAAGACAAAAGATTCTGTACCGAACAGTTGCAGGCATCATTGGATTTAATATTATCTTTATTTATTAATGCATGCAATTTAGATTTCTTACTGCCGTGTCCGGTATTCGATATTTGGCATATTTTCAAACGATGTTTTAATTAGCATTGTTTTCTGTAATGTACTAAATTGAAGTTTTTGCAAACAAAAAATAAACCATTCTCTGGTATTACTTTTAGTCATAATATGACAATGCCAGTGTCATGAATTCGAATTACATCTGATTGTTACGTCAAAGAATGGTAGGATAATCAGTGGGTACTGGGGAAAATATGGAAGAACCAATCCCAGCTTAGTTTTAGGTACGCTGTTATCCAGGTATTTTTTTGGGTGTATCTGAAAAAAATTATGAAATTCTTATCTGAAATAGTTGATCGTCGGGTCGGTAATTGCATCCGCTATTTCTACAGAAAAGAGGAGAGCGCCGTCCTTCGCCTGCGAGGTTTGAGGACGCTAGTAGATCGTACACTGATATGGCAGGACACTTCACTACGCTAGGCCATTCATTTCACGTACACTCATCCAGAAAATCAATGAGAACAACACACCCACACGTACTCTGCACATGCTGAGCGCGTCTGCAAGTATTATACTGTAGATATTGATTAGGTCACGCCTGTCTTCATGTTCCCATGAAACAGGTTAGGGCTGAATAGATCCGTGTCGACGAAATTTGTCAAATTTGTAAACAGAGGAGCCCTGCTTTAGAACGTAAAATTGTGTTGCATTACCTTTTTTTTCACAATGCATATCTATTCGACCCAGTGAGACAATTCAGTCCATCCCCAGTTATAATTAGTTGTATTTTATTTTAATATTATCCTGCTATTTGTACATAAATTCCCAAAAGTTTCACTTCCTTTCAGGCCACTCCACAATGAATGACTCATTTCGCGGCATAGTAATGCTCCTTAGTATGATTTTTAAAGAACATTTGAAGGAGAATACAAATGTGTATATCAATATGTATAATTTTCATCTTCCTTCTTGCACCGCGCAAATGAATTTCTTATTTTATAAACATTCTTTTTCTGTGTGTTTCTGGGAAAAGGCAAATTTGGAAACGATCAGGTACAGTGATTTTCTACTGTATTCGAGATCTCTTCTTTAGATTTGAAATTTAGGTTAGGAAGACACAATAAACCTGGAGATTAGAAACCCCACACACTCAGTCTTTACGATGAATGTAATATGGCATCATATAACTAAACCAATAAACATCCTCTGTGGAGCAGATTCTTTAATGAGAAACTAAGGTCTCTCGGTCGTTCAGAATTTCATTGAAAGCGAATTTCTTTTTACCGTGTTAATTTTCCTCGTCCTTGAATTCATCATTAGCTGAAGGAATGCGCTACATTTCCTTGCTCGCTCGTCAGATACAATTTAATAATATTTTTCCGTTTGTACCTCTGTCTTCTAACTCGTATCTTCCCTTCATGTTTAGACCAAATTGTTTGTTGTATGTATGTCTCTGCTATGTGATCATTTATGATCTGATTTTCAAAGTATTTATATTTTTTTTTTGGAAAAGACAGAAAATGAAGCTTTTCATACTGCAGTTTTTAAACTCTCCTGTTAGTTTCTTCCTCTGAAGTCCACGTTTGCTCCTCACAACGGTGATCCGAAACACTCTTGATACTCTCCTTAGTGCGCGAGACCGCGTGTCCGAGTTGAATGAGGCAACAGCCAAGTCCGTAATTAACATATTTTAAAATTCACGATTTTAAGTGATGTGTGGGAAGAAAAATTTTCACTTTGAATGCAAACAGTCATCTAAATTACACGCATATAATATTCAGTTCTTAGCGCAGAAGTAACACGCTTGTTGTCACTACTAAGCCACACCGGTTAATATCACGTGGGAGAGTGAAAGGCGTTTTTTTTTAATGAGAGACACACACAATACGTCAACACTCCGTGTAGGCAAACTTCATATTTTGTTAATGTCTCAGATTACAGCGGCCTATTAAACTAATAAATCTGGTTTTTGCGTTAGCACAAAATACAATGTCATGTAAAAGTAAAGTGATCCCGTTACAGGCCCGGTGTGACCCAGAGGGTGGGTAGAGGTATAGCTCTACTCATCCATGACCGCGGCACTAGAAGGGGGTGAGTGGTCAACAGCATGCCCCGGCCGAATTTTACCCCCGGGAAAGACCCAGTACCCCCTGTACAGGAGGCTGGGTGGGCCCCAGGGGCGGTCTGGACGGGCGGAAAATCTCGTCCCCACCGGGATTCGATCCCAGGCTGCCCAGCCCGGTAGCTCAGTCGCTATACCGACTGAGCTACCGGGCCCACACAATATCATTCAGATTTCATGATTATTTACCTTTTCAAAAAATATCTTACTTTTATTTAAATGAAAGCTAGCATAAGCGTATTAAGCATTTCTCTACTTTTTCGCTTGCTGTATACACAATATGAGGCAGCTGCAGGTATGTGAAAACTACCGAGTAGCCTTCTTTTCTGCTTTAGGTTCCTACATAGCGTACGGCGTCCATCCTTAGGTTTACAGGTTTCGTGTGCAGGCTGCATTTTATGGGAGCCTCCACAAAGAAGAATCCACATTTCATTAGCTACGAGTTAGCGCTGTCAGAGTCATTTTCTGTTGATATTGGCCATAGAAGATCTCGTACTTCCCCCAGTTCAACCCACCATTTCTTTCTTTTCTTCTAGCCCTTGCTGCATTTCTTTGGCTGGAACCCAGCAATTTTGTTTTACTGCTGCCCATGTCCTAAAGTCACTAGCTCCATAATTAATTACCTCAAGATTTCCAAAACTTTCGAACCATACGCCAGCATTAATCACAATTAATTATGGAATTACCCGCCGTATGAAATTTTATAATTATTTGATAAGAGGTAGTTACAGCAGTATTACTTCGAATCCGGTGGAAAAATTAGAAGGGATTTTGAAACTAAAATTCCAGAAGCATTGAAATATACCAAGGGACGTTGTTTGCGACCTAACAGAGTAGCCTGGAGAGTTCTGGACATTCTGAACAAATCAGGACTCAGTATTCATTAAACGTGATCATAATTAGTAAAATAAAAGTCAGTGAAAATATAAACGTAACATTGAGACGCATTCATTCGACCATTATTGTCGCGATAAAGCAATAATTATTACATGTTTTTAGTTTGTGTTTGTAGCCTTGGATATCCAACATATTATGCACATGCGCTGTATCTTCATCTGTGGCCTGTCTGCATATACCAAGTTTTTCCACATAATCTCATAAACGGCACGATTTCCGGAAAAAAAGATTTAATATAATGAGTGTTTTGATATACTCTACAACTTTGCTTGAAACATTTCTCATTTTAAGAAGAATCGAGCGCGATATTTTCATAAATAACTTGAAATGCCAACTTGATGCAACAAGGTAATTTTATTGAAGTATTCTTAGCTCGACATGTTTCGGGTACATATGCCCATCATCAGGAGCATTGGATGTTGAGTTGCAGCATATGGTTTTCTGCACCGAGTGTTTGGATGGGTGGTGGTCTTGATAGCCGCTGCGTGGGTCGTGTGTACGGTGCGGATGGTGCCGTACGACTGCACGGCACCATCCGCACCGTACACACAACATAGCAGCGGCTATCAAGACCACCACCCATCAAAAAACTCGGTGCAGAAAACCATATACTGCAACACATGAACTACGCAGCGGCTCTCAAGACCACCACCCATCCAAAAACTCGGTGCAGAAAACCATACGCTGCAACTCAACATCTAAAGCTTTTGATGATGGGCGTATGTGCCTGAAACATGTCGAGCTAAGAATACGTCAATAAAATAAACTTATTGCATCAAGTTGGCATAAGGTATTTCGTGAGGAAGATACACAGTCAAACAACCCTCAAATTACCATAAATGTTCAAAGGCCTTCATGTAAAGTACCCGTTATTCTTGTAATATTTTTAAAAAAACTTGAATTTTCGAACAGAGTTTCAAAAAGATACTCAAATGTGTAATTTCATGAAAATCCGTCAAATGGGAGCCAGTTTTTCCATGCGGACGGACAGACAGACATGTCGAAGCTAATAGTCACTTTTCGCACGAGGATGGAGTGAGCGAGGCGTATAGTAGAGACTGGGAAATGGGTAATGCATATGGCGTTTTACTCGATGAACCTTCAGGGTACACACCTGCAGTGTCACGTTGACATTAGAACATACTATTGACGTGGCGTGTGGAAGTGTTGACTGCGTTAAACCGGATTGTAATAGATGCAATAATGGGCGTGGTGATGAACTTCTGATTGCGTAACAGGTGGTAAATTTATTGACGGGCGTAACTAATAAATTAAGACTTTCCTTCTGGTTTCATTGAGAATTCCTGAGAGTTCTATATCATACTGCTGTGTTGAATATCCATGAAAGTTTTAATATCGTAATTTTACATTATCATAAGCTCTTATTCAGTTCAGGCTTGTATATTTGTGTTTACACCCACAACGGATGTAGTTACCCACAGCGTCTGACAGATGCCGCTAGCAGTACAATGAATTCTGAGAATCATTTGACTACACATTTATTTTGCGAATGTCACATCTACCTACGTGTAAAAGACGTTTGGTTTAATCGTCTTTGTATGCGCACATAGAAGGTGCAGACCTACGGGAAAATTTAATATATCGTAGCACGTAACATGTCTGAAATTCTTCATTTTTGTCGTCCCCTAATATTGTGAGCTACATTGGCCTCAAATATTTGAAGGTAAATGATGATAAGGAAATAAATGAGAGAGGAAAGATTATACGACGGACGAAGTTTTATGAAAACTACACACATGTGGATGAAACTTAAATTACAACTACAGTCCTCCCCAACTAAATTATCACTGACGCCATCTTGGTATCGGTGGATGTAATTTGTAAAATTTAGAAACTTAAGGTAACACTTCCCCTTTTTGTCATGACGACTTGAAGGTTTTCATGATCATTTTTTGGAGCAAACGATTTGAGGTTATGGAGCAACAAACACGCAGGAACAATAACTTAGCTTGTTTTCCTTTGAAAATAGGAAATATAGTGTCATGAGAAGAAAGAGTTCAATGCGATTACGTGTAGACCTGTAGAGTTCAAGATGTCAGTGCACAGTGGAGAGCGAAGTTAAATATTGCTTCTTCTTTATTTGTCGCTGTCTTGTCCAGTACTTTCTTGTGTGTGGTTTTCTCATCTGAAATACCTCTCAGAAAATGCGACTGCCAGCATAGAGGAAGGACGCCGAAACGGCTTGCAACGTAGGCAACTTATCGAGCAGTTCTCTATTGCGGGAGTGTCTAAACACGGTCCTGCGGGCACTACTACTTTTTCTCTGTCGCACGGTGGGCACTGACGCGTGTAACACAGGTTTCGCGTAGCCTGAGGCACGTGAAGAGAAGAAACATGTAACGAATCAGCTTAGACATTGAAACTTGTTAATTTTATTAGGTTTTGTTTGAATAAACCTCTCTGAAAAAAGAGATATAATTTTTTGTCAAGCTTGAAATTTGTGATTCTTTTTTGCTTAAGTGCTTCAAGCAGCACGGTTCCAGTATTTCTTCAAAAATACGATGAAATTGTGCAAAAGAAATGGAAAACGTGGTTACTATATTGTGTTACCAGCCCTCTCTTGTACTCCGTGGCCTTAGTCCGCACGCGAACTATACCGACAGAGCGGCCGCCGCCGGTCGGCGAAGTTAGTGCCAACTTTTGCGGATAGAGGGGTGTCACGTGGTCAGCGCAACGGGTCCCCA
>Ga0131853_10011542_pt1 | contig 16173 bp, 9 predicted proteins | sample TergutLab28metaG_FD_92764 | JGI IMG/M metagenome (GOLD analysis project Ga0131853, IMG submission 92764) | Labiotermes labralis P1 segment gut microbial communities from Petit-Saut dam, French Guiana - Lab288 P1 (version 2) (version 2) | ecosystem: Host-associated > Arthropoda: Insects >...
GGTTGCTCCCGGGGAAAAAAGGGTGAGAAGAAGGGGTGTGGGGGGGGGGGGGGGGGGAGGGGGTAAATGCGGCCGGTGTCTAGGGCTGAAAAACTTACCACCTTCATGTGCCGATTGTCTTGAAATCTGGGAACCTCAGCCTCCTGGAAACCTCAAGACCTGTCCAGGCCTGTACAGGGATTGCTTTGCCTTTTTACCTTGCTTTTGCTAAATGGATTTTTACGTTGGTTTACACACTATTTTATGGTTACGTTCACATTACACAACTAAACAAGTCTTGAAATAATCTTATGTAAGTTCTTCCGGAAGAAAGCCTAGGGTTCTAGGCTTTGTTCAGCATCCTCTATGGGTCATACGTGTTCTTGGTTGAATTCTTGACTTTTAGGTTCAAACTTCTTCCAGTTGAGACAGGCTGCACAGCATTTATTTTATTTTCTTGTGCTGCAGATCGGTGTTTTGTGAACTGAAACGTTAAAAGTTTGTCCACGAAGAATTGGTTGTACATGCAGATCTGGTAAGAATCTTGTGACACCTACAGAACTAACTAAATTCATAACGCGGAGCCAAGAAATCTCTATCTTTCTGTGAAACCCAAGGACGAAGGTTTTTATTTAAAACCGCAACAAGTTGCATCATTTCAAAGCCTAGCTGTTACTGTATGTACTGTACCTTCAGGCGTATCATTTAGAATTTTATATTCTCTTAACTTAGTATATTTATAATAGAACTCAAAACAGATTAACCATTTAAGAGATCAACTAACTGGTTTTTATAACCGTAATGGAGAGTGTGTACTGTGCAGTACGAACTGTATCTTTAGCCAAAAGAGACTACACTTTGTCCGTAAAGGGTTAAATTGCTGCAAAATTTAGTTGTGATTACCCTTCCCTATTCCTCTTTTTATTTGTGTATCACAATGGGATGTCATACATAAAGACACAGCAGTTCATTACCGCACTCACAAGAGCCTTCCACTTGTGCGTATGGTATATCGGATGAATCTCGTCAAAGCCATCCCTCCTCGGTCTTCCAAGCTCTCTCTTTCCTATTGGTTTCTCCACCGAATCCTACAATACACATTTCAGAAAGGACCGTATTGATAACAAAATTTAATTTTTGAATATATTAAATTTATTGATACAATAAAATTCAAATAGACCTAAATAAACTTGGACGTAAGTGTATAACCCAATAATATGCATAGAAAATTGGACCCTTCAATTAAAGAATTAATGGGCACGATTGTTCAAGTAAGACGTAACAACCTCAGTTAACTCTTTAACCTTTATACTAATCACCCTTGGCAATGATACATGAAGTATATTGAAACAAGCCATCAGTCACTTCAAAGATCCATAAAGAACAAAAATCACTCTCTTCTAATTCCCAAAGATTCTTCACTTCCTACACAATACAAACAAAATATTCCTCGACAGATATTTCTTCAATAAAACCACATTTTATATATTCAAAACTAGATCACAGTAAAATCAATGTCAAATATTTCCAAGGGATATACACAATCAGATCAACATGTAGGAAGTTTGTAACCTACATATTAAAGGTAAAGTTTTCCCTTGCAGGCCCGGTGTGACCCAGAGGGTGGGTAGAGGTGTAACTCTACTCTTCCATGACCGCGGCAGTAGAAGGGGGTGAGTGGTCAGCAGCACGCCCCGGCCGCACTTTACCCCCGGGGAAGACCAGGTACCATTTTACAGGAGGCTGGGTGGGCCCAAGAGCCGGTCTGAGAAGGGCGGAAAATCTCGTCCTCACCGGCATTCGATACCGGACAGTCCAGCCCGTAGCTCAGTCGCTATGCCGACTGAGCTACCCGGCCCACATAACCTACATATTGTTTAACTGAATGAATATTCCTTGATCCAGTATATACTTATGATAACAAAACGAATCTAATTACACAAATGCTTAAACTGTAGTAAGTTAGGCTTATTCTAAACGAAATTTGTTATTTGCATGGCCTAAACCTGTGGTTAGTTATTATGGGCTTAAACGCTGTTCTACTGAGTCTAGGCCTATCGGCAGGCTTGCTAAGACTTTATGTTGGCTTGTCATTTGAGTTAATCTAATAGGAAATGCTTTTCTTATAGATACATTCAAACCTTGCTTCGTCTTGGGTTCACGATATTCACTTTGCCCTTGGCAGTGGTTTCGGGGTGGGGGAAGAGGGGTGGAGATATACAGTGGGAGGCCGAGATTTGAATGCCTACTGTTTACGAAGAGTAACAAATGTATTCCACTTACAAATACACTAGACTAGTGTTTACCAAAATTTTTTTCTCCCGTACTCCTTTTGGCTTCGAAAAATAAACACGGTTCCTCATATCCTTGTTCACGTAACTATAGAGTGTCCGGAAGATAGTTGCCCAAAATAAAAAATTTGTATCTTAGAAATGGTTTTTATATAACTACAAATATATACCAGTAGCTTGCTTAACAATGCTTTGCACAATTTGATCTTAATTAAACCAAATGTCCCTCGCTTCGTGAGTCAAGGAGGTTTCTTAATTGGATATGCTAATACTTACTTACTTGCTTACTCCATGGTACAAGTCCTTCTTGAGAAGCTCACTGGTTTGCAGCTAGTCAAGAAATTCCCCGCATTTCACGGAACCCGAAGGTTCAATACCACACTCACAAGCGTCCGCCACCTGTCCCTATCCTGTGCCAGCCCAATCCAGTCCACATACCCACATCCCACCTCCTGGAGATCCATCCTAATATTATACACCCATCTACGCCTACGTCTCCCCAGTGGTCTCTTTCCCTCCAGTTTCCCCACCAAGACCCTATAAACCCCCCTCTCCTCACCCATACGCGCCACATGCCCAGCCCATCTCATTCTTCTCGATTTTATCACCCGCACAATATTGGGCGAGGAGTGCTAATATTTGTAAGAAACAAACGCATCTACATTACAAGAAGTACCGCGACTTTTTAACAAAACATTCTTCTATTTTTATAGTAAAACCAACCAGATGCATCAATATCTCAAATTTCTTTTTTTGGAGTAACACTCTACATGTTTCGGACGGTCTTTCCATACATCATCAGAAGTTAAAGACTGTACATACCGCAACAGGCATATGTCAAACAGATACTGCCGACTGTTGCAAGTAGTCGGCAGTATCTGTTTAACATATGCCTGTTGCAGTATGTACAGTCTTTAACTCCTGATGATGGACGGAAAGACCGTCCGAAACATGTACAGTGTTACTCCAATAAAATAAATTTGAGACATTGGTGCAGCTAGTTGGTTTTGCTATAGAAATATTTTACGATGCACGGCCCTATGAAGGCCAAAAACAATCTTATGTATATTGGACCGTACAACTTTGTGATAATTGAAGAATAAGAGACCAACTTGATGTCACTACTTATTAAGTTTTATTTCACTTCTTCTATTACCAACATGTTTCGGACATTAATGCATCCATAATCAGGAACCTGCGACTTTTCTATTGTATCACCACATTGGTCGTGTGTTCAGCCTGCTACACGGATACCACACCACACCAAACCAGCCACAATGAAACTCCAACAAACATCGAAACAAGAACACACGACCAATGTGGTGATACAATAGAAAAGTCGCAGGTTCCTGATGATGGATGTATTAATGTCCGAAACATGTTCAGCATGAAATAAAAGTTAATAAGTAGTGACATCAAGTTGGTCTCTTATTCTTCAACTGTCAAAAACATTCCTCCTTTAATTTATGAAATAAGTAAATTTAAGAGTAGCCATTACAGAAATGTATCCACGGATCCGATGGGAAATGGTCGCGGATCTCTTTGGGGTCTGCGAAGCACACTTTAGGAACAATTGCAGTAGACTGAAGTGCAGTTTTGTTTATGCGTGCGGCTGATTACCAGAGCTTTCTGTCGTATTTTGTCTGGCTAGAGCTGTGCATAAATTTGACTTAGTGGTTGTTGGACTTGTGACTAATGAAGACCAGCGGGTTGTAGGTTAAAGCCATTCGCAGTGAAGACAGGGGAAGCATTACCGTGTGAATCGGCTGTGCAAACAAGAAACAGTGGAGAAAAGGCTAATTTTACCTATTTGCGTTCAGACGGAAGAATAGCAAAGTGCTGTGGTGTATCAGTGACAACAGTAAGTAACAGGAGAACAAAAAACAAAGGGGAGAGTGAAGGATGTTGTCTGAGTGCCAGAGGAAAGAAGAGGACTCGAAAATCGGAGAGAAATATATTCGCTGACGAGTTTGATTTGCACGTGGTCAAAAAAAACATACACACTTCTATTTCGAAAAGTTGCTTGTTTTAAGGCGTAGGAAACCGCTTTTATTAATAAGGGAGAAAAAATATTTTTATTGGTGGGAGCAGTCTTTAGGAAGGAGAAAAAATGCTGCACTCAATTAGATATATATGGCGAAAGGACAATATACTGTACAGGCTGTCTGAACACTACGTGTGTATTCATTGAAGAATAAAAGACCAACTTGATGCCACTTATTATTTTCTTGTACTTCTTGTAGCCCGGAAACTCCAGCATAACCGTACCTAACATCCCACACACAGCGAACCAAGAACGAAACCAACCGTGTTGTAAGCTACAACATAGTCGCGAGCTCTTGATGATGGGTGTTGTAATGCCCGAAACATTTTGAGCCTATAGGAAGTACAATAAAATAAAAAGTGGCAACAATTTTGTCTTTTATTCTTCAATTATCACAAAGATGCGCGGTTCAATAAACATAGATTTACGTGTATGTTGTTCGTGCCGTGCATGCGGACAAGCTACTCACAATACGTAACCAACAAATGCCCACGTTCTTCCTCAGATATTTATATTACACCATAACACTGAGCATTCCCACAAGTTTCAGTCCACACAGAATCATCATCAGGGAACAAGTAATATTGTGCATAGCATATTTAGCTATTTTATTTTCCACATAACGTCTTATGCGTGCTGTAACAAGTTACCTAATAAAACGTAGAGAGTTCTGTGTAGAATAGTATGGGATGCTGATATACAGCATCTGTGGAGCAGCTTACGTACTTAACGAAGGTTCACTGTCAACTCCCTTAAGTACGTGAGCTGAGTCTGACCTGTAAACTTCAAGAATGCATGAGGACTGCGTTTTTTTAAAGATGGAACAGATATCTTGTCCCGAAACGTCGGTAAGGAATTACTACTACTCACTGCGTAATAACCCAGAAGGACGCGGTTCTCATCTACTTTGTGGCGGAAGCCTGAAATGATTCATGAATGCGTCATTTATTACAAGAGAAACGTAAGAAATGTACGTACTGTAAATAAATAGCGTCCTCGAACGAGTTCAAAGTAAGGTAGGGTACATACGTTTCGTGGTTCATTACGGGCTCCCTTCCAAGTCCGTCTGTTTGCTTATGTACAAAGTTAGGCTTCATTTGTAAAAGCGTATTTTGCTAAGATGGTGAATGATCGGTTTAAGTGGGTCCCAACGACAAGCACCGAACTGTTTATTGATTTTCTCAGCTGGCAGACACTAATACTAACTTCATAAAAGGGCTCAGGACTTTTTTTCCTTCACAAACGAAGGACTGATATTCTCTCCTTCTGAAATGGATTTTATTTTCGGAATACTGGCTAACAGCCTTCTGCGCATGTCTACACCGAAGTGCCTGTATAAGGCCAGGTTTATACAGGCCCCTTGCGAATACACTCCTTCAATCTGCAGCTTATCTCTAGCTGTTGAGCGTACACAGAACTGTCTAATAAAGAACTTAGCACTTGCGAAGGTGATGTAGATTAAGGATCTATGAACTTCTTAGTCTGCTGGTAAGAAAATGTGAGAAATGCCTAATGTCCTGTTAGAGAGGTCTACTTCTCTTTAACCTGGCCCTATTCAGATAGATCTACGGAAGGTTTCGCCATACAATAGTAACCCAAATACAAGATTTTGCGTTCGTCAAAACCTAAAAAGTAATTTCGTTGCGATTATGTGTTTGAAATTTGAAATCTATTTCTACTATGGACACGATTCTTAGGCGGGTTGAAATTGAATTTATTCGGATACTATCAGACCCGCTACACTTGTAAATGTTCCACTGCGCAAGACGTTTGGAATAAACTGCTTGGATACATGGCCTTCCTCGAAGAGGGTTCTACATTATGCCCTGTAGTAACTTCTGTTTTGGACTTGAAGTTAAATTCCACTCTACATAAACTATGTAGACAAAATTCAATAAAGCTACTTAAAAGAAGCATGTTTATTGCTTGACTGTTAGGCTGTGTAGGTCTACGTTATTTAAAGGATATTATTTAAATTACATATTTAATTTTTCAGTATTTGAGACATAACAGACTAACAGGAGAGACGTAGACAGCTTATAAACAAAATAAGTAGTTTCAAAAAGAAAGTTTTTTTCCCCGCCGAACACAACCATTTCTTTTCTTCCTTTATTAAATTCCAGCTACATGTTTCTGTCGATAAACAACCAGCGTCGGGCTACCAACACGAGATTTCAAAATAAAGTAAAATATAATACAAGTATATTTTACTCTTATAATAAAACCAAATAGTTGCACTAATTCCTCAAATTTATTTTTGGAATAAAACTCTACATGTTTCGGACAGTTCTTCTGTCTATCATCAGGAGTTTTTCACTGCACACACAGCAATGGTATATGTCATAGAGGTTTGCTGACATATACCATTGCTGTGTGTACAGTGAAAAACTCCTGATGATGGATAGAGGAACTGTCCGAAACATGTAGAATTTTATTGCAAAAATAAATTTGAGAAATTAGTGCATCTAGTTTGTTTTATATAAGAATTTACCACGATGCACGGCCACCTGAACGTTAAAAGTATATTTTAGTTTACCTTGACACTGTGTTGCCAGCTCGATGATGCTCGTTTATCGACAGAAACATGTAGATGTAGGTTAATAAAGGCAGAAAATTAGTGGTTTCGTTCGACAAAAAAAAAATACGTTGGCTTTTTGTATGTTATATAGGCACGAGGGAGTGTCCTCTGTTACATTCAAATAAGTAAGGTTAAGTTCGTCTTATTCTAACGAAAGTGAACACAAAAGAAAGTTCCTTAGGTTGTGTAATTTGAGAGGCGCTGCTACGCTGTATTCTTTAAAAAAACGTTAATTTTTTTTAAAATGTAAGTTTGTAATTGTAACACGTCTCAACCGTTTATCTCCACACGTCATTTCCACAGCTTTGTTATTGTCCTTACTGGCAATTCCGACGTATTCGTCATTTGCTCTGCGAACACCTCACAAACGCCGGAGTCCCCAAGTGACGGTAGACCCTGCACTAAAAACAGAAGCGCTTTACGTGTTTTGTGAAGTAACAACGTAACTATTTTCAGTAGCAGAAAAATAGTCGGTGCAATTACGTCACTCGTTTCGCACATCGAATTTTACAGTGGGTATAGTTCAGAAATTAAATATGCAACACTAGTTTGAATTCTATTATGAACAATCAGGACAAACTACGTTCTGATTGGATGCCTTCTATGCATGGTACTGGGCGGTCGATGCGTTTCACGGGAGGAAGGACTTGGATCGATGATACAGGCACCTACCAAGCAGCCATTTTCTTTTCGTCTCCAGCTGCCGGTAGTCGCTCGCGTTGATAACAGGAGGGGAGGGGTCTGCACGTAACCAATAGCAATATCTAAGAGGCGGTGCCTGGAGAATGGGAGCGGTGCCAATGCGCATGCGTTCGGTTTCCTCCAACGTCCAGAAGCCTGTAAGCTATACCAGCGCAGTAGTGTTCCGATCGGTGTGTCGTTGTGACGTGGCTTGAGGACGAAGCTCGAGGTGACAGTGACTGTGACTGTGTGGTGCTGGCACGTGGCTTTTCGAGGACTCGTTTTGTCCTCTCTGTTTTCCTGCCCGACGGTAGACGTTGTCGTCGGCCATCGCCGTGGTGGAGCGATCGGGGGGCGGCTGGTGTTGGGGACGGCCGGAGCCGTGCGGGGGTGGAGGCGGGGGCGGCGGTGGTTGTCGCCTGGCCAGCAGTCCGAGCCCCGCCACAACCCTGGCGACGGACCACCATCACCACCGCGTGGTGCCTTCCCTCGTGGTCAACATCGGACCATCCAGGAGCATCAAGATCTCGCCCGTCAAGGCGGATGACATGACCGAGCAGCCCCAGAGTGAGTACCGCGCAGTTTCGTTCACAGCAGAGTAGAACTTGACAACCACCAGAAATGGTTGATGAAGCAGACTCCTCTGGACCCAGTAGAGCTGTCGTGTCAGGCGGCAAAGTACCTAGAGTATTCTTGGCTAGATAGTGCCGTTGTGTGACGTAACGCATAACGTAATAACTTGCATATTCACAAACTGTTCTGCATATTGGCGGTTCATGTCAGGATATGACAATTTGCAAGCGTACATTATTTACAAATGCCGTGTGATACAGTACCCGAAATCGACCCGGTAGCCCTATTTAACGAACTCTTCTATAGTGTATATTTATAGCGGTCTTCAGGCAACTTTGTTTTCATGCTACGTAGCCTTAAGCCATCTAACCTGACTTTACACGGGACAGAAGGTTATATCCTGTGTTTCCCTTTCATCAACCCTAACTCTTTAACAATATTCTTTGGAGTTGTTAGCTCTCAACAGAGTTCGTTTTTGTCAACAAACTTTGGCCTACTTTTACTGCCGTTGCTAAGTCCGATTTTTTCGCTTTGTTGTTGTTGTTCATCGCGCTGAACTGCAGGAAATGCGACGTTTAGTATGTCATAGAGTTCTCTTGTCTATTCATAAAAAAGTGAAATCTTAGGCCTATTTTTATAGCTAAAAGTACCATGTCAAGAAAGATTAATTGGATGGGAGGGAATCTGGGGCGCAGAGCGCCGAAGAAGTTGGGTTTTAGCCATTTACTCATCAAAAAAAGTCCAAAAATGTGGATGAGAATTATGTAAAACTGAATTTTGAATTTATTTAATGCACTATATGACCTGCAATTCTCATATGTTAATTAGAAATTAAGGCATTATATACATATATATTTTTAATATTTTAAACTTACATTAGCCTGCTTGCCACCACATAGGCTTTTCAGTTTTAGACCGCAATGGTTTCACCCTACTGTTACGCGAAAATTGTAGGATATTGAGTGTAAGTCATACACTAACATTAGTTGTCATATCTTAAAGATGCACAGGAACTACTAACGATATAATTCAATGTCAAACACACCTATTCTTTTATTTTATTCTAATTAAGAGTGGCAACAAGTTTCGACCCTATTGGGTCATCATCAGGCCACCATTATTAACCAGTTAACAGTTAACTGCTGCATACATTCTTGGGATTCCAAACAATGTTTGGGGTCCCAAGAATGTATGCAGCCTTATAGTTAACTGGTTCACAGTGAAGGCCTGGGTCGAAACATGTTGCCGTTCTAATTATAATAAAATAAAAGACTAGGTGTGTTTGACATTGAATTATATCGTTAGTGGTTCCTAGTGAAAACACATCGGGATGGCTCCCATAAAAACAATTAAAGATGCACAGCCTAAATTCGTTTCTCCGTCTTCTCTGTAATATCATGAGTCTTAAGTCGCGTCCATAATGTCTACGTGATTTCAATAGGTACTTTATAAGAAACAGAGGGTTTTTTTTAATGTAATAACGCACACATTTGTAAGTACATAACCTAAATGAGTCTGGCGATTTCTTTATTAACAGTCACGTTCATTAAGAATAATATGCAGTGAATGCTGCTGAGTAATGGATTTAATGTAGCAATTGCAAAGAATGTACTGTTGTCCGCAATTGTTCTTCTCTGTGCCTCGTGACAGGAAATTGGATCGCCATTATCTTGTATCCAATTGTCTATCGAGTAGATCTAACTTTGTAAGTACGCTAATGAAAGTCGGTGCTGAATTATGGTTTGAGGTTGCAGATCCGATGGTTGTGTGTTAAAGAACAATTACGTAGGTGTGCATTTAGCAACAGAACGTGGAGAAAAAATAACTTCATATTTTAAAAGAAAATCATTTTATTTTTGCACAGCTATTGGATTATTTTATGAAGAATTTCACGGAAAGAAAGGAAGTTAATTAGGGTAAGCACAGGCAAGTAGCTGACAGACATGGAGTGTAGTGGCACAAAATGTGAAATGTTGGCAAGTGGCTTTGTGGCCATCCGGTAAATTTTGTAGGACCCACTATTTCTGGTCAATGTGATCTCGTATTCCATTCGTAAAGAGAACTCTTGTTTCGTTTGCTCCATGTCACTCAAATGAGACCCGCTACGAGTTTGGAGCCCGCTCGTGGTCGGTGTTTCCTGAAAGAAACACGGAATTTAGGCCTATACCCTTAATTAATGAAGCAGTTTCGACCAACACCGTGCCCGAATAATATGGATGCCAATACCATCACCGGCACACCAATTCGTTAAATACAAATTGAACCTTCCGCGTCTCTGACATGCAGGATGAATTACTATGACCTCCCCACCAAAGGGAACTTGCTAAAGGAAGGCAATGGGATTTAAGCCTATTGATTGTACAGAATTTTTATGGATTATAAATAAATAGCACCACTCTTCATCATTTATAACAGCCTTGTTGATAAGGCAATTAGTTACATAATATAGAGACCGACGCGTATAATCGTATAGGATATTCTGCTCTTGTAGTTCGTTAGCCTAATTTTCTCTCGAATTAGCAAATGTTCATATAAAAAGTGTTAAAAACGAGATTTGTAAACCAAATAGGCTATATTGTTACAGTTAGATTAAATCAAATTTATCTCTGCTAACTGTCCGTCATTTCAGAGAGATAAGTTCCCCCCCGTAAACATAAACGAAAATAATTTTTGTGTCTAGCGCAGATTATTCTGATTATTCATTTTGTCTGTTATCTCCTTGTCGCAAGTATGTGGACTAACAGCTCAGGACTGCTGTCCTGCCGAACACATAATCCCTTGAATTATTTCCGTAAGAAAAGAATTAAAGTTTTCTTTTGCTTCGTGTCCAAATCAGGAATAATTTTCAGGAATGGCTTCTATTCTAAAAATGTTGTTTCGCTTGTTTCCAATTTCGTTCATCTGCATGTGGTTAGAACTCTGCGCTTTCATCATTGATTAAGTGAGAGTGAGATATTTTATTTCTGGAAATTTCCATTCATGCAATACCGTGTGGCTAGTATCGTATGAACGGGACACGAGAACTGTAAAAGTAGGCACTTTGACTCAAGAGTGCTGTGAAAATACCTTGCTCCAGGCTGAAGATTGACATGTTTATGACTTTAAAAGATGTCACCTCACTTTAGCCTCATTTTCAATTTAGGCCTCCATAAGCACTGGTCTCTTAAGATCCAATAACTTCAGGCTTATTCAACCTGCAGTCTGTAAGCTAGTTTAGCCTTTTTACATAATTTACAACAATTCTGAATCCGTTAGAACTGAGAGGCAATGAGTAGTTCAGAGGGTAAAGAATCGTGATATGAACAGCTTGATTTACGGAACATATTCTAAGTTCGCCGATAGACGAAACAGTTCTTCATGGATTTATTCCTTGCTTTATGTATTATACGATGCTGAAATCGTAGTTTCGCCTAAAGAAATAGTAAAGAAGCTAAAATAAAAGGAAAGAGTCGAATTTTTTTTAGAAATAAATTGCTTTTTGCTGTGCTAACCTCCGTTTCCTTCAGACAGGTCTTATTTTGGTGAACTCCACTTTCTCGCTGAATCTTATCGTTGCTTGAGGACAGTAAAAGGTACTTGCCTTTAAAAGTCTGTATTCTCTTGATGACCCCGTGTATTCATGGTGATCACAGAAATCGACCCTAGAATTAACGTTTCCCCAGGCTGGGACTATTCTTGTAGTGTTCTACATATTGTATATTATTTATGGATAGAGAACTAATCGAAAAAGAATTGGAATCTTGTGTAATGTATTCTGTAGGCAAAGTCTTCTCTGGGCCTGGTTTTGGGGATAGGAAGTCAAATAGGTTATTTTTATTCCTCATGCAAATTTGTAATTTTAAATTTCAAATAGGCCTATAAAATTTATGACAAATATAGAGCCACTTTTAGGTGTTTTCTGAACAACAAGAATAATAACTTATAACAAAGGCTGGTTTAATTAATTATGAACTATATTAGGAGCTCCTTCGACTGTGTATGACAACACTCGATGCAAATATTTTCCGTTCCTACTGACGTAAACTTAGTTTGGTTACGGCAAATTTGTGCGTGATTTCAGGCGAATCTGGTTACAAGTTTGTTGAAAAAGACGACTAACCACCGCTTTTGTTATTGACCGAGACCGGTCTTGGACATCATGGACAGACCAGTAGTTAACAGACTTGACGAGAAACAACATTACAAATGTGCGACGTGGACTTGCGAGTTCCAGTGCCGCTTTGCATTGAATGATGAGCGATTTATGATAGCATTTGCTGTGTAATGAACTGAAAATTCACCTTGTTCTTACCAAATGACTTAAGTCCATTAGGCTGTGGAAATGGCCAATTTTATGGTGCAGAGATTTCTCGAAAATGGGTTTCATAAACAGGTTAAACTAAGAAACTGCCAGCTTCTTTAAAATTCGAAAGCTAATTATTGTTTTATTGGAAGACCACTTAGGGTCTGATTTGATGTGTGTTGGATCGTGCATCGTTGTGATAACATCAAGAATAAGAACCAACTAGATGCTACTCATTGTTTTATTGTACTTATGATAGACTCAACATGTTTCGGGCACTGTTATGCCCATCATCAGGAGCTCACGACTATAGTACTGATTACCACATTGGCCGTCCGTTTCTTGGGTTGCTGTTGGTTGGAAGTTCCGTGCAGGCAGGCTGGATAAGTGTCCGAGTTGCAGGCTATAGCTATATTGTACTAATACTCTTTATGATTATGCCATAATTAATCACTAATACTTTTTTTAGTTTAATGTATGAATAAAAAAAAATTGGAAAATTACGGACGAGTAAATCTGTTGGGACCAGGCCATCGTCTTATGAAAAAAGAATTTACCGGGCCGCGGTCTCACAAAGGTTGAGAAACACTAATTTAGATAACCCCTTAAATCAGTGTAGACTACCATTAGACAGTAAAGCCCCCAGTAATGTTCTGCAGCAAGGGGAATTTTTCTTTATCAAAAAAGTAATTTAACTTGTGAACCCTTATTTTAAGACGACTTGGCCTGCTTAGTTTACTTCGTTTCTTCCAGTAAGTTTTCGTAGGCCTGTTGTGTAGGTACATCCATTAGGAGAAGGATAACCTACGCCATATAAAAGTGGAGAATTATACTTTGCGGGATATTTTTCCAAACCAGGATTCTGAACTCTGTGTAACACCAAAATGCTAAATGAGGAATCGCATGTCTATTTATAATATATACAATTAGACTTGTTGACCTTATTAATTATTTTTGTTAGAAGAGCTACATTTGTATTTGTCTACGAGTGTCCGGCTACAGGCTGTGATACTGGCGGTCTTGCTTCTTTAGCGGCAAGATACCTGGTGTCTTGATATTAGTCGGTACTGGAGCACAGCAAGCTGCGTCGAGTTTTTTAGACTCCGAAAACGGAAGCTAAGATAAAATTTTGAAGGATATGATTCAAGACGGTTCTTGAAGTCGTAATCACTTTTTCTTCCCATGCAAAGCAAATCCGCGTAAAATATTGGAGATGACACAAACTCAAACTCTATGCCAAACACACTACTTTTCACGAGAGAATCACTTTAGAAATTTTGGAAATGTTTAGTAACTGTCGAGTAAGTTTAAATAAATTGTATATTTTCAGAAGTCTGCTTAATTAGTTTAAAACAGTGTTAAGTAATTTAGTACCAACAGACAGAAATAAATGTCAAGGGTGTTCTACATTACACTACTCTTCAGAGAGAACTTTGGCTGTAGACGTTACTCTACATATGCAACATAATTGTCTACATGCTACATACAGTTTTACGTTTTAGTCAAACTGACATTTCCAACTATACCAAACTTCCGATCAGTTTACCCTCAATTCCATTAACAACTGTGATGCAGTGTATTAATCTAATGTACGGGGTAGCACTCGGTGTGGTCTGTAATTAGCCTACACATCTCTGTGCGAAATGGCAGGCTTAATTAAAACAGGAGCAAATATCGGTAGAATTTTGTTCATTGAATTTCTTCTACTTCATTCGCATAAGGTCTTTGTATTTCAACTAGTGCTCTCTTCAAAATGATAGTCCATTCAGATGAAGACAGATCTCCATCTCTTGACACCCATCGATTTCAGATAATTCTCCATACAGTCTAACCACCTTAATTTTGGTCTCCACTTTTTTCTTCTTCCGTCTGGTTTCCCCAGAAATGTTGTCTTTATGGTCCTACCATCAGCCCCGTCTAGTCTGCCGTTAATTTGTCCACTGCTTCATATTTTATGTATTAACGCTGTTACTTTAGTATGTAGTGTTATGGAATACATATTTGGACATCTTAGCCAATTTGTACTATTTTTGGTATCGGGTACTTAAGTTAATTTTTTCTTGTTGGTAAATTTCATATAAATTTTGATATGTGTGGTTTTGTTGTAACACATAAATTCTTGGATATGGTTTGGTGTCACTAATATCATTAAAATTAAAAATATTTTTTTTCCGTCGTCACAAATATTTGAAAAAAGCACGTCTCAGAAGCTGCCTGCTTGCGTCCTCAGTTGATAAACCACAAGCAGTAGCAGTCATGTTTTGAAGCTTCGTGCCTGTTTCAAGTATTTGTGAAGATGGAACACATCCTGGTTAGTTTTGGTGATACAAAGAGAATGTTCTGTTGTGTTATTTTCGTTGTTGATATGCTGGAGTACGAGATAAATGTAGGACTATGAGAGAACAACTTTTTTATCTTCGTACATAAAGGATGAGAGTAAAATATGCAGGGTACTGAATGGAGCATGCAGAAAGAAAGTGATCTTCTAGTCCAGTCAGTGGTTCCAAAATAATCCTTCCTCAAAACACTGGCTTTCCGCGAGCTGGACAGAAGTTTTCCGGAACTGAAGCCGAGAAACGACGCTTTTTCTTCAAATTCGCACACGTGTATAATTAAGTATAATTAGTGGATAGGGTTTTCGTTTGTTGTATATAAAACCTGCCCATTCCGGGTTAATATTTTGTATTTCTACTTTTTTTTCGCAATTTGTATGATGACACAAAGCAAAATGTAGATGTGTAAAGGAAAAACCACTTGATGCACAACATAGTCTTAGTATATTTCGTCAACCTCTGCATGTTTCGGGCGTATCTAAGCCCATCATCAGGAGATACAACCGTATGCATAAAACAATTGGTACTTATTACTCTTTTTAGATGACTGTCTTTTGTCGTGGTTGGATTGGAACAATTCAACTAGGGTAATCGCGACAGATTGTCGTGAATTCCAGGCGTTGTGTCAACTGATAAATTTTGGGAATCACTTGTCTGTCGGCCCAAAAACAGTTGACACCCACGTTTTGGATTTCATTGGTCTTAAAGGATAGAAAATCAGAGGATCTATATTCTCAGAAGAAGTTCCTCATGTCCTAAACGTTAATTTGTATGGAAATCTTGTCGTGTAAGCCTACCTCTATTCTTATTCCCAGTAAAATTTAAAGAAACAGGGATCTGTGCGTAATGTCGAGTGTCTTCTTATGATAGAATGTTTGCTAACATTTTTAACGCCTTTCTTTTTAGTACCTTGCAATATTCTTAACCAAAACCTCAGATTCTCCTTATAGCAGCACTCAGAAGTTTCTATAACGGGAGGTGAAATATGTTACCGCATCCTTTTGAAAGTTCCTAGAAAACGCGAAGTTAAAATTAGAACATATCCTACACGCGCTCAAAACCAGACAGCTCTAACGACACGGAGTTATGCAGCGAGTAATAACAACCCAGGACAATGACCATAAGCACAGGCTGATATTTTAAATTTACGTCATTTGTTGAAATCTGTTCTTAATATTAAGAATTTATCAAATTGTAAAAACATGTATATAAAATGTAAGTTTTAAAATTTTCAGATCACTATTTTTTTAAGTAACGTAGTCAGATATAGTGGGAAAATAAATGGAATTTATTTGAATAAAGGTTGACCAACTAGATGACACTTGCTTTATTATATATTGTTCAACATGTTTCAGACGTTAATACGTCCATCTTCAGGAGCTAGCGAGTACTTGTTGTGTTGTGTAGGCTGA
>Ga0131853_10011543_pt1 | contig 16173 bp, 11 predicted proteins | sample TergutLab28metaG_FD_92764 | JGI IMG/M metagenome (GOLD analysis project Ga0131853, IMG submission 92764) | Labiotermes labralis P1 segment gut microbial communities from Petit-Saut dam, French Guiana - Lab288 P1 (version 2) (version 2) | ecosystem: Host-associated > Arthropoda: Insects >...
GAGTATATACCATGTTTAAAATATTCAGTACCTATATTTGTTGAATAAATATATAAAATGCAACTTTAGAGGTTAGCGGTGCGGTACGACCACTATAGTTGACATTAGACGTCAAAAGGTTAAAGATTAAACACCTTACCTTGTTATGTAAGTGAGCCGCGATAGCTCAGTCGTTATAGCGACTCGATACGGACTTGACGGTCCAGGGATCGAATGCCAGTGGAGGGCGAAATTTTACGCGCCCGTCCCTGGGGACCACCCTGCCCTCTGTACAATGGGTATCGGGTTTCTTGTCTGGCGGGTAAAGTGGCCGGGGCATGGCGTTAACCACCTCCCCCATCTCGCGCCAAGATTAAAGAAACAGTAGAATTATACCTTTATTCCCCCTCTGGGCCTTCATGGCCGGTCCTAGCGTGAACTTTCATTTTTATTTTACCTATTTACATAAATGACGTTTCATGAACACATTAGAAAATAAAGATTTGGTAATGACAAACCGCAGTTCTTAAACACATGCCACAATAATATTACTGGTTCCGTTGAGTTGTCACCGTCCGCAAAACATTTTTGTTTTGTTACCTGGCTGTAAAATCGTCCAACGAATGAAACTGCGCAGTATACCAGCCCGCGCGCGGCGCACCTGGAGCACAAGGATATGTTTAAAGGGGTACGACATAACTCAAACATTCCAGACCTGTAACATGTGACTAAATTGCACATGCCTTTGTGATTCGCGAATTCCTGACAACACATCTCACTTACGATCTTTCCTAAAGGAACCCTGACGTTACATTTCGCACACGACTTTATGTAAAGGAACCATACCTTGGTCCCTTCAGGGCCATGTAAGGTCAGTGGACGTTCGCAGTATTTGAACATACTGACGAACATAATGGAACACTATTCATATGTAGCAGAGTCCTCCTAAGAAAATGCCAGTCTACATGGTCAAGAAATGACTAATCCTTTGCAGAATCTAAATGTTCAGTATACATTCCGAAAAATCCCGCCACTGGATCCTGTAGAGAGCCAGCTGAATCCACTTCACATACTTCTACCCTACCTCTTTTTAACACGAGACACCCTGCCATCCACACCTAGGTCACCCAAGTTGTTAATTTTCTTTAGGATTTTCGACTGACATTTTCTGTGCATTTCCGACTTCCTGAAGCGATAACACCAGTTTGGAGAATTAGGCACACATGGAGAATAATATGTATGTAAGTACACCTTAAAGAATGACATGAAGACAGAGTTTGGTAGAAGGGCCTTTCTTGACTACAAGAGCACATAGTTCTCACGAGATACTATGCACCATAAAATTAGATAGGCAGATAATGATTACGAGGTTGGTAGCAACACATAAGCGAGGAAGATAAAAGTGTCGGGAATATGACTAAATGCAGTTTGGTAGATAGGTACCAAAGTTTCGAAGCATGTACTGCCTCCAAATTCATGGCTGAAGCATGGAAGAAGTACGTGATAACATAGCTGCTGATGGCGTTACAACTCCATCCTGTCAATAACGCCACGGATATTTGATGACCCACTGTGCAAAAGGAGTAGCAAGGAGTCACACGGCAAAATGTCAAAAATAATCCACACAGAGGACCAATCCATTTCACGCTATCGCCCTTAAAAATCACATGCCGGGAATTTCAGGAACACAATCATGGCAACAAGTCACACCGATCTGCTAATGGTGGAAATATCAGCCAATCGGCATTCAGTGCGTTGACACAGAAATAAATTTGGCAGAACCACTTCTGTCAGTCATTCGTCCTTGACCGCTCTCTTGCCATTAAGTTGACATTGCATGTTATTATTCTTTCCTCCCTAACAAACATCCAACATCTCTCTCGCTCTGACAACGAACAGAATGGAATTGTCAGGTGATACACACGTACCAGTCCAGTGCAACAGTGTCATCAGATGCGTTAAGAAATTCAGTGCACACAACTGTTTCAGATGCTCAATAATTCAGCTCACATGTTTGTCCACACAGAACACCCGTACTATTGTCACCTGGAACGTGAAAGCGATAGTGTTTAATTGCACAGGTCTAGCATAAAAACGCGCTTTTGCGCGCACTATTATTATTATCATTATTATTATTAGTAGTAGTAGTAGTAATCTCCTTTATGCAGGGTATTTACAATTATATACCTGAAACAAAGCATGTTGCTAAGGCAGCCATTCTATGGTTACCATTTATGGTGCATCTCATGTTATTTCCCATGTCAAATCTACTGCACTATTACATCAGTATTTCCCGCAGTATGTGTTCAGTGTCCAATATGGCTGTTTTCTGCAGTTCCTTAATTTCGTGCTTTGCCGGTGTGCGGCTCAGTTATTTTTCTGAATGGTTCTGAGTTGGTTCCAGTTGCCCACATTATTTACGGTATCACTTCTGTTTTTGCACTGCACACGCGCTGTATTTCCATTGTGAGGTCTTTATGTTTTAGAATCTTCTCGGCTTCTTTCTTGATCATCTTTCTGTCTCCTGAAATTGCAGCATATATAAATATGTAGGTTCCCTTTTCATTATCACGGACTATTGTGTCCGGTTTATTGTCACGAATGGTTCTGTCGGTTTCCACTTGTTGAATCCATAATACGGTTACCTTACCTTCACGATCTGTTTCTGCTAATTTTGGTACATGGTCATACCAGCGTTCATTTTCTAATTTTACCACTATTCATATTTCCTTGAAATTATTATTATTATTATTATTACTATTATTGTCAGAGTCCCTTTTTTCCTTTTCCAGGAAACAAAGAACAGATGCTGGTAAATATTCCTTCGTAAATAGGACCATTAAAAGCTGGAACCAATTACCTGCAGGCTTACTAGCGTCTTTCCCTTGTAAACTAAACACTTTTAGAAAGAGGGTTAAGAATGTAGTTACAAGCAAGGGAATTCAAGTGAGGGTTGGGTGTAAATGAGTGAAGTGATGTGAAGTGTAGTGATTTTGTTTTGAAGTGAAGTGAAGTTAGTTACGTTGAAGTTCTTGGGGACAAAAGTACGAGTACAATGCACATTAGGGTGATCTTATACTGAGGTTAATTGATTGTATTGTGACTGTTTTATTTGGTGTGTATCTTGTACTGTGGTTGTTTTAACTTGTTTTGCAATATGTGGTGTGTGTATGTGTGAATGTGTTTTGTAATGTCTGGATGTGTGTATGTGTGGGGTTTGTACATGTGTGGGTGTTTTGGTAATATGTGTACTTGCATTTATTGTGTTTTTGTACTGTTTCGTTTATGTATATTTATTCTTTTTATGCTTTTGTTTAATTTTGTAAGTTATGTGTTTTTATTGACTGCTTATGTATTCTTATTGTTATGTATATTCTGTTCTGTACATTCTGTTTCCATTGTGCCAAATGGCACTGTTCGGCTACCCTGACTGAGATTCTTCCATGCTTTTTCCTCTGTTGTAAGGCAAATGCCAGGGCATAACTCGGGCATAACTCGCAAAGACGGGGCACGGCTCGCACTCTTCCCAAATTAATTGTGTTGTTCTGTGTATTGTTTGTGTGTAAATGTGTACTGTACTACTGCCACCGGGTGTCAACCCAACTGCAGTTATCAAATATATCTATCTATATCTATCATGAACCAACGGTGATCCTCACCGTTCAGATTCCAAGTTTCAGACTGCAGTACTTTCCGTATTATCTGTGACGTTCCAAGTATAGCTGTCTTTTTTAGTGAATCTATTGAAAATTTTCCTGCCCTAAAATACGAAAAGTCAACACATGGAAGTGGAAGTATTTTAAAATGCATGGGGGGGGTAATTGGGGGGGGGGGGCGGTAGTACCATGAAAATACATAGGTATGATCCAAAATTCACGTTTTTTGGAGGTCTACTGCAACGCGCAGCGTCCCCATAAACATTTAGCAAAAAAACCATGAACTAAAAAATATATAGACAGTAACACCGTGTGGACTACGCGGTATGTCCCAGTATGTCGGCCCGGACACATATACCACCCTAAAGTTTTCGAGGTTTAACTTCATCCCTCCAATCAGTGATGGGATAGAACCCAGAGTAGGTTAATATCCGGTGTGTTCCAAATCGTATTCTATTCACCGATCATCCTATTATTCGAAGCTTCACACAAAAAGCGTCGTAAAATAAGCTAGAAAGCCACCCAATGTATGCTGCGGCGGAAAATGTACACTTCTACAGTCTCTCTATCCACTCGACCAAAGATCGCAGTCTACTGGTAAGTGTAGTACAGACCAGATTACTTGCTAGTGTACATAGCTGCAGTCGGTACGGCGTGGTCACTGCTAGGCACACTTCGGAACGGCCAGGCAGCGCTAGACCTCTTTCCAAAAACATGCTCTTTTCCGTTGTCACCACAGCGCCAACAAGCAAGCAATTTCGTCACTACTGTAGGTACAGCTGCTACATAACAGAAATGTCCCGGGTTCAAATCCAGCCATGGGACTGGCTATCCTGCTTTTGCTCGCAGCTTTCCTCGAAAGAGATGCCAGTACTGTACACTAACAGGTCGCGATTTATTTTTCCCACATTACGAAGTGTTTTCCAATGTATCATTAACGCATCATACCATCATGCGACAATGAATAACGTATGAACCTGAAAAGTAACATTAAATGAGAACAAATATTTACCAACAGCGTCCCTGTTTGTAAAGATTTATAATCCAAGGGCGAGAGAGACATAAAAAACTGGCTCTGTTTAAGATGCACAGGCGTTAACAAGCAATCATTTCGCTGTCGTCGCCACGCTTGAAAATATCTTGGGGTTACATGACTGTAAACGGAGGCAGGAGAAACGTGAGGCATGAACGTGCATCATGAAATCAGCATTAGCTGCTGCTGTATTATGAGACCCTGGGTGCGCACACCGCTAAATGTGACACTACAGGCATTAGTGTGTGTAGTGCTTCAAATTGTCACTAACAGTGACGCAAAGCTAACTCTGGAATTAAACCTGCTTTGGATTTGGAAAGTCTCTGGCTCGAATACAGCTTCAGTTCTTCCAGGTAAACGCTGGAATAGTGCCTGAACTAGGTCGATCTCTTCACATCCTTCCCAAATCTGAGTTCACCACTTTCGGACCTCACGACATTACGCAATCTTTCATATTTCCGCTTCCTTCAGCTCCTTTATGATGTTACACTCCCAACGTCGTCCAAGTCTTCTCTTGAAGTTCTCCGACTAAACTGTATATATTTTCCTTCTCTCTATGCCTGTTACCTCACTTGTCCATTTCAACATCATCTTTTATAATAGGGCGGCTCAATCTGTAGCTCGCGGGCAACGTGTTGCCCGCGACACCGTCCTATTCTGCCTGCGGAGACACTCGAAATGAGAAAACGTCTTTTAACCTCTTCACTGGCAAAGGCGAGATAGCACGAAAGGCGGTTTGGAAATTACATAAGATGTACAAAAAATACGAAGATAAAATTACAATTACATGTTCCCAGAACGCAGACAAATTTTCCCGAAGTTACCCGCACTATATAAAAGGTTGGGCTGGCCTGCTTTTTAAAAACAGAAGATAAATATAATGAATTCTGAAGTTCCCACTAAAGTCAATTCGTCTAGTACACTGTTAGTTCCATTCGCTTAGGTGCACATGTTATCTTAACTTACTTTCCAGTACCTGCAAATTTCTTTTTTCTTCCCTGTCAGAGAATAAGTATGCAACCACATCAAGTAATGGGTAACTTTCCATTTCCTTATATTTTAATCAAAATGCATCCCTCGGTCCAGGTGCTGAGCAACATGCCGATCTCACACTCAGATATTTGAATTTTATCTGAATAACATAACAAGATACGCAATGCGCGTCGTCTAATGTTAACAATGTGGCACGTTCGCATAATGTTCACACCTCCACGACTACCCTAACATCCCGATATGACTTAAGTTGTAATAGCACTGTTATGGCAATTCAATGTCGCAGGCAACAAAGAAAGGTACTTTGGTCTTCATATAAAGTTCCAGAAATTTCTGTCCGATGGTAAGCAAAATTAGATTTGCTCGACACACTGACGGAAGTCTGCAATATCAAATTTCGAGTAAATCCGTCCAGGGCCGGTCGAGCTGATACATACAGGCGGGAGGGTGGACGAACTGACGTGAGGTATCTGAAAAAAAAAAACAGTTCGTGCCACAAAAGAAAACACACTGCGACTTCCATTACAAAAACCATGGGTTAATTCTGAGTAGGGAAATAATCATTGTCTGTTCCGGGAATCATACGCAACACACAAACACGCTATGAACAAAATGCAGAGTTTTGTAATTTCAAGCAAGTGGTCCAATACAATGACCACCGTATTTTCATGGTTTAATGCAATATTTGTAGCGCTGAACGGAACAGTAAACTTATGGATGGTTTATTTCGTGAATAAAACATTCATCTCTACTTGCCAGACTCATGTAAACAGTAGTGGACACCAAAGTACATAGTGAATCAATGAAGAGGCAGTCATGGAGAAGCTGGTAATATTCCACTCAATATTTGCTCCGCGGACACAATGCTTTACTCCCTCGGGCGGAAATGTATACTTGTTTCCCCAATGCCGGGTGAGGTGTTGTGTGTGTGTGTGTGTGTGTGTGTGTGTGTGTGTGTGTATGTATGGAAAGTTTACATCAGAACTGTACCATTGGGGGAGTCCGAGGATGAGAGGCCGGGTTCGATTTTCCGATAAAACGAGTTGCAAGCACGCATATGGCTACTGTACTGTTGTATACTAGGAACAATAGACCGAGCAGTGAGTGCTGTTCCTAGTACATCACCATCACGCTATTCCGGCATATTCCTCAAATGACTGAACAATGAAACTCACTAAATCATATATTAAAACTCGGTGTCTACCTCACAGAGAACAAGCACCATTCCTACTAAATGACCAATCAGTCAATGATGTTTATTGTGAGGATCACAACAAACGAACGTCGCGTGGCAAAACGTACAGTTCAAAAATATGATTACTACTATGCAGCTTCAGTATGACACAGTGTTCATCTGTGAAGGCAAAAAATGGAGACGTCGCAATGTAGTGAAAAACTCTGATCCAATAAAATTTTCACATTTTTCAAACATGTATTATCACATCGTTCTCGGCTCATACCTTCAGTTACACAGGGCAAATTCGTTTATCTGGCTCGACTGGGTAGTAGATGTACCGATACATCGATTTTCCCGATACAAAGAGCAGTTTTAACGTCGACTATGGGCTATAAAAAGTAAACGTATTTACAAAACATTGCAAAAATAAACTATACAGCACGTTATTTATTGCCTCCCATAAAAATAAACATGTGAAATATTGCTCAGACAATGGATATTATCGGCAGAAAAGAGATAGTTGTATAACGCAATGGGAGCTACAGAGACATGTGCCGTAAGAGCGAAGTTACAGCTACACGAAGTCCGAATAAATGAACTTGTACAATATTTCCACGAGATATACTGCTCTTTTTTCTTCAAGATTCAGGATCATCATTGAGGCGAATAAGCATATTGTGTCCCTGCCTAACAATGAATATAATTTACGTAGTAAATTGTCCTTCCTGAAAACAGAATGCGCAGCTGGTACCTACAGATATGTACGTTTGATATACGTTAAGCGCTGTAGACTATTTTATTGCTCTAAGTTTTAGTAATATGGTGTCAGCTCCCTGATGATAGCAGTTAAGCCGAAACACGTAGCAGCTCATTAGGAGCGAAATACATAATAGCAAAACTGTGCATTTGTCGTGGGCCTACTATAAAGATTTGTAAATCATTTAAGATGCACGCAAAAAAACATTATGCAAGTGATAAATATGGACCGTTCTCTGCCGTCTAACAGCAAATAACGACGAAATGTTGCAACATGTTCAAACACATCAACGGCGCGAGGATCACTGAATGTCATGTATATTCGTCTTGGCAAAGCAATCACAGTAACTAGTCTAACCTACACACTGGCCATTTTTTACATTTTGTATGCGTAAATGGTCCAATGGTGTTTGTAATATTAATTCCTTATAAACTTCTCAAAGGCGGCAAAATTCAAAATAAATGAGAATGATATCAAAACAACTTTTCATACTCGGGCAGTGTGGTGACCAACACTGGTGGGGCTGATCGAAAAGTACGGATTCAGAAGATGTGTGCAGCTTCTAATTCAAATTCATCGAGTCTGGAAAACTAGGTACATATCTATTGCAACATAGGTTGAATATGTTCAAAAGTAACATCAAGTCTCTTATTTCACACGGGAACGAAACAAGGACGGTTATAAAGGGAATCACAAGGGACCTGCAAGCATCTACAGTAATGTGTCCAAGGAAAATTTAAAATCTTTTGGCCTAATGTTACCTTACATTTAGAACTGTGGAGGCGTGTACAAGAGAAACAAGAGGCAGTGCAAATCGAACTGCGCAAACGGAAGTGGATGGGACATACACTGAGGAAGGATTACTCTGCCATAGGGAAACATGCTTTGGATTGGAACCCCCAAGGACAATATAAAAGAGGGAGGTCGAGAAGGAGCTGGACAAGAACGATAAACAATGAAGCTGAAATAGTGTGAAAGACTTGGACAGAGAGTTCAAGGAAAAAAGCAGGGACCCTCTGGCGTTGATTCGTGGAGGCCCTGTGTTCCGAAATAGAGTAACAGGAAACTGACTTCATGACTCATCTCATAATAATTTTGGAAGCTCCTTTATAACGGCCCAGTTAGGCCAAAAAATGTAGCAGACTGATTACAGATAATTACGGGGTTCTCCCTAAAACAACGTATTTTGCTGGTTTTGAATTTTCAAAAGGTAACGTTGTTCAGTAGAGATGTTGACTTCCTGTCAACACACTTTACGACGCAATTATTCCCACTACGAAGGTAAATTAATTAAGAATGTTTTCAGCTCTTCCATAATAAGACATATAATGATATAAATGAAAGCAGTTTCTTCTTACGGGTCGGACAAAACAGAGTTCCAGCTACAAACCACAATCCCGTGAAGCAAACGCAAACTGTGAGAAAAAGTGCCGCAGTTATACAGATGGCATTCATATAGCTAAATAAACGGAAAAATGTTGTTTAACATATCATCTGTCCTTGTACTTAAACATCAGGTATGACCCATACGCTCATACACACATAAAGACGAAGCGGTTTACTGCGCTAACCCATTATAAGTTTGCCCTTTTCATCGTTTAAACCGCATTGTTACAAATTACAACCACGCTCCACGGAAATCTTAGCCAAGGATTTACAAACGGCTAAAAGGGATGCGCCTTGATGTACCATTTAGCCTACACGCACTACAATCTTGACGGAGAAGTTGCCACCATGGAAAGGCGTAGAGTTTGTTTTTTAAAAACAACAAAACCACGCCGAATGACCCTGACATCGCCACTTAATTTATAATATAACTAGGAAGTCCTTCATATTTTCTTCTTTCTTTTCTGTGGCGCTGCCGCCCAACGCGGGCCATGGCCTCCTCATTCTTGAGGTTTGTAGATCACACACAGCGACGCATCACAGTCGGTAGGACTCCTCTGGACGCGTGATCAGTTCGTCGCAGAGACCTCTACCTGACAACACACAACACTCACAACCGACCCCGGTGGGATTCGAACCCAAAATCTCAGCAGGCGAGCGGCCCTAGACCTACGCCTTAGACCGTTCGGCCACTTGGACCGGTAAGTCCTTCATATACGACACATAAAATCAGTCAATCCATAAGAATTACACTTCTCAAATTCCCTCCACCTCCACACGACATGATACAGCACTGGTGCATACCCTTCCTACTCTGGGCTGCTGATGACCTGACGAATATCACCGTGAACTAGCCGCGATCCACAGGATTATTAACTTTGAATTTCTAAGCCCCGAAAGCAAAATGCATAAAGACACTTCCAAGCTTCGTAGTTGCTGAAACAATTATTTACTTTACTTTACACAGCCACGGAAGACAAGTAATTACCTGCTACACACATACAAACGCGCGCCCGCGGACCCGAATGGCACAGGCGGTATAGCGACCCGCTACGGGCTGCACGGACCTGAGATCGGAACCCGGTGGAGATGAGACTTTCCGTGCCCATCCAGACCGGCCCTGGGACTCACCCAGCCTCCTACATAAGGGATACCGCGTCTTTCCCTGTGGTAAAGCGGCCGGGTCGTGCCGCTGACCACCCACCCCCATCCATGGCCGAGGTCTAAAAGAAGTAGAGCTACACTACTACTCTCCTTCTGGGCTTTGAAGGCCAGTTCCAGAGTGAACTTTACTTTTACCTTATTCACACACACTATATTGGCTTTACACTAAACGGGTCCGAAACGAGAATCTAAGATCGGGTGTTCCAAACAAAAATAAATAAGTGTAAAAGTGGTCCCTGTAATGGCCCCGACGAAGGCATATGGGGACTCGTGGTATAGCGCCATTCATTCTTAACCTCGACATTATATCAGTGGCCAGCTTCACGCCCCAAACGCTTTACCCTCAGGGACCTGGCTGCCGGTATTCATTCAATAAAAAGCGGGTGGGCACCAGAGCTGGTATGGAAGCTTCGGAAGGCAAGAAAATATCGTGCTTTGCTCTTGCAGGAATCAAAAAATGTGAAAGTGTCTGATTACGATGTCTCACATATCCGCTCATGGAGATAATGACTGCAACTAAACGAGATTTAAATACTTGTAATTACTTGAAAGTAATCGTCATACTGGTCTGTGTGCCTAAAACAGACCTTGTGCTACGCAGGATTGTATCTTCTATCTCCGCAACTTTGTAATTCGTTCAGCACCGATATAACGGGGCATCAGGCTCGATAACTAACCAGAAACCTCACTGACAAACAGATCTGTAATCTTGAATCAATTTCGGTGGCTTGGGACCTATGCGGAGCTGTACAATAATAGACCCCACAAAAGCCGTGAAATCAAAACTTGGTTCAGAATTCCGTAACACACCATCAATGGACGATTTACCAGTATTATACTAGGCTTTGTCCGATGTCTTAGTTACAGTACATTTTCTGTACGAAGAGCGTTCAGTAAGTAGGGTTCCCGAAGTCATAAAACGTAAAGAAGAAATAACAATGTTAAACGCAAGGCATTAATTCCAACCAAGTACTTTTCAACATAATTCCCGAACACATTAATGCATTTGCCCCATCTTGGCAAAAATTTAAACAATATGTCACGGTAGAAATCCAGAGCAGCACTCGCAACCATTCACGAAAAGCCATTTCCACTTCATACTTACTGGCGAATCGAAGAAATCGTTGCTTCAGAGGGCCAAATAAATAATTATCGGACAAGGCAAGGTCGGGACAATTGGAACGATGGTCCCAGAGTTCCCAATGATGGGGCTACAACAACTCTTTTGTGTCCGACGTGCTCAGTGTGGGTTTGCACTGTCATGCCGAAATATTACACAAGAGATGCCGATGCCTCTTCCTGCGAATATCCACACGCAGTCGTCGCAGCGCGTCACACTAGGCGTTTACTTGACCGATGTGCCCGAAGCCATGAATTCAACGTGAAGGACTCTGGACTCCAAGAACACACGTTGTAACTGTTACAGCAGATAGGAACGCTCTGGACTTATCAATCTCAGAGCCTACCAGCGCTTTTATTTGAGGAGTGACAAGGAGTCTAACCAAGATGTGGATACATGATTTACCGGATCTCTACAAATTTGCATAATAAGGACCAACAAGACACGCTTTTTTTCTTTGATTTATTTCAGTAATCACCCTCTACATGTTTCGAATAGATTAACTTTTCGAAACATGTACAGGGTGATTATTGAAATAAATTGTTAAAAAGTGCATCTTGTTGGTCCTTATTACGCAGCTATATCAAAATGCACGGTCCACAGAATGTCAGAAAGCCATACAAATCCGTTGCCGGTATACTCTGAAGGCCACTTGTGATTTTTTCATGGGACAGCAACGGTTATTCGCTCGCATACAGGAGATGTGCCGTGACAAAACTAACAACACACGCACTGGCGTCTGAAACATTCAGTGGTACCGGTTCCGTGTCATGCACACATAACAGCCATATTTGTTTCTTGGTCACGGGAAACAAATCTGTAATCCGTCACCCATAAAAACACAGCAGCTAAGCAATGTACCTATAAATTAAAAACATGAAACTGTAACTACTTTATGGATGTTTTTCTTAACTAAAAACTATATCAGCTCCTAATAATACGAAGATTCGGAAAAATACTATGATCAGACAATTATTTTTCTTTTCCCACCAGTATTAAAAGAAAATTAACGCATGGGTTACTTTATAATTTACCTCGCAGGCTGTAACTTTATGGTATTATGTGTCACGACATACGAATACACAGCATACTGGGAGTGTCCGTGTTACAAACGACAGTGTTAACTGGATCATGGATACTCACATATTGATTTTCATTTGACCCACTTATTACAATTTTTTTTTTACCACCCAAGATATATTTAATTTATTTTGTGCCGAAGTAAGAACTTGCCCCACGTCTTTAATTCGGCTCTTTAAATTTTAGACAGGCGTTAACATTTTCATTATATATAATTCTGTCTGTTATTCGGTATGAAAGCAAAACTTGATCTCTGGCCTCCCACCAAAATGTCATTACAAGCCGACGGGGAAGCATAATCCCAGCGCCCGTTTCCTTCCGCTGGAATATCACAACTCTTTCTTTCGTTTCACCTAAAAATCATTTTACCTGCCCGATGACAGCCGGGCTGTAACATTTCTGTACCACCAGCTTTCAGCAGTCAGAAATTCTACATTCTGCTCACAGAGTGTATTCCTGTGTTTTGTTTAGGTCTCAGAAAAACAGCGACTGCATCTCTCAACAGCTTTCAAACGGAGTTTTTACTGCGCGGTACGGACTAATCTTTAAATGCAAGACAGGTTAATTTTTGTGCTTAACGGCTTAATTGTGGTTATGTGTGTGCTGTAAAAATCGAAACATTAAACAGCAAGAAAATGCGGGGAAAATGAAAATGAGCAAAGTCGCTACATTTTAAATCCTAGCAAGTGTTTTGTGAGTTTATAGATTCAATAGATTTCGAACTTTTACTACAGAACGAACAATAGAGAGATCAAAGAAAGCATAGCATGTAGCATTACACAATGTAATGGAGCATGCTTAATTAAAAAAAAGGTCCATGTTCCGAGAAGCATTGCTAATTACTGTTCTTTTCATGACGTACTGCCTAGATTAAACTCATATCAAAGACATATTACATCTATCCATCTATTTTTTTTAATTATTTGCACAAACCATTGGAAGTACAGCACAGCTGTCCCTGTGCTTCTTAAAGTGCGGTCCCATGACGATATATGGGACAGCGGACACAAAGCTCCACACATTCTTGACTTTGGCACACGAATGAGGTAAGACATCAGCTTCTCGAACCAGCCTCTTTAACACCGGGGGAACAATCCCCGGCACCCACTGTATAGGAGGATGGGTGGCTCCTAGCGCCCGTCAGGAGGAAGTGCAGCACAGAAAATCCTGCCTCCACCGGAAGTCAAACTCCGATTCCTAGGTTGTCCAGCCCGTAGCCTAGTCACTACACCGACTGGCCTATCCCGCGAAACGTTTGAAAGAATTCTATTAAATCTGTCGATGGAAGGAGGTGCGGATATACAAGAAAGTGTGGGCTGATTTGCGTTCATCGGTCCCGTATAAGCCTTTTTCTACATGACGTTCAAATCTGACTTTATTTTGTCACAAACAGCCCATCTTATAAGAAGTGAAACATGACTTCATAAGCAGACCTCAGGCACATTTACAACTCCTTCCCGAAACATTCTTCGATATGGTGAATGCAACGAAATAAACAAAAAAAAAAAAACTTCAAATGTTCACTTTTTTATCTGCAGTTCTCTAATAAGCGAACTTCAGGGGCAGTAAGATACGCATTTACACAAGCATCTGAAACGCCCGTCGTATACTTCAAGACAGTAGGTCTACACTGTCATTCTTACTCTATTACATTTCCTGGCTACGATTTCTGTATACGAACCATCGCACCGTAGGGTAACAGTGATCCGAGTAACGACGGATACGCTCCAACAGCGATACTAATAAAAAATTTACTATTTCATACACAGGCAACAACACTCTACTGAATCACGTGACCAGACTGGGAGAGCTTACCAGCCACGTGATGCAGCCTAAATATATTTACGTGCTATATGGTTCAGCCAATGACAGAGGTTTGTAAATCCGTTAACATTCAAACGTTGTGTTCAACTGCGCTACCGGGTCGTACCTTTCACCGGCTACAATATTAACTACACAGAACGTTGTACTTTGAGTAATGATTAAGTTACCCATATATAATATAATATATATATTAATATAATGGATATACAGAACAGAATAACTAGTCTCAGCACCTACAACAATGTTTTCATTTCTAACAACGCAAGCTCTGAATATGTAACTTCCACTTAGCACATTCTTTGACATCCTTGCCAAAATACAGGGTGATTCACTTAGAACGAAACACAGATACTTAGCTACAGATCAAGAATACATGAACAAAATGTGATGTTACTGCTAAGACGTGTGCTTTGTTCCATGCTGAACAAACTGACTACATCAAGTGCTGGAAGCCACCATCATCCTCCGCCAGGCACATCTAGATGAGGCGGAAACATAATTTTAAAAAAAATCGGGATTTCAAAAAATCTAGACAATTTATTTATTAAGCATATGACATATACAGAGAATGTAAATATGGTATTTTAAAACGATAAGAATATTGAGATTTAAACTTCTTAAGGCGTATTAAATTTAGACATAATTTTAGTCCGCCCTTATTACCATCGTGTTTATGTAGTACGCGGTAACATGGGTCATGTTCTGAAAACAATCAGTTTAAGCTTCAAATCTTGCCTAACCTACACTACACACCCAGCAGAAAACTACAGAAGTAACACACTTAGTTGTAGACGCTGCTTTGACAGCACGTTAAAAATATGGTTGCCCTGCTCGCATAGGACACACTTTTTTGCCTTACAAATGGGGAGGTTTAAAAGAGAAACTGAAAGCATGCTAACTGTTGCGCAAGATCAAGCAGAGAATATCAAGTACTGTCGACGAAAAATTCTGAAATGTACTGTACGTGTGATGTTATGCGTAAAATGTGTCAGCAGTTTTATGAGACAGCATAACAGAACAACACGTTCAGAGCCAGCTATGAGAGATTGCATAAACAATAGGATAAGATCTGCAAAAGATTACAATTTAATATATGTAAACAAACAGGAGTTAAAATGTAAACAACTTGGACAAACACATTCAACAACCAGTTGAAACTAGTTACAATAATTAAGTGTCTATACTCTGAAACGAACAGGTCATAGCACCATCTTATTTTGTAACAGACCTGACGTCGTCCTGCAGGATAGACGAAGAACATAACTGTCGACAGACGTTCCTGTGCTGTATGGTCAGACACGGAAATACAAAGCTCCATTAACTGAATTACAGCGCGGCTTAAATGTGAAAGCGATGGTGACATCAGCAATCTAGGGCAAAACTTGAAGCCATCACGATCATTTCGTATTTGTGAGGCATTCCTGGTGTACATACCAGCAGAACCGGTATTTCTTGGCACAGCACACACTGTCAGTAAGATATTGACATAGCGAGTCACTGACTGCTATTTTATTTGGTACGAAGCTATGACACATGAGCTATGGGCCGTGGTACGATTCTAGTTTATGGACAGGACATCCAGTGATACGGTGGGAAAGGAAAAACATCATTCATAACAATCATAATTATGATGATAAAAATAATTCTACGTTTACGAGAGAAAATTACATGATTAGGGGCTTCAACATGTGTTAAAATGTGATCAAATCCCACTGAAGCGGGCCAAGGTACAATTCAGAAAACTTACTTACTTACTCCATGGTGCAGAGTCCTTCTTGAGAAGCTAACTGGTTTGCAGCTAGTCAAGAAATTTCCCGCATTTCATGGAACCCGAAGGTTCATTACCGTACTCACAAGCGTCCGCCACCTATCCCTATCCTAGGCCAAACCAATCCAGTCCACATACCCACATCCCACCTCCTGGAGATCCATCCTAATATTATCCACCCATCTACGCCTAGGTCTCCCCAGTGGTCTCCTTCCCTCCGGTTTCCCCACCAAGAC
>Ga0131853_10011544_pt1 | contig 16173 bp, 10 predicted proteins | sample TergutLab28metaG_FD_92764 | JGI IMG/M metagenome (GOLD analysis project Ga0131853, IMG submission 92764) | Labiotermes labralis P1 segment gut microbial communities from Petit-Saut dam, French Guiana - Lab288 P1 (version 2) (version 2) | ecosystem: Host-associated > Arthropoda: Insects >...
GGGGGGGGGTAAATGTACCAAACATGCAAACCCTTTTTTTAAAAAAAGCCCCCGGGGTGTCTCCCCCTTCCCCTTTTTCCTTTCTGGTTGGGCGCCTTGGTTACCTTTCCCCCCCCCCCCCCTCCGCCAAAAAAAAGCCGGTGATGAAACGCAGTTCACAACAAACAACACATACAACCTCAATCACTTACAAGAAGTGGCCTCAAATTCAACGTCCCATACAGTTGTAAACTGGAAATACGCATAAATATGACCGCTCGGCAACGGTTTTAACAGTAGTTCCTCGTCAAAATAATCTTTCGATGGGATACATGTAACACAAACAGTGGAATGTAGAAAAAATACAACAGAAGCAAATGTATTCAGCACAGCCTTCATATTCACACTTGTCACAACAGTCTTTGGAATTTTTTTTTTTAAATCTCACTCATCCTCGCTTATCTCATTTCATACAATAACAAGTACTTTCTTCTCTAGCTGAAGACCTCCACGGATTCCTCAATTCCACTTGTGCTCTATTCATTGGCTAGACCAAACCAGAACTGTGGTTCAGACCACGGATTGTATGCGATTCCGGTTCCTAGGAAATTGCTGAAGCCAATATCGCTCTTGGAGGCGCCGTGTGCGCAAGGCATCTTACCTGGCGAGTAAATGTCTTATAAGTAGATGCATATATAAAAGTGAATTGTTTAACCTTTAACGTAATAAGTGTAATGTGTGACAAAACACACAACAAGTTTCAGTTACAGCTGACTTTTCTCGCAATAACGTCTGCAAAACTTTTCACCAGTTGGGAGATATCGAACTTTTGACTGTTGGTGTTTTCAACTGAAAGCGTAGCCAGAGAGCCCATTATTTTCAGATACTTCTTTAATGACTTTAATTTAAAAACTCTCAGCACCCGTGACGGGAACTGGAGTGAGTACAACATTCTTAAAGAAATACCTACGCTAGATTATAGGTCTACTATGTTGAATTTATTCCCTGATTTCGATATTCTAACTTCTTCACGAAACCCTGAACGCACATCAATTGACAGTATAGAAGAACTTCGACATCTACTTCCGAACCAGCGGTTATAGCCTACGTTAATTTGCTGCTTTTGTACAGGAAACATCACGCGTTGCTGTGTTCATGCATTTTGTTTTCATTAACATCATAGCAGTATAGAGTAACGTGTTGAAAACTTCAATTTCAGATTTATTCTCTGATGTCATAATTGGCTACTCGTGAGCTTCATAGTGAAAACGACCTTTCAGATATCATACTCTTTTCAAACTTCGAAATTCAGGTTCTGTTTGAAGACCATTAGCAAGTTCTGAAAGTACTGGAATAACTCCTTATAAAGTATTTTCTTTATACTGTTACTGAAATTTATGACAACTATAATTAACTTTGACAATGCGTAGATTTACTGATGACGTTCCACACCACATCTGGGTAGCATTATCAGTTATGAAAGATGTACACGCGAAAATATATACAGGATTACAATGGCAAAAAAAAAATTCAACAGAAAGAAGCCTCTTCTCACCAGCAAATTGGACTTAAATTTAAGGAATAAATTAATAAAGTGCTACCTATGGAGCATAGCTTTGTATGGTGCTGATGACTGGACACTGCGGAAAGCAGCTCAGAAATACCCGAAAATTCTAAAATGTGATGCTGTAGAATGATGGAGATCAGTTGGATCCATCTTCCGCTACATGAAGAAGTATTACACTGAGTCAAGGAAAAGAGGAATGTCCTGGGCACAATATAAAGAAGAAAGACTAACTGGGTTGGTCACACCTAGCCTATTAACCTCCCTCTAAAACACATTATGGAAGTAAAGATAGAAGTGGCAGGAAGACGACGAGGAAGAGATAAGCAGCTCCTGGATGACCTTAACGAATCGAGAGGATACTGGAAAATGAAAAAGGAAACGCTAGACCTTTCTCTATGGACAACTCGCTTTAGAAGCTATGGATCTGTCGTAGACAGAAAGCAGAATGATTAATGATATTTACATCAAGCAGATAATAAGACAAGGTAGCCAAAATCTGTCTATGTTGTTGAGACAGAATTATAGCTTCATAAACACCAGGGCCGGCAATGGCTTAATTTAATTTTCCGTGTGATTTATTTCTCAGCTATGCCGCATCCCAGTCTTTTCGGCGAAAATTGATAGCGAACGCTTGATGCCCTGTCATCACTTTACAATCCTCTTGTTCACGTTTATCTTAAAATTGTTGTTGCTAAAATTAAAACATTCACAAATATGGCTTTTAAAATAGCTAGTTAGAAACGATTATCAAAATACCAGCGTTTGAAGCGTTCGAGAATGTAAACAGGTGAGCGATGTCTTCCTTGAAACCTACTCTCTCTCCCGCCATTCGCCCTAGCTGTGCTGACGCCAATACGCAACGTCTGAGTAACGAATAACCCCTTCGCATGTGTGTTCTCCGCAGAGCATAAAGCCAATCGCGAGTGTTTGAATTCAAAATTATTTCATTCAGGTTTATTAAGCATGTACGTCTCTCCTAACGAAAACTTTTAGTAAAGTCAGTATTTTAGTCTTTCCCTAAATTTTTTGGAGGGCTGCAACCCTGTAGCTCATACGGACGAGCCACCCCTATTAGACACACGACAACACTGTGTCGCATTCCAGAAAATTTTACTCGTAAACTGTAATGCTTTCCAACAGCATACAATACGTAACTAGTTTAGGTCCTTTTGATGGTAGTTCTGTTTATCTAACTGAAACCGATACGGGCCCTGGAAAGGGTCAAGACTACTTATTTCGAAAAGTTGTTCAAGGTACCGCGGTTCGCTTCAAGACCACGGATTAAGACGTTCACATAAACTGACCATGAAGAATGTTTTCGTAATGTAACTATTACACACTAGTTGTAGGCACAAGTACTGAATTTAAATTCATGTACTGGTGGTAAACGTGGAGATATATTATTTTGTCACAAGTTCTATAAAATCGGCAAGTGTTATCTCCACGGAGATAAATGTACTTGCCTTCTGTTTTTAAGAGTTGTGTCAACTCTGTAATGAGTAGATTTAAATGACGACAGGCAACAAAAAAAAAGGGGGACATTTTAGGTCTCCAACTGGGCAGTTAACTTTCACCGAAGCCCCATGTAAATGATCTATTACATAAGCTGAGTTGTTTATTATGTAATGAGAAGATATTTGAATGTACTTGATATTCAGACTTTGAGGACTGTTTATTTTGCGCATTTTCACTATTTCGTTAACTAAGGTATAATATTTTTGGACAAAACTAGTTCCATGCATAAGATATTTCTAACTCAATAAAAGATATTGCGAAATATGCAGGAATTTGTTGAAGGATTTCCTGTAGGAAATTGTTTTAAAAATTGGAGATTTTATCCATACCAAACTTGTATATCTGTTCTTTAATGTTTTTTGTTGTTGACAACTTGCATTACTTTTAAGCTAATTCCTCTATTCACGAGATTAATACAAGATATAAGAATCACTGCTGCTGCTGCTGTTATGCACACAGTTACTACCTATTCTGCTACTAAGATATTCAACAAATTTCCGACTAGAATCTCAGGACTTAAAAATGGTATGACAATTACTAAGTCTCATTTAAGGAAATACCTTGTTACACGTTTTCTATTCCATAGAAGAATTTTTACCCAACGATTAATCCTAGTTTATTTTTAGAAGAGTTATTGATTAGCTCTTGTAGTTCTTTTATATAAACTTTTTTATTTTGCATCTGTAAGGTCAGACATTGTATTTATTTCATTGTTTTTCCAACGTATGCTTAGTATATAATTTTATGTAATATATTTCTTTGAGCGAGTTGCGTTGAGCAACCTATAATACCTGAAATATATCATATTCATCCGTCGATGAACGAATGTTGAATCAACGAACTGTGAATGTGTGTGTGTGTATTCGACGATCATTTGAAGAAGACGGCCGTTGAATGAGCCCAAACAGTAGCCGTCAACACGCACAGCTGATTGCTGTGTTATCATTGTTATTAGTAAGATTCATTTTAATAATCTCATCTAGTTTTGGTTTCGTCCTCGCTGTGGTGTTCAGTTTTGGCGTGGCTTTAGTCAGGTTTAGTCAAACCACGTACACAGTGGTTCGAGTCGCAGTTGATTACTTTGTCAAGTTGTATCACTTTCATTCTTTAAATATGTTCATGTAAATTTTACTGCTTTTTCAAAAGCACACCAAATGAAATGCTAATCATGCTACTGATAGGCTTACACCGTCTGGAATTGGCGCATAAATGCCCTTACGGTATAGTTTTGAATTTTAAAAAACTTGTGTTAATAATCAGGAATCCTATAGTCATCCAGAGATGCTGTAATAAAAGCTGGTTCTGACACCAGTACGCCGGTCTGTTTAGGCAGCACTTAATTCCATCTGTATATCCGTGATCCAAGTGAAATATTCCGTATGTCTGCTATATATACACACTGAATTCACTGGAATGGCGGTGTGTATAGGGGAGGAGTGTGTGTAGTAGTTTTGTGCGCAGTGTTTGATTTTTTTATCAATGTTGTGGAGTGTATTTCATGCAGCTAGACACTGTATACAGAAATGGAACATGATATAAATAAACTTTGTAATGCTTTGAATATCTTAGTAAAACCAGCTGACAAAGGTGAGTATATAGAAAAGGTTGGCAGTTTATGCAGATAGAAAATCATGACTGTGAGTTTTAGAATGGTCGTTTTCTGTAGCTCTTTTAATGTTCTGTTATTATGATTTGCAGTCACACGGAACTCGAATGGCGTATGTTATTTTCATGTGCGTCTTTGATGTGTGACGTTATTTATATTTAGCAAGGAATAAGTCTCATGATGAGATCCTTTGCATTTTGTTTGGTTTATTGCTTCATTACGTTTCGTACAGTGAATGTGTTAGTCGTAGTGTGTAACGGTAATTGGGAGATGTCATCTGAGGCATGTGTAACAGGAACTTGAACAGTATGGATTATACTTATTGATATTTCAGTAAGTGTTTAGAATATTGCAGTGACTGAAAACACAACTGGAAATTGATTAATTTTACTTCAGGGACAGTACTTACTCTTGTATGTTTTTTTCTTTATATCAGTTTAAAGTGCACTTTTTGTTTTTTGATGAATCCTTTAAAATGTCTTCATGTTTACAATAATTTTGCAACATGTCATGCAAGATGCACAATTTACAATATGTGAGGGTTGACCAAAGCATATGAGACAGAATGTATTGTGGGAAAGTAAAAGAACTTTCAAGTTACTCAAGTATCTCCTTCAGAATAGGATCGTTCGGGTTTTATGCAGTGATTCCAGTCATACTTCTGTTTTTCAATATGTCTGTGGTAGGCCTTTCTTGGGATGGCCTGCAGTTGGTGTGTCATATTCAGTTGTGTCTCTGCGATGTCTTGATATCTTCTGCACTTCAGGGTAATCTTCAGCCTGGGGAACAGGAGGAAGTTACAGGAGACCAAATCTAGGGAGTAAGGCAGGTCCAACAGTATGCTGTGCTTGACCAAGAACCAACATTCATGGCTGCTGGGCAAGATGTATTGTTGTTTAGGTGTAGGTCAGATATCAGAAACCATTTGTGAGGCCATTGATGATGAACTGGATCTCAAAGGCATTGAAAATCTGTTGTCTAAACAGTGATTCACCTTCTGTTCTTGGGGAAGAAATCTGTGGTACACCAGACTTTCTTATATCAGAACAATCAGCATTGTTTTGACTTTTGACCAGAAGTGTTGCCATATTTAGAACAGATATTAGTCATATGTCTTAGACTGACTTAATGCTTTTTCTTCAGATGCACATTGTAGCATCTTGTGATGTTTCTGTGGCAATTTTATGAAGCTCCCAGGAGCATTTAATGCACAAGCATTGCTTCTTCAGCACATCCATTTCACAGTTCCACACAGGGAAGAACACGCTTACATTGTAGATCACCTTGCTCACTACTGAGTCACCTTGCCAGCTGCTCCTCTGGTATGCAACATCAGAGGGTGATGCCAAATATCTTTGATATTGTAAGACTTTTGCCATAAAAATCTCTGTCCCATATATTTGTATTCAGCCTTCATTCAGTGTTGCCATCATAATACTAAATTCATCTAGTGTCTCATCATTTTTATCAGTAGTATGCTACATGTGTTTGGGTTTTGATTTATTTTTTCTGAACAGTTTATTAGTAGTGTATGGTTAGTTCAGTGTACCTTACCTCAACATGCATAAGATTTGTGGTTCTCAGCATGGTAAGGATGCATATTATAGTGTTCTGGGTCATGACACCAGCTGGTCTGGTAGGCGAGTGCATTGCCTTTCATTAAATGTTTTTAGATTTCTAATAGTAATTGACATAGGTCCTTCAAATGGTGATGCAAGGGGGTCTTGTATTGCCATGACATTTTCTCCTCATGTTGTGGTCATACTGAATGTCAGTAACTAAAATAGGTCTAGTGTGATACTGTTACATTGTTTGCATAAACTGATGCGGTTGTCTTGGAGGCAGAAAATTGTGCCTGAGAGGTGTGTGTTGCATTAGGACTGAATGAGGATTGGCTGTCCTTTATCCTTCTTCACAGCTTCCACATGAATGCCACATACAGTGTAGGTTTCCCGGTTCATCTTAATTCTTTGTTCAGGATCAGGGTTCATGCTTGTCACTGGAGTTTGTTAACTTGCCAGTGGCAAAAAGGCAACCAGACTTCTGGAACCCTGTTTGTAATCATCCTGCTGATGCACACTCACTTGAGTTTTATGGTGAACACATACTTCATAACAGAACTAAACACATCCTTCTTTGTTAAATCACTTGAAAGAATTTATTGACATGAGTAAGCATTGCTGAAACATCTGTTTGTCACTCCTGTTGAAGTATTCAACACTTTTGTTGCAAGAAAACCTGCTGGATGATGAATGCCAGCCAGGCCATTTTTACACTGACTAATGCATTCATTTGTCTAGTCACTGCTGGAGCAGAGTTGTTCTTGAAAAGCTAATAGTTACTCAGCTAGTCAACAAATTTCCCACATTTTAGGGAACCTGTAGGTTTATTATTATGCTCACCACAGCATACCACTTGTCCCTATCTTGAGCCAGATCAGTGTGGTCCGTGCTGTCCCATCCTATTTCTGTAAGATTCATTTTAATATCATCCTCCCATCTACACTTCGGTATACAATTGGTCTCATTTCTTCAGGTTCTCTACAAATATCCTTTATGCATTTTTTGCCCATACATGCCCCACCCATCTCATTCTCCTTGATTTGGTCACCTGAATAGCATGAAGCTCCACATGCCATTTTGTCCAGCGTCATGTTACTTCCACCCTCTTAGTTCCAAACGTCCTCCTCAGCACTCTGTTGACTGCCCTCATTATATGTTCTGTCAAAGTGAGGGACCAACTTTCACATCTGCTTAAAACAAGAGGCAAAATTACAGTCCTCAGTGTTGTATTCTTTGGATTTTGATATAGCAAACAGCAGGACGGAGGATTTGGAAACAAATGGTAGAAGGTGTTCTCTGAGTTTAATCTGCTTTTAATATTTTGGTGTGTGCAGTTTTTATTTGTTAGTGTTGTTCCTTAATATTTGAACTTGCCACATTTCCAAAGGATTTATTACCTGTCAGTATGTTGAGATTTTGTCCTTCATTCTGGTAATGAGAAGTGAGAATTTTCTCAGTTCTCGTATTAGTTACTTCTATATGGACTTCCTTATTTGTGAGTAATAAAGCTGCTTTGTTTTTCTTTGTAGCATATATATTGTTGACCAGAAAGTTGTCATCACTATAGACAAGAAGTTGATATGTCCTATTATATTTCAGTTCCTCTGGTCTGCATAGATCACCCCAGTGGCTCAAAGCATTAGCAATAAAGCATGTTATTTTTAGGTATGTTTGCAAAATTGTGAAAAGTGTCTATTAACTTTGTCAGTCTGTCCACACAGAAAAACTTGGCTCCCACTGGACAGATTTTGGTGAAATTTGATTTTTATGGATGTTTCAAAAATTTGTCAAGAAAACTCAAATTTGATTAAAATCTGACAAGATGACTGGCACTTTATGTGAAGATGTTTGTATATTGATGACAGTATCTCACTGCCTTCTTTTTGGAATGAGAAATGTTTCAAGTAAATTTGTAGAGAAAATCAAAACACACATTTTATGTTGGGTACATTTTTTCTGAAAATTGTGCTGTTTATGAGATAATGTGGAAATATAGGGTACAGCCAGACAGGCCACACATGCAATATGACGATGCACAGAATATGCAATTTGTACGCTGGATTACTAAGGCAAGGATGCTGATGCATACTCATTATGTTTAATACGTAATGCTTTTCCATGGCAGCAGTGGCTATGCGAACACACCACAGTGATACGTTATACGTACACCGTGTCTTGTTCGAAACCATCATGAGTAGGGAACTTACCAGACAGATTTCTGCCTGTCTGCATTAGATATTTTATTAACCCAGTGGTTTGATGGGTGTACCAGACTCAGAGAAAATATTATACCAAACCTTTCTCCTAACTGAATCATGGCTATCTTGAAGTCTGTAATTGACTGACATACTGCCTCTTTGTGTTCCCATTTTTTTTGCAGTTGTATGCCATATTCAGAATATATGATCATTAGTTGCTCTGTTATGTCATAATCTACAATGGCTATATCCAATAATTGCATCTATGTATGGAGTTAACTGTGAAAGAAAAATGTTGGGGACAATTTTGTGTGTTGTTCATAACTGTGATATGCTTCAATAATTATTACAATCTGTTTTATAACCCTTCCCATAGATAGGTGCAATGATTGACTCCTTCCACTGCTGTGACATTTGTTTATTTATTCTAAATAGAATTAATGAAAGTATCTTAGAATACACTGTTCTGCCTGCTGCTTGAACTATTTCTGCTGGGGCACCAGTGGCACAGTTGTATTTCAGTCTGTTGAAAATATTGTAGGAGTCTGCAACAAGATTACCCTTCTCATCATTTACTGAATCAATTCTAGGCTGGTAACCCATCTTAAAGTCATTTTTGTCTTTGTGCATGTGTCAGATATTCTTGTACATACTGTTTCTGTAAAGTTTATAATTACTTTTCAAATATTCTCTCTTTTTGTTCCTGCACTGTGTATTAGTTTCATGTCATACATTGTTTGGGCCATCTGCATAAATTTGGCTGGGATCATATAACCACTGCAGTTTTCCCCACTTCCTTTGATCTGTAAGTTTTCATCAAACCGTTGTTTTGCCTGTCTTCATCTGACATTTTGGCATTAGGTCTAGTACTTCCCCATCCCTATGTTTGTTCTTGCTATGATCTGAGTTCCCCTCCAAATCTGTAGACCTCTTCGAGGTAATTAAGCTGATACTGTTCCCTAACTGCCACTCTGTTGGCTTCTTGAGATTGAAACTCTCTGTATTGAACTTCTGTGTTGCGTATTTACTTATCAGCTGTCTCTCCCTAACTTCTGAAGCCATAAGATTTTGATGAGTATCATAGCTGCTTTGGAAGATTGAACTTTAATTATACTTTGATGCCACCTCATGTCTATCAAGACGTGATAAGTCTGATTGGTACCTTTTGCTTCAGGAGAGGTCCAAGTTGTTTACGAATGTTTTGATGCAAGAACATTGTGGTCTCAAAATAGGTGTTCTCATTGTGGCACAGTTTGCTACCCTAACACCATTGTTATTACTATCTTCATGTAACCTTGCATTCCCAGTAGTTTGTTTGAAATTGTCTTCTCTCCCTAATTTTGCATTGTAATGTAACAGAGTTTTCAGGCGGTAGTTATGGAGCTGACCAAATACCTCCTGAGATCTCTCATAAAAAAAATGCCCTTTGAGTCTTCATTTTAATCCTCAGTTTGGGCAGATCAAATTGAGAAAATGCTTGCTACCATTTAGTCTGGAATCCATTTCGCTATCCAAATATGTAAAGTCTAAAATATACGGAAATATAATTTTGCTTGTTGTTTTATATGGGTATGAAACTTGGTCTTTCACATTGAGGGAGGAACACAAATTGAAGGTGTTCAAGAATAGGGTGCTGAGGAAGGTATTTGCGCCTAAGAGGGTTACTGGAGGAGACTGGCTAATGAGGAACTTCATTATCTGTGCTGCTCACCAAATATTATTTTGGTGATCAAACCAAGAAGAAAGAGATGTGTGGGACGTGTGGCATGCACGGAGGAGAGGAGAGGGCTGTACAGGGTTTTGGTGGGTAAACTGAGTAAAAGATGCAACTTGAGTGACCTAGACATGGATTGGAGGGTAATATTAAAATGAAACATCAAGAAATAGTATGGGGAGGGGGTATGGACTGGATTGATATGGCTCGGAATAAGGAAGAGTGGTGTGCCATTGTGAATGTACTGATGAACTTTTTGGTTCTGTAAAATGCAGGGAATTTCTTGACCAGCTGAAGAACTATCAGCTTTTCAAAAAGGACTCTGCTGCATGGAGTTAGTTTAGTTTGGTTAGTTTAGTTTAGTGTAGTTTAGTTTTAGTTTAGTTTGGTTTAGTTTGACATGCACATACAGTACAATATCACAACAGAAACCTTTTAGCATTTTATGTGATGTCAGTAACAAACTGTACGCTCTTACCTGCTCGTATGGTTCTCTTAAGTATAAAAAATGCTGTCTTGCATTGAAGTTCGTCATTTTCTGTTCCATACCCAAAGTACAATCCTGTCATTGTTCATAGGCTCCTCCTCTGTCCCATATGAACTCCATACTTACAATACACCTACTCTGTACTTTGCTGATTGTCTTGTAATTTGCAAGAAAATAAAATGCTCTACAAACAAAAAAAAGTCACGTCTGAAATAAAACTTTTCAAAAGGGTGCCACAACTCGTATCTAGTAACTGAAATGGAGACTGTATGGTAAAATTGCGTTAGGAGAACACAGTTTTTATTTTTCTTGCACTTTGTCTTATCCAGCTGTGGTCGTGTATGGGCACAGACGTGAAAACCGTTTAAAAGTAATTGTAGTGAATATATACAAGAAGTAGAATTTCGTTTTTGTTTAAACTATACTACTATCTGATGATGGCCAATCCAATAGACTGAATGAAACATGTCATAGAAATAAAGAGATAAACAACATTCTTATTAGTTGTGTTTTTCTGAACATAAAAAATGAATCTACAATTTTAGTTATTTATTACAGTTATGGATCTCATAAATTGTCAAATCTTATAATGCATGCGACTGAAAAGTGTACACTACTTTTCCTGTAACTTATACACAGTCAACCCCCAATATAGCACCACCTTCAGTTATCAAAGATTATACAAAATTTCAGTCAAACACAACATTTAATGATGCTTATGTTTGACTGAAATTTTGTATATTCTCTGATATTTAAAAACACAATGGGATGACTACAATTAAACCACCTTCAGTACCCATGAAAGTCTGTGAATGGAAACTCCCTATTACTTTAACAGTGGGAACCCCTGATATATTGCTGGTCCCAGTGGCCGAGCGGTCTAAGGTGTAGGTCTATGGCTGCTCGCCTGCTGAGATTGTGGTTTCAAATCCCACTGGGAGTGTGGATGTCTGTCTGTTGTGAGTGTTGTGTTTTGTCAGGTAGAGGACCCTGCGACACACTGATCACGCGTCCAGTGTGGAGTCCTACCGACTGTTATGCATTGTCGTGTATGATCTAGAAACCTCATGAATGAGGAGGCCATGGCCTGCGTTGGGCCTCAGTGCCATAGGAAACCCCTGGTATATCACCACCCCTGCTGGCTGCCTTTCATCAAAGACTTTGAGGATTCCACTGTGCCCACAAGCATTAAATAGTGTCAGATATGTTGCTGTGTTGAAAGATATTTGAGGACTGTGGGTAGTGTTGTTCGGGATTTCTGCCTGGCATGTCAGCGTGAGTCAGCAGCTACTCATCTGTGAAAAACATTTGCATTATGTGCACTACAGAGGTCTATTTTTTGTTCTGTTTTAATTGCCAGTATATTTTCGACTGGCAGTTTTTATTGTCTCACCGTATATTCAGACAGTAATGACTGCATAACCATGGCTTCCTTTTTCCTTCTCTTTTCCTTCTTCCTCATCCCTGTATGTTTCAAATAATCAGTTCTAGGCTGTTCAGGTGAGTGTCTAGAGATTTTCAAAATGAAGAATGCACCACAGTGGTAACACAGTTCTTATGTGACTGTCAGAAGTATGTAACACTACAGTACAGTTTTTAATATCCCAACTATATATTTTACTAGTGAAATGTGGGGAAAAGGATGCTATTAAGTATTATTGAAAAGTAATAGTGCTATGGTTACAGAAACAAAATACCTGTCAACCATTTTTCCTCATGGGACAAACCCATCAGTCAGCACTGTGTAAGCAGGAAAATCTAGAAACTGCTAACATAAAATAAGTGAAAATTGCAAAACATGAATAAATGGAGGAAACATTAGCAATATGTGTAGGGCAGTTGAATGCTGCATATGGAATGTCAACAGATAAGGTCATAAAGTAAAGAGCAAGGACTGTATTGTACTCTTGTATTAAGTATTATAATATGTTCTTATTTTGTAATTAACATCTTCTCATCATTTTAAGTAAATTTCACGAGTTTAAAAAAAGTTACAGTATCTTAAGTTACAGCCACCCTGAATGTAATGCCATAAATTGCAGTGGACTATACAGTGTCGGACTGTGTAAAACATATACAGTTTTGTCACTGCAATGCATACATGTGTAGTTATGATACTTTAAATGAAGCTTTGTGTGTATGACAAGGCTTGACAGTTTCTGGGCACCAGGTCAGTGTGGTGTCTAGGTAATTGGTTGTGGTGCACAGAATTTTGGAACTACGTATTGTCAGTTAATGTCTCCTCTTTCTGTTTGAAAATCCCAGTTAAAGAAGCACATTATTGCTAAACAGCATGGCCAAGTAATGATCAGAGTTAACTGTGGCTCAGTACAGCAACCCATACAAACCTTTTCACCGTTATTTCCTCTTCCTTGAATCTGGCATGGATGTCCTGTGATGCAGGATTGAATATTCTGTCTTACTGGTGATTCCATCCAAATAAGATAATCTTAACAAATTGGCTTCATCCTTGTGTGACTGGCTCAACAGTAATTTGCCACACACTAGAGTCCTTCCAAGAATGACTGCATTGCACAACACAGTTTGAAATTTCTTGGCCCTACAGTATAATTATAAGACACAAAATACATGGTCCAGCGTTTTTTGTGCTACCTTGTATTATTGTGAAACTGAATGACAAATTTCATACCAGCAAAATAAGCTTCAGAATATCACATTAATGGTCACAGAAAATGTAGCTTTATTAGTTTATGGATATAAATAAAACAGTAAAATTCATAACCTTACATTTTGTTTAAGTATGACAAAAATCTGAGGGAGAACAACTCGTAGAAGACAGCGAAAATTGTAACCATGCTCTAAAATACACGGAAGATAGGAAAAGTAAAATGTACAGACAGTTTTCACTTTATTTTAATCATTCCTTGTGTTGCCTCGCTCTGGTTCAAGGAACACAAAAGCTATGAACAGGGCAATGTTCATCAGTATATGCCGGTCAACAAGAACTCAATTTCACTTTACTATATTATTATCTTGCAACTGGAATACACTATTAAGTGTTAATATACAATTCCTCCTCCTTGTAGTGTCACTTAAATTATAACACTTATTAATGCTTGTTACATGTAATAACACTGTGTCCTTCAGATTAAGTTGTTCACTTTGAAAAATTATTGTATTTGCCCTATGCAAATGAATCAGTAGTCTGTATTCTGAGAACACAACCACATGTTAAGTTTAACAAAATTATTTGAGAAGTGTTGCAATCTTGTGTAGAACTAACACACATACACACAGGTCTGTAGTGAATACTGGTTCCTTGTGAACTCAAATGAAGAAACTTAAAGAATGCTATCGCCTTATGCAGAGTTAACATTCACACATCCAGTCAATACAGATCCCCTTTTGGGCCTAACTTGAGACAAAGGAACGAAGTGCTGCCCTTTGCAGCTAGTACGCAAACGTCTGTTGTGTCGAGCCTCCTTGTGGGAACTGGCCAGTGAAGTGATGCCACTTGCCCATATATGTAAAGACAAAGATGTGATCTGGAAGGAACTGGATTACTCTTGTCACATCACCTACCTTGAGGGTTGCATCAGCCTGAGGCATGGGTAGCAAGCGCCATGGAATATGGTGCAATCATCACACACACCAATATTGAATAAAATTCAAAGTTAATACAATTACAAATTTCAAAAAGAATGCACAAAATTAATACAAAAATTTGATCTTTGCATGAACACCCCAGGGCTTCATTGTATTAGAGGGAACATTAGTGTCTTGTCCAGTGTCAGTCTTGCACAGTCTTAAAATGTTATACAAACATTAAGTAAATAGAGTGTTAAGCTTTAATTTTGCTGTGTTTTTTATTGAAGATTCACGAATCAAACCAAAAAAATTCACTGAATCTCTAAAACTCAGCATTATAGTGTGGTTTATAATGCTTTGCTTTTGTTTTGCAGACACTGTGGCAGGAGATTTACATGATATTTTAGAACTCAACATTAATGCTGCATTGAAGTCGCTCAGTATAACGGAACATGATACATATGGAGTTCTGCAAGCAATTAACTGTTCTTTTGCAGCAAACAGTGGTGTCAGGTTAGTATATTTTTTAACATTTGACACAAGTTAGTGTGAGAAATCACATTCCCTGCTCTTCAGTGCTTTGGTACATTAAGTCAAGAATATTTGCATGTACTGGACCTAGAACAAGATAAAGATGTGTGTCTGCAGCTTAGGTAGTCTCTTTCCCACCTTTGATTAATTGATTAGCATTTGGGTTCGAGCCCTTACAGTCCCAATGCATCGAGGCTTTCCCACTGTTACAATATGGCAGACATGTAAGTGAGAGAATGGCACGTATTCAAATTCTCCTTTGAATGAGACAGAACTTCTACAGAAACCTTGAGATGTTAAATCTTGCCATGGGAGAGGAAACAGCAGAAATGAAGTGCTGAGTGGTTTTTGAAGTGTAAGGGTGAACTGATGTCTGTCAAGGATGCTGAACCATCCAGGTCATCCATCTACCAGCAGAGCATACAGAAATTAAAGAACTTGTCCATGAAAACAGGTACTTCATTGTGGATTGGCTGGGGTTGGGGAAACTCATGTGGAGTGTACCATAGCATTTTGATACATTTCCTGAAAATGAAAGGATTGCTGCCAAGTTCATGTGTCATCTGCTGAGTGAAGAATGGAAGTACCAGGATCTTGAGGGAAAATTTCAGAAAGAACCACAGTTTATTTCAAAGGTCATTGGTGGTGATAAAACATGTGTTTGTGGGTGCAACCAAGAAGCATTGTGACCAGTTATTTCAAGGAGCAGGTCCATCACAGGGTTCTCCAAACTTTGTGGTATTAAGTACACAGCTGATGTGCTCAGAACTTTTTCACAGGCATATGTAGGTATATAATAATTTGTATTTCATGAAAAATGAGTGATAAAATACCATCACACTATAAACCTGTTATTTAATACAACAGGAATATACAGAAATTTGCTTATGAGTGAATGAGAGAGAATTACATAAACATTTTGAAATTATTTATATACAGGGTTATTCATAAGTCCCACCGGGATTTCCGAACTCGACTGCGCAAACAACCAAGACAGACACGGCAGAAATGAGCATATCAATAGGTAGAGAATCTCTCAAAGATTTTTTTGTACTAGGGGCCTTGGCGTACTTGCAGGTTCCACCGCTAGGGGGTAGTCGTGACGAAAAATGGCGTTCATAGTGAATCAGAAAGCATTCTGTGTCTTGGAATTTGCCAAAACTGAGTCAATTGTAACGGCGCAACGGAGGTTTCGGATCATGTACCACACAGAACCACCTACAGACAAAACAATTCGTGAATGGTACATGAAATTCCAGCAGAGTGGCTGCCTGTGCGCTGCGAAACTAACAGGCCGTCCGGACCCATCGGCTGAGACTGTCGAGCGTGTGCGAGAAACGTCTGTCAGGAGCCCTCAGAAGTCAACAACTCGCGCGAGCCGGGAATTACAGATGTCTCAGTCAAGTGTTTGGCGCATTCTGCGCAAACGTCTTCGCGTAAAAGGATACCGGGTGCAGCTTTTGCA
>Ga0131853_10011545_pt1 | contig 16172 bp, 9 predicted proteins | sample TergutLab28metaG_FD_92764 | JGI IMG/M metagenome (GOLD analysis project Ga0131853, IMG submission 92764) | Labiotermes labralis P1 segment gut microbial communities from Petit-Saut dam, French Guiana - Lab288 P1 (version 2) (version 2) | ecosystem: Host-associated > Arthropoda: Insects >...
CAAAAGAAGTGAAAAAAAATAGCAAAGGACAATAAGTTTCTTTTTTAATTTTCAACTACCCGATAAATCCAGTTTAACCCCCCCCCCCCCCAATCTCATGTTTTAAAGTAAAATTGCATATTATTCTTCATATGCGCAGATTCCACATAGCGAATATTAATCTACATGCCGTTAATGCCCTCATTTGACGGTTTGAGTAGCAGGATTTAAAGAAAATACGAAATTCTTTTTATTCTGGCTTGAGGTTCAACGGCCTATTGACGCCGGAAACAGCTACTGGGTCGCACACCGAATGGCCGGAGAAACTTCCAGCACGAACCGCTGCGAAACAGTGTATGCCGCAGTTACGTTTGGAATTTATGTGATGAAATCGGTGGTTCCGTTTTTGTTGAAACACCGAAAACTTGAGTGGCGTTCTTAGACTGACGAAGTGTTTCTACGAGGTTGTTCTGGTACAGTATAAGACCAAATTCCTAAATTAATTCTGATATTCTGATACAAAATTTGGAGAAGAAAGTTTTCATCACGCTATAATATTGCTAAAAATGTGGAATGATCATTTTTCATACACAAATAGTGAAGCGTCGCGTACGGAATGTTGCCGTAACCGGAAAATGGAGGCTGTGAATCAAAACAGTTGCCTAACATATCAGTAACATTTAATTTAATTTGATTCACACACACACACCAACTAATGCACTTATATAGCTTATTTAAGGACTTTAAAATTTACATTAAAACACTTAAAACGCTCCTACATGTTTCGATCCTACGTTCATCCTCAGGGTGCACATAATGGTGATGTGGCAGCATGTTGTCGACATGCTGCCACATCACCAAAGTTGATATAACGAAGTACATCACTGATTGTTTTAATACATAACTTCAACAAGGAAAAATATGTGCACCCTGAGGATGAACGTAAGATCGAAACATGTAGGAGCATTTTAAGTGTTTTAATGTGGATTTTAAACTTCGTAAATTATATATATATATATAAGTGCATTCGTTGGTATGTGTTACTTAAACAAACTTCAGATTGCACGGTGCAACGATAAAGATAATATCATTAACAATTCAATAAGTGCGGAAGCAAAGACAATGATCGCTGCAAGTAAAAGTTGTTCCCGTAGTCTAAGACAAATATTTAGGGAAAGCAGTTAACAATAAAGATATATAAGGCGATGGTGCAACCATTTGTAGTGTTTGGCAGTGAAACACGGACTGTCACTGCGATGGATATGGAAACAGTGGTACGTGGGAGAGGGAATATTCACCCTATTACAGGCCACGAAGGCCCAGATGTGGAGTAGAGGTATAGCTCTACTTTTTCTTTAACCTCAGCGCTAGATGGGAGTACATGGTCAACGCCACGCCCCGGTCGCTTTACACCCGGGAAAGACCCGGTGCCCATTGAATAGGAGGCTGGGTGCGCCCCAGGGCCGGTCTGGACGGGTGTGGAAAATCTCGCTCCCCACCAGGATTCGATCCCCGGACCGTCCAGCCCGTAGTGAGTCGCCATACCGACTGAGCTATCCCAGCCTACGAAGGGAAATAGAAGTATTAAGAAGGATATATGGACCGGTGTTAGTGCTGGAATGTGGTGAGTAAGAGCTGATCAGGCATTGAGGGAGCTGTGTAGAGATGTAGACATGGTGGCTGATATTGAAAGGGAAGGTTTGGAATGGATTGGACATGTTGTAAGAACGGAATAGGGCAGGACATTTCAGAAAATATTTGAGAGTAGACTGGAATGAAGAAGAAGAAGAAGAGAAAAAGAAGAAGGGGAAGCCGTAAATTGCGATGGCTGGAAGATGTGGAGAAGGATCAACCTGAGATGAAGATTAAGAGACGGCAAGAGAACGCGGTCGATTGGGAAGAATGGGCGTCCGTAATTAAGGAAGCCGTAGGGCAAGCAGTAAGTAATATACAGCCGTCCTGACCTGCGCTAACTTTTGGCCGATTGTGTTGCACTGACTTTAGCTTCCTTTCAGTAACTTGTTCTTCAAATAAGTAATATGGAGAAATGACAATGTCGGCCTCCGAAGCAGTATTAGGGTACATGAGCGAGGAAAGTTCGTCTGTCTTGCGTGTAGACACCTGTAATTAAATGTCTAACAAAATATTTGTTCATTAAGATGTATAATCACGTATTTCAGCTACCCGTTAAACTATCCGCAGGCAGTGTACAACCATGTCTAAGCAGTAGGTATTGTAACTGTGTGATATTAAACAAGACAGGCAATATAGTGTAACGTAACAATGAGGCGCGCTAGCACAACCATTGTTGCAGTAGAAAAGCAATAAGTATTGCATATTCTGAGTATGTGTTTGTAGCCTTAGGTATACAGCGTGCAACGGGCCTGCGCCATATTGTCATCTGTGGCCTGTCCGGCTCTACAACACTTTTCCATATTATCTCACAAACGGCACGATTTTCGAAAAAATAGTTACTGAACACAAAATGTGTGTTTTGATTTTCTCTACAACTTTTGTCTGAAACATTTCTCATTCTAAGAGGAACGGAGCGACGTATGATAAAAAAATTTGTATTGGTCTTCGTGTAAAGTACCCGTCATTTTTGTCAGATTTTAATTAATCCTCAGCAGGTTTTCGAAAAATCTTCAAATATCAAATTTCGTGGAAATCTGTCAAGTGGGAGCCCATTTGTTACATGCGGACGGAAGGTTGGAAGGACAGGCGGACAGACAGACATGACAAATCTAATAGTAGCTTTCCGCAATTTGGCGAACAGGTCTAAAGATTTGACATTGACCCTGCGAGGCTACATAAGGTTTTCTCTGGCCCTTACTTGTGTATCCTTCTAACATACGAACACAAGAATATGCTGTTTGTTCCATTGACCAGGCCTTGTTTATCCCTGGAGATCCACTGACCACATTTTAAGAACCACTGCAATACAGTTCTGGAAGTTGCGCTCTACACGTTGAGTTGCGGTTGGTTTCTGGAATTTGTCATGGTACTGTCTTGAGCCTAGTTTGTTAGTACGGAAGAAAAACATCAGACAGAGAGAGAGGAAATACTGTGGGGTATGCAGGAACGAACGTGAATGGTTCTAGAACATCGTTCATTATAGCATCCGTTTTAGCATACTTTGAAATATATGTATTTGGTGGTAGGCAATTCCAGGCCCACAGCCTAGAACAAAGTTATCATCCAACATAACATTTAAACAGGGAAAATATAATACAAAATCAAAAATTTGAGTGTAAAATAATATAAAATTAATTTATTTAGCACTGCTAAAGGCGCAAATAAGCAGATAACTGAACGTTACAAACGATAACATAGATGGTGACTGACGCTCTAATCGCAGCAGGAAGGCCAGACACGTCATACGCACACGCGTGCTACGTCGGCTGATATAAGTATTCCTACGCGTTCGTTGTAGCATACCCGACTGTATTTGGAATGCAGTGACAGGCACAACATATTATTATTATTGGCCGGGGGTGTTGGGAGGTGGAATAGAAATGTTACCGCTTTGAAATTTTCCAGAAGGAAAGCATGTGACTATTTTCCGTCCACTGCTCTCCGGCTTCCAAGGAATCATTGCTTGTTTGTTAGGTTCCCGGTCTTCGCTGGTTTGTCTTTCTGGTAAGGTGTATAATATGGAGCATTGATGGAATTATATTGACAGGGCACAACCTTAGTATTCGGATAAAAGACCGGTCGTAGCGCACATTTTTCAGCCACAAATCGAACCCGGTCTTCCTCGCGGAGAGGCCGGAGACTAACTGCCTGGGCCAAGGAAATTTACGCTGAAAATGTAGCTCTTATGCTTCCTACACGGCCCTAACAAAGAATGCCCAAAGATATTACGAAATTTGTGTAATGTATTATATTCCGTCAATACACAACAATATATCAGTACAGTGATATTGTATATGCACTCAGGTCACATTATGGCAACATGTTTCGACCGTAAACGGTCATCTTCAGGCCAACAGAGAACATTTTCAAGCTACAATAAAGTAGCACTCAATGGGATCCCATTTTGTTTACAGTATGAGTTAAAATAATGTATGATGAAATTCTTATTTATAAGTAAAACATTAAAATAGACGGTAATCAAGTAAATTAATAATCTTCAACAATACAGTAACTTGAAGATTATTAATTTACTTGATTACCGTCTATTTTAATGTTTTACTTATAAATAAGAATTTCATCATACATTATTTTGACTCCTACTGTAAACAAAATGGGATCCCACTGAGTGCTACTTTATTGTACCTTAAAAATGTTCTCTGTTGGCCTGAAGATGACCGTTTACGGTCGAAACATGTAGCCGTAATGTGACCTGAGTGTATGTGTAATATCACTGTACTGATATATTGTTGTGTACTGACGGAATATACTACATTATACGAATATGTTACTACACAACGGGATGGCCTGTGTCAAATATTACGAAATTTACTCCTCACTTTTACCAATCGGAAATTTCTAGACAAGAACTTCAAGCAGTATTTCATAATAGGCTTACCAGACATAAAGCATGCATGAGAGATGAACAAGGTAATTCCCAGCATTCAACGCGCAGTAAGTTATGTTATATTTCAGTGCGAGGAAGTTTCAATCCGTTAGGTTTGCGTTGTGTGTGGGTTCGGTTTTCATTCGAGCTTCCCATACGCTGAAAGCTTATCTGTGTGTATTTCAGCACACGTGTGTTGCCGATATTCATTCATACCATAATAGTATCAGTTGACAACCCCAAAAAAAAAAGTGCAGTAAATTGAAATCTGTTTATAGGCACTTTTCGCAAAATTGCGAAAAGCGACATTAGCTTCGTCATGTTGACCGTCCGTCCGTCCGCATGGAAAAAACTCGTCTACAACAGGACGGATTTTCATAAAATTTTTGAGTTATTTTTTTTGAAAATCTGTCGAGAAAACTGACAAGAACAACGGGTACTTTACATGAATACCAACATACATTTTTGATCATATCTCTCCCAGTTATTCAAAGTATGAGAAATGTTTCAGACAAAAAAAACATCAATTTTATGTTCAGTAACTTCTTTTTTTTTTTCGAAAATCGTGCCATTTATGAGATAATGTGGAAAAATATAGTATGATGCATGATTTATACTTCTTTACACACTCATAATATGTAACAGTTATTGCTTTTCCACCACAACAATGGTTGCAAGAACGCGTCTCATTGTTACCTTATACCTACATTGTCCGTCTTGTCACCTTGTTAACACAATTTGATAATTATTTTTACAAGTGTACATCCAATGGCCATATTTGTATGTGGTGCTGTTGCTTCGGTTATGTCATTGTCAACTGACAGCTATTGGTGAGATACATTGCTCCAAATTGATAATTCATTATTGGTCACTGTGATCTGTAAGAGTGATTTTACGTGATTTTTTAATCACTGCCCTAAGAGCAACGAGCCTAGTCGCATGCACGGATGATAGTGCTGGGCAGTGTGAATTTGCAAATTGATTGCCATCTGGCGGCTGCAGCCGAGTACAATCCTTATTAGCGACTCGGATGACTTCAATATGCTCTTATCCATGGATCTGTGTTATCCGTGTTCCTCGAGGCTCGGCAACGGCAATTTTTACATGGCGACAAATGTGACATACACGTTTCTTTTATTCCAAAAATTGAAAACAAGGTTGTCGTGTGCGGTTTAGAATTTATACTAGTAGAAAGAAGGAAGCCTTGTGTTATAGCAGGTAAATTGAAGTAACGTTTGTTAGGTGAACTTAGGAGTACACACATGTATGTTGAAGTACATTTTATTATGGCACAAGTGACAAGTATTTCATTTTGATGCTACAGGAATTATACCGTTTCTCTGTCGCAGCGACTTTTTTTTAGAAAGTCGGATCGACTTACGAAGAGGGAGGGAGCCATGGCTGTGAAATTTGTTCTGAGATCCATACATAACACATGAACTCAATACACCATGCAAAATATTTGAATGTGGTGGTGTGTACAGGGGTGCTGATAACTTCTTAGCCCGAATTGATAATTCTTACGTGAAAATTAAACATGTAAGTTGCCTTTCAACCCTCTAAAGGTTCTTGAGAGTCTGCATCAAGCGTATATTATTTGATCTGAGCAGTAGATTAGCTTCCAACGACAGTATCGATTCTGTCCTACGACATCTGGAAGTAGGTCGGGCTAAGGACTTATCAGCACCCGGTAAAGTAACGGGTAGGCTTTGAAGGGTTAAGCGATGTAAATGGTACTGGATGTCTGTGTGCTGGGTGGGGTGTCCCTAGCCACATTGAATTTGCACGCGATTGCCTCTGCTAGTTGCCCAGATACAGATAAGTAGCCAAGTGACGTGCTGTGAAATGTTAACCGATCGCGACAAAGTGCAGGAAGTGTCTTTCAAAAGCGAATGGTGTCAAGAGATATGAATTTTCACTAATATGCCTGTAATGGGGCCGCAATACTGGCTATAAAATATTTTGTTTTTCGTGTAATGTGCTGTTAATTAGAATACACACAGACACATACTTACCACCACCACCACCATCATCATCACCATTAAGAAAAAAGGTAAATTTTCCCTGCGTGCGGTGAAGGTATGTGACTAGAGCAGATATACAGCCGCACACCTCCGCGACCTCGGCACCAGATCGGGACAAGTCACCTTCACGTCCCGGCCACTTTATCCCTGGGAAAGATCCCCGGTATCGATTGAATAGGAGGCTGGGTGGGCGACAGAGCCCATCTGGACGGTTTCGAGAAGAGAAGAGAAAATATCTTGCCCCTACAGTGATTCAAACCCCGGACCGTCCGTCCAGCCATCACCGGTGTTACCCTCGAAGTTACTGACGTTGCTGAAACAACCTACACCATCACATAGCTGCTTACTTTATATGTCCTCCACGGTGACAGTAGGCGGTGGCGCAGTTGGTTGAGGCACTGCGTTACAAGCCGGAAGGTCGGGGGTTCGATTTTCGGTGGTGTCCTAATCCTTCCGGCCGCACTGTGGCCCTGGGGTTGACTCAGCCTCTAACAGAAACGAGTATCAGGAATATTTACTGTGGGGGGGGGGGGGTGTTAAGGTGGCCGGTGCGTAGGGCTGACAACCTTACCACCATCCTGTGCCGATTGTCTTGAAATCTGGGAGCCTTAACTTCGTGGAACCCTCAGGGCCTGTCCAGGCCTGTAATGGGATTGCCATCTTTATCAACACTATCCAGCTTAGAAAACGTAGCACTGCGAACGTCGAGGTGCGGAACATTCACACCGATATCATTAGCCGAATGCAGAAATGAGCTATCAGAGCCTATGGCAAATGGGGCACTCTCACCAGGCGCAGCAAACTTAGGGGCACAAAATATAAAAATACAGAAATACGCAATTCGCCCCCCCCCCCCAAAAAAATCTACCAGGCAACTAAAAATTCTAGGCTCCACTACAATATGTAGTCGCTTGACGACCTGTCGCCCGGGATTTATGTATCTCAGTACACACATTCTGCTCTAAATGTGAGTGCCTCCATAGACTGCTGTTTGCAATTCCCTGAACGTACTCCGCACCCTGTACGTATCTGCGCATACCCGCGACGATATTCTGCATCCAGGCTGTATATGTTGAGGCAAGTCGGTAGACCAGAATATTCGATGGTAGAAAGATCACTGAATAAAGAATTAGAAATGATGTGTCGCGCCGTATTTATGGCATAATTTTATGTACTTGAGGAACTGAGGCAAACCATGAAAATAACCCTGTAACGATGTTCTCATAACCAAAGAGCCGTAACGAAGGTTCTGTTCGTGCCCAACCAGCCACATTGCTGACTGTGTTGTTATTCTAATCAGGCAACAACGCGTTATCAAAACGACCATCTCTGTGCAGCGACCAAGAGGCCAACAGACTTTAAAAAATCTGTTGAAGTCAGTTTTCTTTAATCTGTCCAGCTGACTAAGCACATGCTTACAGCAAGCCGCACATGGCTGTTCACATTACATAAAGATTTAACATAACACATAACATAGTACATAAAGTAAGGCAAATACCCTTTTATTTCCAAGGTCTTAAATAAATTTGACATTCAGGTGGCCGTGCTTCGTGATAAATTCTTATAATAAAACCAACTAGATGCACTAATTTCTCTAATTAATTTTTGGAATAAAACTCTACATGTTTCGGACAGTTCCTCTGCCCATCATAGGGAGTTTTTCACTGTACACACAGCAATGGTGTATGATCCTGCTCGCAAGCTGTCAGCAAACCTGTATGACATATACTATTGCTGTGTGTACAGTGAAAAACTCCTGATGATGGACAGAGGAACTGTCCGAAACATGTAGAGTTTTATTCCAAAAATATATTTGAGAAATTAGTGCATCTAGTTGGTTTTATTATATGAATTCTTCAATAAATTTCCCTTTCAAAAACTAATCCGTTACAGTTCTGCGCATGTAAAAACGGAACACAATTTTTCCCGTCTTTCATTAACTCTAGGCGTGGAGGTCACGAGCCACCATGACACTTAGTCTAGTTCATAAAAGGGTGTAGCAGAGCAATTTGTATAATACCATTTGGCATTGCAAGCAAAAATAAGTGAATCATTCGGTCGACTGTGACCTTGAAACAGAGAGATTCTACATGAACTGTCTCGTCATAATAGCACTGTTCTGAATATCGTGTTGTTGGTTGTGACACTGCGAGTAGATCCTGAAGATGGAAGCAGCATGGTCCTCCGAAACCACACAGTGTCAGAACCCATAACATTAGAACTAGTAAACAGTATAATGTAATTAAATGAGTATGTTTAGCTTCATGTACAAACAAATTGCTGTATATGTCTATAGGTGAATAGGTTTTTTTTTTGTTTATTGTTGTATGGTAATAGTCGCTTTTATTTTTGCTTTTAACAGTTCTTCAAAAAGGTCATTTTATATTTTAAAAAGTGTCAGAATATCACTGAATGTTTCTTGAGAAACCAGGTTTGATTTAGATAGGGATCCCATTCGTCCCGACTTTCCCAGGACATTCCCGGTTTATGGGTTTCAAAAATCTCTGTTCCAGTGTCCCACAAACTTGGGTTCGGGTCGCCAAACGTCCCGAGTTTTTCCCAGTTATGAAAATACGACATTAATAAAAATGTGTACGAAAATTTTGACTTTCCGACAGCTGGAGACGTCAATAGAAGCAGGAAAGCCATCAGCAGGCCATTAATAGAGAGAAGTTGAAGACGGAGAGGAAAATGTGTAGATTTGTGGTCAGAGAGTGCGGACTGAGACTGCGAACGGTGGGGAACGGATACGTGGATAGAAATCGGTGACTGAACTGAGCATCTGATTTTGGGCATTAGCGTTCTGGTTCATGTTTCATGTTTTGTATCTGTCTAGCGTAATTTTCAACTGAGCCCTCTTGTTCTAGTAGTATTAATAATTTCCTCTGCTTTTCTCATTGAATGACATTTGTGTCCTATCCCCTCCTCACCTAAATGTTGAGTGTCCCCCCCCCCACTTTTTTTTTGTTTTGAAAAATGGGATCCCTTCCTTCGACCACATGTTAAATTGTTTCAGACTCCATTGGCAGTAATGTGTCTTGTGAATACCGTTTTGTTTTGTTGAACTTAACATAAACAAATAAGCCAATAATCATGGCACAAATAATAATCAGCAAGATTAAACACCCAACTGTAAGCGTTCTAACATCACAGCTGTTTTCTGCTTGAATTTGGGTTTGAGGTACAGCTGACTTTCCTTCAGCTGTTTTGTCTGGGTTACATGTCAGATTCTGCAGTTGCTCTCTGATACTGACTGCCTCATTTGCTTGCGGAAGTTGACAGGTTGCCAGTGGATTTAGGTAGCGGGCACTCCACCACAGCCACACGTCCCACAAAGCACAGTCACAGACTAGGGGATTTCCCGACAGATTGAATGTCCTCAGGCTGACCAGAGGTCTCAGAAGCTCTATGTCCACCGATGTTAGGTGGTTGTCTTGGAGTTCAAGCATGCGTAACCTCTCTTGAGATACGAATAGACTAGAATCGAGTGATGTCAACAAGTTTCCATCTAGATATATCTGCTCGACGTTTTGGAGACTTAGAAATGCCTTGTTACTGATATTCTGCAGCTGATTATTGTGTAGAGATAAGGACCTTACAGGTATTGCACCGCTGAAAACATTGTCACTTATTTCAACAAGTCTGTTGTCATACAGCCAGAGGATTTCCAACTTTGGCATCTGACTAAAGGCGCGATCCTGTATATAACTGATCTGATTGTGATGGAGGGAGAGATTCTTCAAGTTGGAGAGTCCGGAGAATGTGTCTTCCTCTATGCTAACCAGTCTGTTGTTAGACAAGGCCAGAAATTCTAAACTGCCCAGATTCTTAAACCACTGTTTGTCCAACTTTCTTAATGTGTTGTTTAATAGGCTTAGAATACGAAGGCTTTTCTGGGAGTTAAATATTTCTGATGGCAGGTACGCTAGTTGGTTATCGTGTATCCAGAGAATGGTCAGATTCTCCAATGTACTGAACAGTTTACCTGGTAAACTGGTAAAATTGTTCCCATTTAAGTAAAGAACTTGTAGCTCTTTTAGAGGCATGAACACGGACTCTGGGAGATCTCTTAGAACGTTCTGGTCAAGGTCTAATCGCTTCAGATATATGAACGATGACAAGTCGTTGGCGTTTAGAGAACTCAAAAGGTTGTCTTCTAGACGAAGCACAACGAGGCTGCTCGACAGAGAGGAAGTAACGGTCGACATTGATGTCAGGTTCTTGGAGGAGCAGTCAACAGTGAAGTTATTGGGACAGAGACACACTGCTGGGCACAAGGCGGTCGCAGCTGGAGACAGACACCCAACCAGCAAGATCCATATCCATGTCTCCATTTTAACTGAAACAAAAGTTAAGCGAGAAATTTAGATCTACAATAGAGGAAGTGTCACGAGGATGTAGACTGCGTTTGAAATGTGATGGCACACGCGCAGAAACCACATTTCGTCTTTCGGAGAAACGGACGAGTCCATTTAAACCTGCGGGGGCGTCAGTTCAGTCGACTACTGGCAGCCGAGGTGTGCGCATCAGCGGTAGTAATGCTGGATACACCACGTTCCGAGGTAGTGTGAAGGGTACTGGCTACCCACTCCATTCACCAGTTTCCCCTTCACTTCCCCTCCCGTGCGTCACCGTGTGCCATCACGTTTCAACTGGACTCTAGTAAAGAACATGATGCTGGCCTTTACACTTGGCAGTCTTCACCACACGTTTGGGTGATAACTGTGAGGTTAAGGAAAGAGACAGGACATATCGCGTATGAAAGAAATCAGAAATGTGTGTAGGAAGTTTCGATGGAGAGCCTGAGGGCAAGATGGGAGATAAGAATGCGGGAATAATATTAAAATGGGTCTTGAGGGAATGGCGTGTGGTGGTGTGGACTAACCCAGTATACAGTAGCAGCCATGTTAGCATGTCTGAGACTGCTGAGTGCCTGTATACTCTTTGAGAAAAACCGCACACCGTACAACTGCGTCATATAAAAATGTAACGTCTCTGTTTCCCATTTCCTGCTGCTTCTGACCTGAGAGAAAACAAAGACACTGTGAAATGTATTCCTTACGCTTGCCAGAGCACTTCGCAGTAGCCAGAGCTACTAAGGAAATGTGCAAACACTGCAGTGGAATGTATTCTTTAAATTCAAATCCTTAATCTAAGGTAAAACTAAAAGTAGGAGGTAAAGTTCTCCCTGTCCACACCATGAAGAGGTATACGGCACTAGATGGAGGCTAATGGTCAACATCACGCCCCGGCCGCTTTACCCTCGGTTCCCATTCAACAGTAGGCTGCCTGGGCCCCACAGCCGGTACGGAGAATCTGGAGAAGAATTTTTTGCCTCAGCGGGGATTCGAACTCCAGACGTTTAGCACGGTGGGGGGGGGATTTGCTGTTTATCAAGTGGCATGAATTAGAGTGCCTTAATCTATACTTGCAGGTTTGCATAATTTTGTGTGTTGATTATGTCACGATATTGGATTAACAAATTGGTTTTAATTAGTAAGGAAGTTGAAATCAGAATTAAAATATTGTCGGCGCACTGAAACAAACAAACACCTTTCATCGATGTGCAAGCTATAGGCTTAACTTGGCGAATGCAAGGGGGGGGGTGAGAAATGCTCCTCACGTGTTTTATTTTCCTATCCCCCCCCCCTCCACCTTGACTCCTACGTAAATCGAATTTCATAATACTCGTGACCGATACGATTTGGTGCTGAAACGTTTAATATTACGTTATGTACACAGTATGCCTGCTACATGTTCCGGCAACACTTGTGGCCATCCTCAGGGACGTGCATTACAAAGGATATATTACAAAACGTTTTCGACCACTGCACAAATGTAAGATACTAAGTTATGAAATGTATGGTTTAATATGCGTTAATATTGAAATATAAAATACTGATAAAATTTTTGTGGTGAATTCTATGTACGAGTATGTCACCCCGTCCTGCAATGTAAGAAATATGTGTATGTAGGAGGATATTAATATATTGGTAGATAAAATTATATATTGTGGCATGTAGACGAAACGGATGTCAGTGTGATAACGCACCAAAGCAGTAGTGATGCTGTTTGGTCTACAAGCGTCTCTGCACTGGACTTTGCCCCCCACCCCAAACCCTTCCCCAACGTCACTAGCCACGTGACGCCTACGGTGAAACCAACAGGCATGCAATTGTGGGGTACTGTTGGTAGCTGCTGACTGAAGTTGCGGTTAGAGTTCTACAAAGGAGCAACAGACAAGCAAAAAAAGTGACAGAACATCCTCGAAAAATTAGAGTAAACATTAATAAGGAAAACAGAAAATAGAAGTGAGTGGGAGGAAGTCAAGATGTCTGTCGTCGCACTATCACCCTCGTCCGGTTACGCTCACTTCCCTATCACAGTAGCGCGCAACCAATCACTGGACATGCAGAATACAGTACGTGGAAAGTGACACTGTCGGTGAACCCATCGCTGAGAAGCGTGGTAAGCACCAGGCACCGGAACGGAATGCATCGATCCTCGAAGCCGGTCCGTCCATGTGGGCAGCACAGGCCACCAAATTCGAAGGAAAATACCAAATTAAAACAAAAATTAAAATTGGTTTTGATTCCACTAACCTTCTGTTACGGTTTGTGCGCCCTTTTGCACGGGTTTTCGCTGACTCGCCGATCGCAGACATGTCTTTCTGTTAGCGCAAATCCCCCAGTCAATATCTGTCTTTCGGGGGAAGGGGGGGGGGAGAACTTGGAAATTCTAGGCAGCAAAAACGTAATACAAAGCACGTTCGCCACTAAGGGCCTACAGATATTAGAAGCTACCGTGCAAAATTTAGTCGCCCGGGACTTGTGCACCGCCGGACTGGGGCGTCAGTTTCTAGCTATCTCATCCTTCCAAATTCCCATTTCACAAGCGCCCTCGTTACAAACGTTACACTGCTAACAGACAGTCACTAAACAAACTTAAACACAAACAGCCTTGAACCGAGGTAGAAAAATACAGTCGCCCGTGGCGACCGGAGAATTTTGGTTTGATTGTTGCGATTCTTATTAAAATACATAGATCAGGTTATACACACATTAACATTTTACATATCTCTGACGTGTTTCGACTCATACTGAGCTATCATCAGGGAGATAAGTGTAAGGGAATAGGTATGTGCATATTCAGTTACACTGGACAGCACGACACGTGCGTTTGTTTGTACACAAGTATGAGGGACCACAGATATATGTTATAGCTTTTTGTTAATCCCCTATTATTGGCCGTGTATTTGTATGTAATATTTGCAATTAAAATTGAAGACTTAAAAGTGTACAGTATGTAATAATACAGACAATAAGCCTGTATGCTGTGTTCAGTTGTTTTTATTATTCGTTTGCATGTGGAAATCGGCAGTCGAGTTTTGCATTCTGCCATGTGTAGGGCGGTATCGAGTGTTACTGTTTTAAAAGAAAGCCCGTCCTATGGAAATTGTTAAAGTATGAACACAGCCATAATATACGTTAAGCCTAATAATTATCGTAGTCAAGTGTGTATAGAATCTATTGTCTTCCAGTTGGCTATCCAAAAATTTAAGGATTAAGATATACAGAACTATAACTTTGCCTACTGTTTTGTGTGGGTGTGAAACTTGGTCGCTCACATTGAGGGAGGAACGTAGGCTGAGGGTATTTGAAAATAGGGTGTTGAGGAGAATATTTGGGCCTACGAGGGACGAGGTGACAGGGGAATGGAGAAAACTACATAATTAGGAGCTTAATGATCTATACTTCTCACCCAACATTATTCGGGTGATAAAATCGAGAATAATTTGATGGGCGGGGCATGTAGCGCGTATGGGTGAGAGGATAGGCGTATACAGGGTTTTCATAGGTAAACCTGAAGGAAGGAGACCGCTTGGGAGACCCAGTCGTAGATGGGAGGATAATATTAAGATGGATGTTCAGGAAGTGGGATGTGGGTATGTGGACAGGATCGAGCTGGCTCAGGATAGAGATAGGTGGCGAGCACTTGTGAATGCGGTAATGAACCTTCGGTTTCCCTAAAATGCGGGAAATTTCTTGACTAGCTGAGAACCAGTTAGCTTCTCGAGAAGGACTCTGCACCATGCAGTAAGTCAAGTGTGGGAAGGCCATCAGTCATGCTGCATTGCCAAGTGGTCCTCAACAGCTAACACACTACACTGAAATCTGTATCTGAAGTGCCCTTTAAGAACTGATATCTCACACACACATGCGTGCTGTAACTTTATATCCTACATGACCTCGTACAGACGGTTCACTTTTCCCCGATTTCGATCTTTTTTTTTTAATTTTCCTGGCAGATTATATGCCCGCATATATAAATTTATATATGCGGGCATATATAAATTTTCAAGACAATTCACCACCCAACCTTTTTATGCTGTCTCACATACGTCCATGATATTGTCTATTGGACTGTATTCATGTTGGTTATATGTGCGTGTCTTACATAATGCTGAGTGTGGGTTATTTTTTACCACTTGTTAAAAAACTTGGTCTGAGTTTGACGTTCAGGTGGCCGTGCATCGTGATAAATTCTTATAATAAAACCAACTAGAAGCACTAACATCTCCAATTTATTTTTGGAATAAAACTCTACATGTTTCGGACAGTTCCTCTGTCCATCATCAGGAGTTTTTTCACTGTACACACAGCAATGATATATGTCATACAGGTTTGCTGACTGCTTGCTGTCAGCAAACGTGTATGACATATCAAGCTGTGTGTACAGTGAAAAACTCCTGATGATGGACAGAGGAACTGTCCGAAACATGTAGAGTTTTATTCCAAAAACAAATTTGATGAATTAGTGCATGTAGTTGGTTTTATTATAAGAATTGGTCTGAGTTTCTTTTCGGGGTTTTCAGTATGTTATAGTCCGTGTAGTGTTACAGGATCGAAAAGATTTTTAGATTAGTGTTTTTAAATAACTTTGTGACCTTTCTAATCTGAGGACTGTGTTTGTCAAAGATAGTCCATATCTTATGTGGTTAAGGTTCGTACTTGTCATATGTGAAATATGGAGTTTTTGTTTTTGTTTTTAGTTACGTGTTCAATTTTCAAACCGTGGTATTAGGTTATCCATTATTTTGTGCGGTAAGTACTTTCGTATTTATTACTTCATGTTTTCTTTGTGTTGATCTAGAAAGTTGGCTTTTTCTATTCACAATAAATATCTAAGCTACAAGTTCATATTCCCATAGGGTTATCTGAAATACAATTATATGTAGTGTCGGTGGAAATGAATTTTGTGTATTTCAATATTTCCTTTTTTCCTTTCGATTAGGAGATCTTGGAAACTTGTTGATTTTTTTTATGTTACTTTCAATTCAGTGTTTCTATGTGAAGTGTTCGTGTTAGCGGGTATTTCTTAAGCAGTTATTTTTCTATAATCAAAAAAATTTAAAATGCCATCGACGAATCCGTTATAAAGTATTATGTTCTCGATTTCCATCACATGTTTAACTATTAGATTTTAGAAGTGTTAAAGGGGTATCTCGGTGTTTGAGAACATGGTGCTGAGGAGAATATTTGGACCTAGGAGGGACGAGGTAACGGGGGAATGGAGGAGATTGCATGACGAGGAGCTAAATGATTTGTACTCCTCACCCAATATTGTGCGGGTGATAAAATCGAGAAGAA
>Ga0131853_10011546_pt1 | contig 16172 bp, 11 predicted proteins | sample TergutLab28metaG_FD_92764 | JGI IMG/M metagenome (GOLD analysis project Ga0131853, IMG submission 92764) | Labiotermes labralis P1 segment gut microbial communities from Petit-Saut dam, French Guiana - Lab288 P1 (version 2) (version 2) | ecosystem: Host-associated > Arthropoda: Insects >...
ATACAGGGTGTGCTAAAATTAAAAAAATAATTCCGGCGCCAAAAGGTTAAATGTTGTACGGTGGCGACTGATATTTTTGGGTCTTCAGTGCAGAACTTGCTTCGTGTCACTCTTCCGAACCCTAGAATTTTAAGGTGGCACCCTCCTATTTGGAGTATTCCTGGACCCCTGCCGTAATATGAAGTCGAAAACGGATTCGAAAACACAGGACGTAAAATATCACTCTTAACGAGTTCTTTTGTCTTTGTTTCTTGCGTTAGAGGAAGCGTATTCAAAATCTTTAGTGCCTCCGTAGCAATGGAGACTGTGGGACATAGGCTGATGGCAGGTGATGCGAGGTGTGCCTGTGATGTCACACAGAGGACTGCCATGGACATAGGCTGATGGCAGGTGATGCGAGGTGTGCCTGTGATGTCACACAGAGGACTGCCATGGACAAGAAAACGCGGCATTCAGCAAGAAAATGGCGAGTCTTTTCACCAACAAATTTAACGTAAGTTTAAAGAAGAAACTAATGAATTGCTGCATTTGGAGCGTGGCTTTTGGTGGTGCCGGACACTTTTGGACACTTCGGGAAAAAAGTACTGAAAATATATTGGAAGTGTTTAAATGTGGTGCTGGAGAATAACTGTTTAGATCACACGAAAAATGAGGAAGTATTACGTAAAGCGGAGGAAGAAAGGAACATCTTACATAAAATAAAGAGAAGGAAGGCAATCTAGATTTGTCACATACTGCGTACGGACTGCCTGCTGTTGAAGGAACGATAGAATGGACGGCAAGACGAGACTGGATGACCGTAAGGAAAATAGGAGTTACTGCAGCTTTTAGAGGAACCACTAGATCGCACTGTCTGGAGAATTCGCTTTGGAAGCGACTGCGGAACCCCCACCCCCCCACCCCACCCCCCACCCCTCCAGCGAGACCTTATTAGCATTGAGTGACTTCTGTAGACTTCACAGTCATGCGCCCCATAACGACGTTTCGGTCAAAGACGGACCGCATATACGACGGTGGTCCCATTATATTTATATTACATTACATTACATTATATTATATTATATTACCATTGTGTTACGATTACCTACAGTATTCAGTACAGTAACGTGCTGTACAGGTTTGTAGCCTAGTAACAATAGGCTATATCATATAGCCTAGGTGTGTATTAGGCTATACTATCTAGATTTGTGTACTCACTCCCTGTGACGTTCTTACGACGACGAAATCGCCTAACGACGCGCTTCTCAGAACGTATCCCCGTCGTTAACGACCCATGAATGTAATTTAACAACCCCCCCCCCCCCATTCTCCGTCCCGTTCCAATGAACATCACTGCGTTTTCGTTTTTCGGGTTCCAGGATTCAAATGTCCGCCCCTTGACCTGCTAGTCTGACTATAATTTGTGTGCCTCTTTATAAAGTCTGCAGGCAGGCACTGGGATATTACCTTAAAATAGATCACTACAATTTTCTTACGCATGTTTTCCAGTTCACTGTTGCTAATCTTCCTACCTACAGAGTTACTGCTGAGAGCGAAGTAAATACATGCAGAATAAGTTAAAGTTAGCCTGCGGTACTGACATTGCCTTGTGCCATGTGATGACTTTGAACTACAAAAGTTTATGTTTCTTCATTCAGCAGAGCGATCGTGTTTCTTCCACATTTCATTACACCATGTGTCTGCTTACGTTACTCATCATCATGTAATATCTACTTCAAGAATACAGGCAATTTACGTATAAAGGCAACATTGAGGAGCGTTCACGTAACCACTGTTGCAGTGGAAAAGCAATAAGTGTTAACATATTCTGAGTGTGTGTCTAGCCTTAATTTATCCAGCATGCACAGCGCTTGCGCCGTATTTTATTGTCACCAGTGGCCTGTCTGGCTGTACAATATCTTTCCACATTATTTCATAAAAGTCACGAATTTCGGGGGAAAAAAAGTTACTGGATATAAAACGTGTAGTTTCCATCAGCTATACAAGTTTGGTTTGTTTGAATTATTTCTCATTCTAAGAAGAACTGAGCGAGGTATTGTAAGTGTACATACATCTTCATGTAAAGTACCCGTTATTCTTGTCAAATTTTAATGAAACTTGAATTGTCTCGACAGATTTTCGAAAAATAATCAAATAGTCATTTTCATGAAAATGTCCATAGCGCGGGGCAGAGATACTCCATTCGTACGGACAGACAGACAGACACACGACGAAGCTAATATACGCTTCTCGCAATTTTGCGAACGCGTCTAAAATTGGAAGTTAGGCAGCACATGTATTCCGTAATTATTAAGTTTGTACTTTCTTGGCTTTATTATAAATCCAAATGTACACAACTGGAGGCAGTGGTCGGTTGTGGCTTGTGGGCTCTTTTTTATATTCCTTGTTTTCTTGCATTGGAACTTTAGTTCTAATATCTCTGTAAATTCCTGTTTGAGCTGCATGTATGGTCGCTATTCTTATGCTATGATTTACACGGGTGCTGATAAGTCCTTAGCCCGACCAGGAAGGAAACAAGCTAATGTTCCTGTCAGAATGACGTGAATTGCCTTCGGCTCCTTGCCTTGCAGGAAAAACCTTGATGACAGCTCGCGTCTCCATGTTGTTGAAATCGCGCGCGTCTCTGGCATGCTTCCGAGCTTGTTTCCTTCCTGGTCGAGCTAAGGACTTAACAGCACCCTGGTAATATGTTGTTGTTTATTTTAATCCCAATTTTGTTCTTGATTTTGTGGCTGCTGTGTTGTGAGATAGACATTTGCCCTAGAACGTAAGGAGCTGTGCGCCCGAATGTCTACTTACCCTCTATTCCTTTTTAACTGTTTTGTTTGACGACCCAATTACGTCATAAGATTATATAGAGTCAGTGGTAGATGAATGAATACACGTGGAGCAATTGTGCAATTGTACTTGCAAGGGAAGATCGAGTGCTCTTCCACTGCAAATTTTTCCACCACAAATCCTACACACTTTGGTCTGGGATTTAACCTGTGCTGTTTATATTGTTAAGATATTTATCTTATGTTACATAACAGCTATGTCACAAATGTAGTTAAAATTAAAGTGAAAGTTGTTAAAAACAAGAAGTCCAACATCCATAACATCAGTCTACACTAAACAACACAGATACCGTCTTTGTAAATGACCAATTTGACGCACAATTCTTTTTCATATATTTGTTTATTCCAATTCTCTACATGTTTCCAGCAACCAAGTGCTCATCATCAGGAGCGTCAATTGTATCAATACGACTTCTGGTATGTGTCACTGTATGTAGGTGACCGTGTGGTATGCAGGTTTGGATGGTTTCCATCCAAACCTGCATACCACACGGTCACCTACAAACAGTGACACATACCAGAAGTCGTATTGATACAATTGACGCTCCTGATGATGAGCACTTGGTTGCTGGAAACATGTAGAGAACTGGAATAAACAAATATAAGAAAAAGAATTGTGCGTCAAGTTGGTTATTTACAAAGACTGTAAAAAGATGCTCGGTCAAAAAATCATTAAAAAACACCAATACATTTCCCTCAATTACGACTGTATGAAATGTAACAAACGGTGGCTGAATGATTTGCCGTCTGATGTAAAATAAAATTGGCAGGCACTTTATAAACGTCACTAGCTAGCATTATATCAACGTGGCTACCGTAGGTTACTTCATTCTCCCGATATATGTTACTGTCAATAACTCACGCACGAATCGTCCAAAGCGACGTTTAAAAATCATTTATTCCTTCCTGTCAAATATCAGTTTCGTATTTATATATCCTTCCTTCCGTCCTTCCTCGCGTTTTGTTTTCCTATCCCTTTCGTTTCGTCCGAATCATCGTCATTCTTCCTTCGTTATCCTTACAACAGTGCTTTCCGTTTCCTACAGCTTGTTAGGAAGTGACGCATTTTGACACAATTACCGTGTCCAGCTCAGATGCCCACATACAATTCTTCTGTTGAACCGTTTGTATGTGTCTACATCCCTGGACGGTCAAGAGTAAAATTTCAGTTTCACAGAATATTCCCCCTCATTAAATTCAAAAGATGTTAACAGACAGTTTCACATTGCTACCTTTATTCTGGAATGAGAAACAAAAAAGTGGGCAACCCTCGTTTCATCGGTAAAATAAGACGCAGCAGTGTCGACCGAACCATAGCTACGGTGATTTTAATTATATTATGCTCGGCACATCCCATGATCATCCTAAAATTGCTACCAGGCTGTGAAGCTCCTCTCTCTAGTTTCTGACAGGTTATGGCTACCATACATTCGCACGCTCGCGCACCTTCTTATATAGACATCAAGATTATGTAACACGATATATTGTATCATGTTACATTGCATGTTATGTCAAGTGATGTAATGTTATAATATGCTGTTATATTACGTTACGTTATGTTATTTAAACCTGTGAGCCAGAATAATTCAATCCCTGTACAGACTGGCTGGTTGCTGGAGGACCGAGTTTCGCTTCTTCACAGAGCAGCATTGGTGGACAGCTGCTCGTTGCCTTACGTGCTTGGTTCTATTTAAAGCGAGTGAAAGGTTTGATGTAATATAAACTGAACTTTACACATGTTCTGCTTTTGTACTAAGAAGCTTAAGTTTCGGAATCTAGTCTATTGTGTCTGTGCAATTCCAAATGATTCACTAAAATTACATTTCTATTTCCCTGAAGAAGCAAACAGGATCAGGGTTCGAAACATTTAAATTAGAATGAAACTGTGCTATGGATAAGGTCCTAGATATAAAAGTAAAGGTAAAGCTTTCCCGTTACAGGCCCGGTGTGGCCCAGGGGGTGGGTCTTCCATGACCGCGGCACTAGAAGTGGGTGAGTGGTCAGCAGCACGCCTCGGCCGCACTTTACCCCCGGGAAAGACCCGGTACCCATTTTACAGGAGGCTGGGTGGGCCCCAGGGCCGGTCTGGAAGGGCGGAAAATCTCGTCCCCACCGGGATGCGATCCCGGACCGTCCAGCCCGTAGTCAGTCACTATACCGACTGAGCTACCCGGCCCACTGAGATCCTAGATATACTTTCTTCAAAATGTATATTCGAGTGAGTTTTCCTTTTGACTGACAATTAATTTCGTTTATATACAGTTGAGTCTGAAGTTTTAGGAAGATGGTGTGCCGTGAGCAACACCGGTCCGTAGCGCCGTGTCGAATGTACGTTAATATTTCACAGCGATGTTTGAAAACTTTTCGTAACACAAATATACATCACCAATGAGACGCGGTTTTGAACTTGACTTCTGAAGTTTCCATTCCAATAAGACATACAGAAAACACGCAGCAGAGAATAGAGTTTGAAGCAGAGTTTACAGTTTGACTTCTACGTTGCCAAAATATACCGGTTTCGTGAGTATTTGCTAGTCCGTTATTACGTACTCCAACGAACTTTTTCCTGTTTTAAAATCGTCGCTATTTGTTTCTGAAAGAAGTGAATTCGAATGACTTATATCTCCTTATAAAAATCGAAGAATTTCAATTGTTTTAAGTGTGCTGTTCGTCCAAAACAAGAGAAGTCATTGTTGTGTGTGTGTGTGTGTGTGTGTGTGTGTTAGGGCCTGTGTACGTCCGGTTTCCCACTTTTTCATCTTTTGAAATACTTGACATACTTAGACGAAAATTGTTACAAACGTTAGCTAACTTTTCAATTTCCTGCAATCCGTCAACATCAACGTAGCTGACGTGAGAACTTGTGAGGCGTGAGGGACACTAGCGCCAACACTCACAGCCCTGAAATGATTATAAACACTCAAGAAACGTGTAACTTTTATCGGAGCCCACGTGTCTGTCATGTAAAATGATAGCAGGGCTGTCGCATAAAGTTTCTGTTATTTTTTTCGTCTTTGTGGCAATGTGTAATGAGGAATTGCGACTGGGAATGGTAAATACGGTGTTTAGATATATCACAAATGTAAAAGGTACAGCAATCCCTGTACAGGCCTGCACAGGCTCTGAGGGTTCCAGTAGGTTGAGGCTCCCAGATTTCAAGACAATCGGCACATGAAGGTGATAGGGTTGTCAGCCTTACACACCGGCCGGCTTTACCGACAGGAAATATTCCTGGTACTCATTTCCGTTAGAGGTTGAGTCAACCCCAGGACCATAGTGCGGCCAGAAGGATTGTGTCAATGGAAATTTCCAATGACACCATCGGGAATCGAACCCGCGACCTTCCGGCTTGACGCGTAGTGCGTCAAGCAACTGCGCCACCGCGTGTTCCATGTCACAAATGTACAGTAGCCATGTTGTGTACAAAATACACTTCCAACTCACCATTTAGTAAACATCGATACGGTGTTAATCTTTCAGTTTATAATGGAATTGTAATCTGTTCGGAGTCTGCGCATTAGAATCACTTCAAAAACCCAATAATCATCCGTCGAACAAAACACGTATTTGTTACAGAGAATTGACAGTTACATGTTTCGGCTTTTAACTAAGTCATTATGACGTTGTAGAAGATTTACAGGAAAGAGTAATGCTCGGCCATGCAAGTAGTATTATTCAAGAATGGGAACTCAAAATTGAGATTTAAATTTTGAATATTATTTTAAAAATTTTATATCTCATTCTCGAGTAATACCGCATTACAGCCTGCTGTAAATCGTGTTCAATCTGATGATGGCTTAATTAAAAGACGAAATGTGTAGCTGGTGGGTCTGTGTGACAAATTTGTTTCGTTGAATGGGTAGAGGTAAAGGTAAAGGTAAAGTTCACCCTAGAACAGCCCACGAAGACCCAGAGATGGAGTAGCGGTATAGTTTACTCTTTCTTTAACCTCGGCGCTAAGTGGGGATGGGTGGTCAGCAGCACCCCCCTGCCGCACTTTACCCCCCGGTAAAGACCCGGTACCCATTGTATTGCAGGCTGGGTGGGCCCCAGGGCGGGTCTAGACGGGTGCGGAAAATCTCACCCCCCACCGGGATTCTATCCCCGCACCGTCCATCCCGTAGCGAGTCGTTATGCCGACTGAGCTATCGCGGTCCACTTCGTTGATTGGGTATTTTGTTGTTTATCTGTAATTAGCACAATTGTTTGGTACACGTTGGGTTAAGAAGTTTGTTATTATGTTTCTCACTTCTCAGCTTTGGCTGGGAAATATTCACCTATCCTGAGATGTAGTAATCAACAGGATTAGGCTCGGTGGTGTTACTTGTAGTTTAAAAAGTTCCTTACAGCTGAACATGTGCCAAGAATTAGAGATTTTTGCGTTTATATATATATATATATATATATTCAGGTGCAAGTTAAGTGTTGTTAGACTTTGTGATAGTGACTTTGGAATTACTCCCGTAGATGATATTGCTATTGGGATAACTTGTGCTGCCTTTGGTTTCCACATAGCACATATTTCATTCACCTGTTCTTGGCACTTGTTCTGTTTGTCTGTTATTGTTTTGGCGAGATTACGTGTATTTGGACAGCTATGTCTATCAAAAATGTGTTCTTAGTTTTCTTATTCATAAAAGTTATATTAGGTCGATTAAAATTATTGATTTGTCCGCAAATATGCTACGATTCCAGCACAGCTTGAAATTTTCATTTTCCAATACATTGGCTGGTGTGTACTTGTAATATGGACTTTTATATTAAATCAATTTGGCTGCTTCTGCCAGCTTCTGATGGATAATTTTGGCTAGTCCATCATGTCTCTTTACACATTCGGTAGGTGCTAATTGTTCACATGATGGAGGAATGTGTTGGACTGTCTCCGATTCTTTTCCACATCTTCTGCACAGCTCATCGGTGTCTGGCTGATTCAAAATATATTTCTTGTAGTTTCTTGTTAGTGTGACTTGGTCCTGTATTGCTGTTAAAAAGCCCTCTGCTTCGGCGAACAAATCCGCGTTTGTCAGCCATTTGTTCGACGCTTCTGTGTCTGTTGTTGTTGTTGTTATTATTATTATTATTATTCACAAAAGTGTTATAACAAAACAGTAATTCAACAAAGAGGTTTTTAGATGTGGAAATATGTGCGTGGATATTAGGCATGATGTGTGCTCAGAACGCCATATTTGTGAGTCCTGTAACGCAAAAGTTTTGGCCTGGAAGGCAGTTCGTTTCAGTGGGCAGCGAGAGATAAGAAACCAATATATTCTACTCGACAGTGACATATTCTTTCAGTGGAAGGGCGCCACCTCGCACTGCCTATCGCTTCAGCCGAACAAACTCAGCTCTCTGTTTGCATTAGTACTTCCCATTGTCACGAAGAGAGTGAGACGAAATCGTAAAGCGAAGTTAGCATCTGACCTTTTCGTCTACAGCAGCAAGCAGGCAGTAACCAGTCACACAACTCAACGTTTCATCAGTTTTTATTGCCGCTACACGTTTCGGCTTTTGGAAAATTAGTCCTATAAAGGAAGGAAGGGGACCGCGGTGGCACAGTGGTTAAGGTGCTGCGCTACAAATCGAAAGGTCGCTGGTTCGATTCCAGATTGTGTCAATGGAATTTTTCATTGACATAATCCTTCCGATCGCACTATGGCCCTGGGGTCGACTCAGCCTCTAACAGAAATGAGTACCAGGAGTATTTCCTGGAGGCTAAAAATGGCCGGTGCGTAAGGCTGACAACCTTACCACCATCCTGTGCCGTTGTCACGTAATCTGGGAACCTTAACTTCCTGGAACACTCTGGGCCACTCCAGGCCTGTAATGAGACTGATTTAGCTTTTTATAAAGGAAGGAAAGTAATTTCAAAATGACCCGCTATAATGATACATTTTTCATAGTCAGATATCTGAGATCCCGACTTTACAAAAAAATGTGGTAGAATAATGGTACACTCGATATAAATAAAACAGTTTATTAAGACATTAACATATTATGTGGTTAAGGTGCTGCGCTACAAATCTGAAGGTCGCTGGTTCGATTCCAGATGGTGTCAATGGAATTTTTCATTGACACAATATTTCCGATCGCACTATGGCCCTGAGGTCGACTCAGCCTCTAACAGAAATGAGTACCAGGAGTATTTCCTGGGGGTAAAGGCGGCCGGTGCGTAAGGCTGACAACCTTACCACCATCCAGGGCCATTGTCACGTAATCTGGGAACCTTAACTTCCTGGGACCCTCTGGGCCACTGCAGGCCTCTAATGGGACTGATTTACCTTTACCTTTACCTTTACCGTTATTAACATAGTATAAATGTGTATTCCATCAAAACATTAATATTTCGAGCGCGAAAATGCAGTTTTTTTAAAATAAATAAGCGTCATGGATTAAAATATTACGTCAGTTTTTATTTTTATCAATACTGGGGTGGGGGGGGGGCACGCGGTGGCGCAGTTTGTTGAGGCACTGCACTACGAGCCGGAAGATCGCGGGTTCGATTCCCCATTATGTCACGGGAATTTTTCATTTACATAATCCTCCCGGCCGCACGGTGGTCCTGGAGTTGACTCAACCTCTAACGTAAATGAGTACCAGGAATATTTCCTGTGGGGTAAATGCGGCCGATGCGTAGGGCTGACTACTTTACCACCTTCATGTGCTGATTGTCGTGATATCTGGGAGCCTCTACCTCCTGGAAACTTCAGGGCATGTCCAGGGCTGTAATGGGATTGCTTTGCTTTTATCAATGCTGGAGTGGTACAGTACAGTGCAGTGCAGTACAGTACAGTATACATTTTGTTTCTAAGTTATTCGTTTTTGGACTTCATCACTCATATAGTGGAGTTTCAAAGTGAAATAGTATGTTGGAAACATAAAAGTGAATGTAATGGTAAAGGTAAAGCAGTGCCGTTACAGGCCTGCAGTGGCCCAGAGGGTTCCAGGAAGTTAATATTCCCAGATTTCATGACAACGGCACAGGATGGTGGTAAGGTTATCAGCCTTACGCACCGGCCGTCTTTACCGCCAGGAAATGTTCCTGGTACTCATTTGTGTTAGAGGCTGAGTCGAAGGCGATCGGAAGGATTTTATGTCATTGAAAAATTCCAATGACACCACCTGGAATCGAACCAGCGACCTTCCGATGTGTAGCACAGCACCTTACCCACTGTGCCACCGCGGTCCTCCGTTGGAAACGTAAACAAATGGGTTAGATCATCGCGGAGTACGATACGACGGCTTCAGTGTTAGTAAAGTACTGTTTGTCGACGTATTTACCACCAGAATTTCTCATGTTGTGGAAAGTTAATGTTTCGTATTCATGAGATGCAATGTGACATGAACAGGTCTTATGACTGTCTATCTCCTTCATGTAAAGTATTTGTCATGTATTATATTTCTTTGCTAACTGGAATAAAGCTAAAGCCGTGCTCCCTTTGCTAACATTCCACATCAGGATATTCGCTAGAATCACCAATATGCGAACTTACATCGCTCCAGACTACCGCATCACCGCTACACAAAACTGTAAGCCAAAATTAATTCCATTCAAACAGACCAAATTCCGTTCGGATGTTACTGTGTTATTTGATGCATTATGTGCACATTTATGGATGTGTACGGACGTTTCAGACGAACCCGCAGCTGTCAGCAACAGGGCAGATGATTTCTCTGACAATGGAGACAGCATATTTCTGTGAAATGTCGGTCCATATATATATATATATATATATATACATACACCATACTACACGGCGTTACATCCCTCAAGTTAATAATCGTCATTGTCACTTTCTTCAAAGTTTCTGATGACACAGATATCCACTGTTTAGTGATAACAATCTAAACTTTAGATTCAGATATTCCGGTATGCGGTTCCTGACTTTCGGAGGGGCGCGTCACCCTCTTCAAAGCATCGCTTTTTTTTTTCGAAATGTTGGAAAACGCCGAACGACGCAGCGGCACACCCAAGAAGAGCGGAATCCTCAATTACACCCCTGGCGAAGCGTCACAGTTGGCGTAAAATTATGTTTTTGGCGTAATATACAGTATATGTCTGTAAATAATAATAATAATAATAATAATAATATATTTAACTGCAAATGGGCTGCCGCCCGGTGGCAGTGGGTATTATGCATGTACATAAATATGAAATGAGGATCTAAGAAATTTAAGTCGGGAGGGCTACATGAGAAGAATGCAGTAGCAACTTGGAGTCTTCGGAACCATCTCAGCATTTGCTTTTAGGCAGAGGAAAACCAAGAAAAAACCTGGGTCGATGTGGCCGGTCGCGGGACCTTCCGGATACTGACTTTTAGCCAACAGTCCGGCAACTAAAATATGTAAGACAGCAATACACACATAGTAAAACAATACATATGAGGTAACAAAAATACACAAAAGATAGTATTATTATTATTAGTAGTAGTAGTATTAGTATTATTAACTGCAATTGGTTTTTCACCCGGTAGCAGTGGTTATTTTACATGTATACAAAATATGAAATTGGTTACTAATAAATTTAAGTCAGGAGGGCTACATGAGAAGCATGTAGTGGCAACTTGGAATCTTGGGAACCATCTGAGCATTTGCTTATAGACACAGGGAAACCAAGAAAATCCTGTGTCGAGGTGACCGGTCGCAGGACCTTTGGGGTACTGACTTCTAGCCAGCAGTCCGGCATCTAAAGTAAAAACAGCAATACACACATAGTACAACAAGTACACATAAGATGACAACAATACACACAAGACAACTACATCAATACACACACAAGATAACTAACAACACAATACACAAAACACAGTGTTTTTGAATGAGATCGATAAATAAAAGAGAGCGCTCAAAAGTGTGGAATAAATCACTGTTGTAGCCACGATGTGGTCCGAGGAATGCGCAGTTTCACCCTTCAAACTGGGTGACAAACATTTCCTGGTGATTTTTCAGACTGTAGTAGCAGTCGATATAAAGCTTTACGTCTCCTGCGTGTTAAGCCTGTCGGCTAGTTACATCCCAAAAGTCGCGAATCTTCAAATGTTTTCGTTGTTCAACATTCAGTGTGGCTTTTATGTACAGTTTCAGTTTCATACGTATATCCGGGCAAGCCATTTATCATTCTTTCAAGCATCTACTGCACCCCTTTTTAGTTTTATAATAAGAGAAGCAGTGTTATCAGTAAGGGTAAAGAAATGATAAATTTCATCCTAAAACACGCCGTGAAGGTCCAGAGAGGGTGTGGAGGCATAGCTGCACTCTTTCTTTAACCTCGACGCTAAATGAGGTGGGTAGTCAAAGCCAATTCCCGGCCTCTTTCCACCTAAAAAATATACCCGGTTAAGGTTGTAGAGGATGCTAGGTGAGCCCCATGGCCGGTCTGGGTGGGTACGGGAAACCTCGGCCTCCTCCGGGATTCTTTCCTCCGACCGTCCAGTCGCTATACCGACTGAGCAATCGCGGCCATTATCAGTGTCAGCTGTATCATATTCTGCCAATATTTATGTTGCCATACTACAATAGTGAAATATGTTAAATGTTTATATTTATCTATATTGATATTTCATATATTTAGAATTCTTTAAATTAAATGATTTAATTTAAGTGTGGGCCGCGACAGCTCAGTCGGTATAGCAACTCGCTGCGAGCTAGACGGTCCGGGGATCGTATCCCGGTTGGAGCAAAATCTTCCGCAACCGTCTAGACCGGCCCTGGGGCTCACCCAGCCTCCTATGCAATGGGTACCGGGTCTTTCCTAGGGGTAAAGCGGCCGGAACGTGGCGTTGTTCACCCACCCCATCTAACGCTGAGGTTAAAGAATTAGTAGAGCTACACGTCTAATACCCCTCTGGGCCTTCGTGGCCTGTTGTAGTGTGAACTTCACCTATAACGTTACGTTTTCAATTAATGTAAGCTGTTGGATCTAAATGTTTGCTCCCTATAATTTCGTTAGTGTAGTCTGTATTCTATCGTAACTTTACTTTATTCAGAAAGCTATTAAAATGATTTGCTGACTTTTCTTGTGCTTGTTGACACCAAATGTGTCCGTACTCCACGATACGAGTTCGCAAATTTGCTATCAGATTAGGTCTACGCCTGATTTGTCCCCTAAATGGCTCCGTTATGGTGCAATAAATGAGATTGTGAGATCGTACGAAATTTCTTGGCGAACTAAACACGCCGTACCGCTGTGTAACGTAATTTGCTGCGTGCACCGATAATCCACTCACCCATCGAATATTTCAGATCTATCAACTGGACTTACGGGGCAGGGACACTTTTTTTTTTGACAAGGTACACCCTTCTCGGGTGGACCGGGTAGCTCAGTCGGTATAGCGACAGACTACCGGTTGGACGGTCCGGGATCGAAAAAAAAATCCCGGTGGGAACGAGATTCTCCGCCCGTCCAGATCGGCCCTAGGGCCCACCCAGCCTCCTGTACAATGGGTACCGGGTCTTTCCCGGGGGTAAAGTGCGGCCGGGGAGTGCTGCTGACCACTCACCCCCTTCTAGTGCTGCGGTCATGGAAGAGTAGAGCTATACCTCTACCCACCCTCTGGGCCACACCGGGCCTGTAACAGGAAAACTTTACCTTATATATGTATATATATATATATATATATATATACACATATTTTTTTCGAAAATAGTGCATTTAATGAGATTGTGTACAAAATTCGGTCTAGTCCGGCGTGCAACATATGATAATACAATACAATACAAATCTGCAAAGGAAAGATGCGATTTGTACATCGGTTGACTCGGACAATAACATAGGCACACTCAGACAATAACACAGGCACACTCAGACAATAACACAGGCACACTCAGACAATAACACAGGCACACTCAGACAATAACACAGGCACACTCAGACAATAAGGCAGGCACACTCAGACAATAACACAGGCACACTCAGACAATAACACAGGCACACTCGGACAATAACACAGGCACACTCGGACAATAACATAGGCACACTCAGACAATAACACAGGCACACTCGGACAATAACACAGGCACACTCAGACAAGAACACAGGCACACTCAGACAATAACACAGGCACACTCAGACAATAAGGCAGGCACACTCAGAATATTCAAGATTTGTTGCTGTCTCACTACAACAATGGTTATGCGAACGCGCTTCAACGCTACGTTTTACATACTTTGCCTATATTTTTCTACCAACCAAGTAACCACACGCCACACACGAAACATGACTCACACTATTTGATGATTGCCTATGACAACTGAATTCTGTTACATTGATTTATCCGTGCCCATATTTTTAACGTTACTGAGGAAGACCTTTGTGTGAAGGCGATGTTACATTCAGATTTGTCTCATTCTTAACACAAGTACTCTCTAGAACAGACCACCAAGACCCAAAGGGGAGGGGAGTAGAGGTATTGCTGTACTCTTGCTTTAACCTCGGCGCTAGATGTTGTGGGTGGTCAACGCCACGCCCCGGTCGCTTTACCCCTTGGGAAGATACGGTACCCATTATACAGGAGGCTGGGTGGACCACAGGGCCGGTCTTGACGGTTGCGGGAAATCTCGCTTTCACAGGGATTCGATCCCCGACCGTTCAGTCCTAGGGAGTTGGTAGCTCATTATTTAGTATAATTACTTACCTTCAAAATTCTAGGTCTTACAAGTATTGGCATTATGGCGAATTTTGCGCTGTATAAGTGAAGAGAATGGCGCTGAAATGTGAGGTTGGTTTAGGGCTGCGTGTTACAGCTGCTGTAACATTGTGACGCTGCGAAAATATTTGCAATTGCTGGAAGGACAAGACTACTTCAGCGCTGTGTGTTTACGTTGCAACACAAAATGAAACCCACGTTGCAGTAAAATAAAAGGTAGCCTCCAGTAGTTACGATAGGGTAGGAGACTTAACGAGATTGAGTTAGGAACTTCCAAACTTAGTTGTAAGGTGACAGATCCTCTTTGGTGTTATGCAAATCACAAGTATGTGTATTGAGTCATTCACACACAGCACTACAATTTTATTCACGGCTACATGTTTCGGCTTTAATCGCGAACAATCATCAGGCCTTCTATAAACTTTGGTATAGAAAATCTATGTCCTCAGTAATAAGGAGATCCCATCTTTCACGCCAAAAATACAATGTAAATGTATAAAACCGTTTTTACAGTTTTATATGTTTATAACCTACTTTTAATGAGAAAGTGGGTCTCTCATTATTATGCACATTGTAACCGGTCATTTTTAATATACGAGGCTTATTCAGAAAGTAAGTAACGCTTCGCTGTAAAAAAATCGAGTAAGGTTTCATATAAAATTTTATTGTTATCAGATTCTACGTTCTTCAAACTATTTTCCACATATTCGCCGTCATTATTGAGGTACTTATCGTAGCGGGGCACAAGTTTATATATACCCTCCTCATAGAAAGCGGCCGCCTGCGATATTAGCCACTTCTGCACTGCATCTTTCAGGTCCTCGTCGTCGTCAAATCGCTTGCAGCCCAGGAACTCCTTTAGGTGTAGGAAGAGGTGATGATCACTTGGCGCCAAATCAGGGCTGTACGGGGGGGTGGTCCATTTGTTCCCACTTAAATGAGGTGATGATTTTGAGTCTGAGCAGCAGAGTGAGGCCGAGCGTTATCGTGAAGCAAAAGGGTGGTGGCACTCAGCCTTCCGCGCCTTTTGTTTTGAATTGCACACCTAACTTTCTTCAGCGTTTTACAATAAACAGCAGAGTTTATTGTTGTGCCTTGGGGCAAAAATTCTACCAAGAGTCTGTCCCAGAATAGGGTGCACATGATCTTCCTTGTTGAAAAGTCTGCTTGACCTTTTTCCTTTTCGGCGAGCCAGTGTGCTTCCAGTGCAAGGACTGCTTTTTTGATGCAGGTGTGATATTGGACACCCATGTCTCGTCTTCTGTCAGAATATGGCTCAACATGCCGTCTCCTTCCTTGTGATAGCGCATCAGAAATGTCAAAGCACATGCAGCACGCTGTTTTTTGTGCTTCTCTGTGAGCATTTTGGGCACCCATCGTGCACACAGTTTCCGATAACCCAAATGACTACTGACAATGTCATAGAGTAGAGTCCTTGAAATCTGAGGAAAGTGTAGGGACAGATCAGAAATTGTGAAACGTCTGTCGTCAAGCACTCTTTCGTTGAACTTACGCACCAAATCATCATTCACCAAAGATGGACGCCCACTTCGCGCCTCATCGTGCAGGCTCTCTCGTCCTTCATTGAACATCCGAACCCATTTCCTAACCATGCCATCACTCATCGCATTGTCACCATACACTTGACAGATCTGGTGATGAATCTCACTTGGTAGCACATTCCTAGCGTTCA
>Ga0131853_10011547_pt1 | contig 16172 bp, 12 predicted proteins | sample TergutLab28metaG_FD_92764 | JGI IMG/M metagenome (GOLD analysis project Ga0131853, IMG submission 92764) | Labiotermes labralis P1 segment gut microbial communities from Petit-Saut dam, French Guiana - Lab288 P1 (version 2) (version 2) | ecosystem: Host-associated > Arthropoda: Insects >...
AACCAAGCAGGAGCACTGAACAACATTAGGGAGTTCTGTGTAGAGGCCTGAACAGAAGCATTCCCAATTAGCATTCCGATTACAGACATAATCAAAGCACCTGACAAGACGAACGCAGCAAGAGCCAAGGCCTCAGTCAAGAATATATTGAATATATCTGCGGTTTTAGCACCCATGCTACGCAAGATAGCTATATTTTTTTTCTTTGCACGAACAGACAGCATTATAAAGCTAAACAATAAGAAGAAGCTTAGCATCCCAAATATTATGGAAAGTGCTATCATCACACCTTGAATATCACTGAAGTTCTGGGTAAACAATGTGATTGAGTTACTGTCTTTGAATGTGGCATATGACCCATCAGGCATTCGGCTAAGAACGCCTTGTAATTGTGCATTACTGTAATTACCTACTATGAATGCTGTGCTTGGTGCAATTAAGGAGCGAACAATGCGGTCGTAATCTGCTGGTGCAAGAATAATTCGATAATCTACAAAATCATCGAATGTTCCTGCTCTGCCAAGGCTAAAGCTCTCCAGCACATTAAATGAAATTGCGGTAGAAGTAGGCAGGGCATTATTGTGCGTATTAAGGAATAAAGAGCCTAAATCGCGAATTTCACGAGTAATAGAGAAGTCAAGTGTTTCCCCCACCGCAAGACCCAGGGACGCAATAAGCTGATTAGACATCCTGGCCGAGCCAGTAGGCAGTAACTGGCTATCTCCTGCCCTTTCGATAACTAGGCCATAATTGATGATCAAGTCATACAGTGGTGGATTTGTCTCTCCTGGCAGAGGCCTGACACCTGTTGGGTGGTCGGTAATAAAGAACCCTGCCGCCGCCATATCGGTTGTTATTGAGTTAATTGGGGCGTTATGAATGCGACTTCGGTCATTTGTGATACTGGAGATAACCGCTGGATTCGCAAATGCAGTCACCCAGTTGTTTTGCATTAAGTAAACTGCCGCTCGCATCTCGTGTTGCTCTAGGCCTGAAGCAAGTCTGAGCATATTAGGAGCGTCAAAATCACCAGCGGGAACGGTGAAGTGCCCACTTGGTGTCAAATCAAAGTAATTTGCAAAGTCGGTTCTATAAATTCCAATTACATTGAATCGAAGATTCCCATCATTAAAGTGTAGGTCACCTAAGATTTCGCCAACAGGAATATTTCCCAATGCAGTTGCGGCCTGGGTTGCAATAAAGTCGGAAATAACAACTTGGTTAGTGTTGTCCGTATTTGTTGGCCAGCGTCCGTGTGACAGTGATTGACCAAACATATTTGATGTACCAACTGTTGTTCCAATAGTGGCAATATGACGGATACCGAATAGAGTGAAGTCATTATTAAAATTCGCTGTTAGTGTCGGAGAAATTTCGTGAACAAGAGCCGAATCCCCTAGGAACTGTGTAGGGTTAGTGCCATACCTAAACCATTCGTTACGGTGATCAGGTGTAAAGGAGAAGCTATTGTTTCGGAAGCTGATATACCCCTCAGTACTGGATGCGAAGCTATTAAGAATGGCTCTGTTCTCGCTGACAGTACTCAAAGTTGTTGTTAAGGCAAAAACAGATAAGGATATAACAGATAAAATGATTAAGAATAATGTCCTAAACTTATTTATTTTAAAGTGCCCCCAACCCAGTGTTACAGCTCTCTTTAATGGTAGTCGAGTTCTTTCAAACTTGAATACACCATCTGCAGGGATGTTCTGTTCGACCTCTAGCAAGATGTTTGGATAACTGTCTTCCTTAATACCACCATTTTCTAGAGTTATAACCCTGTCAGCAAACCGGTCAACCATTTCCTGTTGGTGAGTGGTTGCGATGACCAACACATCATTACTTAGCTCCTTTAGCAATTTGTAAACTTCGTCACGCTGCTCGGTATCTAGGTTGGATGTCAGCTCGTCCGTGAAGAGTATCTTTGGTTTTTTGATAAGGACCCTGGCAATTGCTGCTCTCTGGGCTTGACCACCACTGACCTCGTGAGGATAACGGTTCTCGAGATCACGGATACCAAGCCTCTCAAAGATATTGTGAATATCTTCAGGGTCGGCTGTGCGACCAGTAATTTCAACTGCCAATGCAACATTTTGGGACAGAGTCAAGTGGTCGAGCAGATTATTATTTTGATAAACAACTCCAACATAGTTGGTTCTGTATCCATCTAATCCGACACCATGAAATTGTTTAACATCAACACCTTCGACCTTCATTGTTCCACCACTTGGCGTATCAAGACCAGACAGAATATTAAGAAGCGTAGATTTTCCACTACCTGATGGACCCACAATAAATACAAGACCTGTATCAGTCAGCTTCAAGTCTACACTTCGCAAACCTACTGCGTTATTTGTATGGCTGTTATGATAAACCTTCGAAATATTCGATAATTCAATCATTTTCTTTTCCCCCTGCTCATATTGTAATATGTGCAATGCGACATTGTCTAGTATAATTTTACATGTTTCGCAGCTTCCTTTCTTATATCGTCACTAATTGCTGCATAATGCTTTTTTGTTGTGTTAACATCCTTGTGTCCCAAAACATCTGCGACAACATAAATATCCCCTGTCGCCCTGTAAAGGTTCGTTCCAAAGGTAGATCGCAACTTGTGCGGAGTAATGTTTTTAAGTGGTACGGCATCCGAAGCGTAATGTTTAACAATTTTTTGAATTGTCCTAACCCCCAGTCGCTTGCCAGTAGTTGTCCGAAAAAGTGGCCCTTGATTCAAGTCTTTAAGATATGCTTTTAATTGTTCAGCACATTGATCTGGTAAAAATAAAATTGTTTGTATACCACCTTTTCGTGTTACTTTGAATGACGAGCTCTCTAAATCAATATCAGATACATCCAGTCCAACCAATTCGCTAACACGAATCCCAGTAGATAAGAATAATACCAATATTGTCTCGTCCCTCAGGGATTGTTTTTTTTCCGCTTCTAATCCAGCCGAGCCCAGCATTGCTGAAATTTCTGGCTGGGAAAGGCGTATGATTGGTTTTTCCTTTATCTTTGGCAGGTCGATATTAGGCATGATATTTCTTGTTATTAATCCGACTTTAAATAAATAAGCGAAAAAACTCCTGAGGACGCATAGCTTCCGTTGCTTACTGGCATTGCTGTTTCCATGCAATGAGGCAACGAACAGCTCTATGTCTTGCACTTCTAATACTTCCAAGTCCCCCACTTCGATTTTTGAGAATTGCTTGCCTTGGAAAGACTCATGTTCACATACTAAATAATTAAAGAATGACCTTAACTCTCCCGCGTATCCAAGACGGGTAAGAGGTGTCGTCTTCTGTGAAACACCCAGAAAAAAGCGTGAACAAAACCGCGGCAGTTGTGCCACCATCTTGTCCAAAGATTCAAGAGTTTTCAAATCTCGCTGTTTATGGTATGTCACAATTTAGCTTATCACAGAATTATCTTTTTTCCACTTGTTTATTTCGCCATGGTTTCCCGATAATAAAACCTCGGGAACTGTTAGCCCTCTGAATTCACGCGGCTTGGTATATTGAGGATGCTCCCAGACGCCAAGTTCACTGTGTGATTCGTTTTGAATACTTTCCTCTTTGATAACTCCAGGAATCTGCCTGATGATAGAATCTACCAAGACCATAGCAGGTAATTCGCCCCCTGTTAGTACATACTCTCCTATAGAAATTTTCTCATCGATGCAAAGGTCAATTGCCCTCTGGTCAACACCTTCATAGTGTCCGCATAGCAACAAGAGATTTGGCAATTTAGCAAGCTCCCCTACTCTCTGTTGCATCAAGGTTTTGGCACCAGGCGTCAGAAATATTCGATGAAATTTATGATTAGGGTCAAGGGCCTCGATACAATCAACTATAGGTTGTGCCATTAAAACCATTCCTGCCCCGCCTCCGCAAGGTGTATCATCGACCTGTTTGTGTTTACCGGCTGCCCAGTCACGGAAATTAATGACCTGAATATCCACTAAACCTTTTTCTTTTGCCCTTTTGACAATAGAATGATCCAACGGCCCAAACATATCTGGGAATAGGCTGAGGATAATTATTTTCATCTAACCTCCTCGGTCACTAACATTAACTCACGCACAGTTATTTTACGCCCATCAATATCTGTTTCGACAACAAAATCATCTTCATATGGAAAACTGAATTTATCGGAATTCAGGACAACTCTCTCTCCGAAGCTCTCTATTGCAACCACATCACCTATCTTTTTGCCTTTTTGGTTAACTATCTCGAATCCTACTAGGTCATCTTGCAGAATATCATCCGCTTCTAACTTTAAAATACTTTTGGTAACATATACTTTGGCATTTCTAAAATCTTCTACTGACTCGATTGTATCAAAACTCTTCAACTTAATGTAAGCGAATGCGTTCTGAACACTTGATTTCTCCACTTCAAACGCAGTCTTTCCTAAATAAACTTTTTTAAGCCCTTCAAATGCGTGGGTCAGATTTGTTAGAATCTGGACCTTCAGTTCCCCTTTAAGTCCACGAGGTTTAAGAATTTTTCCAATTAGATATTTCATATCTCCATATTAACACTATCATTCAAGACTGGCAAGCCAGATATTTGGAATTGTGAAGAATTGATCTTATATTTATTTGCACCGTCTTTTTCAAGCTTTTGTGGATTAGTAAAATAAAGTTCTGTCCAACCAGTAACTGCAACGCCAAGAAAGCTGTGCATAGTTACATTAAGCTTGATTTTAGTAAAAGGATTAACTATATCTTCATTATAGAATTCGCTGTCTTTGTTGACTATTAAGTTCACAGATACCTCTTGGCGTTTTTCGTCATCATTATATAAAATCAGTGCAGAAAAATTACCCGAACAAGGAACAAAAGTATGGTTGCCTTCTACCCTATCCATTCGCATCTTTCGAAACTGAATGGCACTTACCGCTTGCCCTACAATAACACGCACAGGAATTTTCAGTGTCAAGAAGAAATATTTATCAAAGTCTTCTTTAATATCCTCTAAATCTATCCCTCTCTCCCTCATATAGAATCTGAAATCTCCTGTGTCCTTTAGGCGTTTGATATAGCGTTCGGATTCCCTAAAGATTGTCATGTTGTCATAAAATTCAACGATTGTGTGATTTGACGCAACGAATTGCAAACTTCGAAAAGCTTCAGAACGAGTATTTACATCGTCGTTACTTTTACGGGTAATATCACCTTGCCTGATAAGCAGAAAGCTAAATAATGCTGCCGATAAAACTGATCCAAGAGACAAGGTATTACTAAGTATTTGGAAAGTGGGTGCCTCTATAATATTTCCTGATGTTGTTTGTGATATAATAAATAATGTGATAACACCAAGAGTAAATATCACCATAATAACTACTAAGATTCTTGCACTCATGACTCAATATATTACCAATAGACTTTACAACTGTCAATAGGATATAATTACTTATGGTTAAGAAACTCTTTGCAGTGCTCTCTGTGATACTTTGCACAATACTCGTGCTTGTGGGCTGTTCTCCAAACAGACCAAATCAAGATGGCTATAGATTTTTAAATCTTTCTGGATCATTCCATGCCGAGCATAATGGCTGGGTTTATTATTCAGTAGGCTTGAATCTTTACAGGCAAAATCTAGATATAGGCCAAAGTTCGCGGGTTATTACAGGTTTCGCAGGCTTCCAACATAGCACCTACAGTGATGGATGGATCTACTTTACAGATATATCATTTACAGATGCAACTCTGCGGAGGATGCGACCTGATGGGTCGGAGTTAATGTCACTTGGAGTTCAGGTTTCAGACGGACTCTTTGCCGTAACTGGAGCACGAATCTTTTACCAAAACAGCTCCAACCTATACATGATTAACACAGATGGGACGGGCAACACCAATCTCATTATGGGAATTGCTGAGTTTGTTGTTTCACAAAATCATGTATTCATTGCCAGACATGTTGAATTCTTCTTTTTATCGGAATTCATTCGATTTGATTTAGATGGAGACAATCAGACCACCATCTTGACATTACCTTCTGGTATCCTTGATATATTTGCATATGGAGACTATCTCTACATTCATTCCAGACATTTCCTGCCTTCACAAACTCCGAGTGGATTACATGGCGACATATTGCACAGGGTTAGATGGGATGGCCTTAACCAGGAAGTTATCTTTAATATAACAGCGATTGACTTTCTTCAACTGCGAATACTTGATAATATCCGATTTTATGATGGATTTATATACTTTCGAGTCGCAATAGGCAGTTTAAGCAATGAACGCAGTCTTAACCGAGTGCGAGTTGATGGAACAAGCCATCAAAAACTAGCAGATGATTTCCTTGATGACTTCGAGGTAATCAGCGGACGAATTATCTACCATCGACTTATCACAAGTCCTTCTCTTGAGATAGAGCTTTGGGGATTTTCGCTTGATGGCAATATCCACAGACGAATAGTTGGAAATATGCCTGGCCTATACCTAACCCATTTTGCTGTAGACAATATACTATTTATTGTCTTGTTATCTCTCTAGAATTTGGTCTATTAATGTCGTTCTAACAAGAAAGCCATTGTTTGACTGTTGAAAATACTTTGCTCGCGGGTCACAGTCAACCTCTTTGTGGATTTCGCTCCTCTCGCCTTCTACGCGGGGCAGTGGGTGCATTATGTATGTTGAATCGCCAAAGTGCGTCATAACATCATTATTTATTGCAAGGACTCTTGGAACGGCCTGACCATCAGTGTATCGTTCTTCCTGAGGTCGTGTTTGATAGATTATATCAAGGTCTTTTGGTAATTGACGAAAGTCCTCTACCTCCCTAAACCATGCACCTTGCTTCTTGATATAATTAATAACATCTTCGTCAAAGCCTTTCCCTTCGGGATTGATTCCGTACATAGTGATGCCTTTGTACATTGAGGCTATTGCCTTTGCCAATGTGTTTGCTGTTCGACCCATCACCAGATCACCTCCGAATGCGATTTTTGCACCATCAATTTGTCCCAGTAATTGTTGTATTGTATACATATCCAGCAGTGCTTGTGTTGGGTGATGAGTACTGCCGCTACCTGCGTTTATTATCGGAACGGCGGAAACCTTCGCAGCCCTGTGGGCCGAGTCATCATCCCCGTGTCGCATTACAATCGCGTCAACATAGCCATCCATAGTTTGTATCGTGTCCTCGATAGATTCGCCCTTTTTTGCGGACGAGAACGCTCCAGCGGCCTCGCTGGAAACATTTGTTGCACCTAGATGCCCAATAGCCGCTTCAAAAGAAAACCGAGTACGAGTACTCGGTTCATAAAATATTGTTGCGACTATTTTACCTTGCTGTTTATTCAGCAGGCTCTTTTTGTTGGCGGCGAAATTATCTGTGCGATTAAACAATTCCTCCAACCATTCCCTTTCCATGCCCTCCGCGTCCAAGATGTGGTTCATTCCTCCACCTCCTTGGAATATACTGTAGCATTTTGTGAAAACACATGTCAAACGAATTATCAAGCAATATAATCTACCCAGTCCTGAGTCCTGGCATACTCCTTGTGTTCTTTTACAAAAAATTTGAGAAAACCTTTTTCTTTAAAACTGAATACCCCACCTTTTTTAGAGAAAATCAAGTGATCCATGACTTCTATCCCCAAAGGTAAAAGCATATTGACAATTGCCCGCGTAAACAATACATCACCAGACGAAGGATGATGATTAGCCTCGGGATGGTTGTGGGCAATTACAACATGTGCGGCCCGAACACGCATGACAGTATCTACGAAATCCCAAAGATCAACATTAACTTTCCTCAGCATTCCCTTGATCTTTTTCTCGAAAAGAATATTTCCATCCGTATCAAGGGCTATGATGGCAAGCTCTTCTTTTGAAAGGGTTTTCATGGAATCTTGCCAATGGGCAATAGCCTCTTCAGTCGTCCTTATTTTTCCCAGCCTTGAACTTATCTCCCCATAGTACGAGACAAACTTTCGTAGGAATCCAAGGAAATATGCTGTGTCTTTCTTGACCCCAAGAATCTTTACAAGTTTATCAGGATGTGCCTCTAGAATATTCACGAGACTGCCAAAAGCCTCTAGCAACCTATTCGCTACTAGGTTAGCTTCTATATGCGGGATACAAAACCCCAGTATATACTCTAGACTATTAACTTCATCAAAGTTATCAAATCCAAATTTATCAAAGGTCTGCCGTAATTTCTCGCGACGACTTGAAGGTGATACAACTTCTTTACTTTCTTCTTGTTTAAGCATGTTTGCATTATACATCTAAGTTATCCAGTCGTAAACAACATTTACCTAATTCCCCACTAATCAGGTTTTTGCCACATTCTAAGTGGGAGGTCACGCTCGAAATTTTCATTGCGGATGCCAAATGGGAATGTACTGCTGAGCAATTTTTCGATAACAAGAACAAGCTGGTTATCACTTGGAGAAACTTTATTGAGTTTTTCAATCATGGTTTGGATGTCCGCCTCACTGGCTACTAGCATTATTTTTTCAATGAGGCTCTCAAATTGCTTACCAATTCTTCTTCTCAGAAAATTAAATTCATGCAGACCAACCATTCCATATTTGCTTCCACTTTGCTCTGCCATCGCTTCAGTAAAGACTACTTCAAGGTTCAAACACAATCCGCTAAGTCTTCGCAAACCTAGATACCTCTTCAGCAAGTATAATTCATCCATCGTCAAAGCAATTTGGACAATATCTTCTCGTGCCAAAAAGGCTTTCGTCAGCTTGTAGATGAAATACTGATGCTTAGGATGGTCGTTAACAAGTGATACCAGCAAGTTCTTTCCCTTATAAACTCTCAGTACTGGCCTGACCTCGACTTCCGAATATTTATAGACGGTTTGCTTTCTTAAAGCATTTGTATAAACGAAATCGTCTTCTCGCAGTTCTATTTTCCAATTTATTGAAGCCATTGCAAAGTAAGCATTAGACACAGACATGAGCCCAAAAAACACAGCTGCGAAAATTGCTTCCCCAGTATTAAAATCATCCCTTGCAAAAGGCAAAAATGGTAATATAGCCATAAAAACAAAACCAACCATCCCGCAAATCCAAAATATCATTAGGGCCCTTGATTGACGAATGATTCTGGTATTATTGCATTTTTCCATATTTGCAAGATATCACTTTTTGCTTGAGAGGGCTAGCAGTTTGAACTCTTATACGATTTCCAGCTCTTTGCCCAATATTTTTGCGGCTTCTTCTGCTTGCTTGAGCGACATTGAGATGTGATAGCTTGGCGAGCCAAACGGTAATTTAGTTATACTCATTTTCTTTTCAACCTCGCCTCTGTATTCAAAATGCAAAAATCCAGCTCCAATTACCATTGGATCCCAAATTCTCCATCTAGCATAACCTAGATCAACTATATCACCTGCTTTGATACTAAAAATCAATTGTCCTTTTTTATAAAGACTAATCCCTGATTCGCTGATTGAATAATAGCTATGTTTATGAAGTCTGATTAGCCCGAAATATATTATAAGGGCCAAAAGTATTTGGCCCACTATAATAGACATAAATATGCCGAATGTTGTCCACTCGAAATTCCAACCGCCAAAATAGCTTATTGACGAAATAATGATTATTGCACATAAACAAAGTGTTACTATTGATTTTAGTGCATATTTGCTGTGTGTTATTTTCATTTGAAAACTCCTCCTTCCGCTAGGAATTTATCTTGTATAGTTCTAACCCCAGAATTTCAGCAACCTCTCTTGCCTTTTTTCGCGACATGTATACTATAGTCATAGGGTCATTATATGGAGGCATTGACAATGCCTTCATCGGGATCAGCCGATTGTCTTGTATAGGCTATCATCAAGGAACCACTTCCGACTTGAGGTCGCCACATACCTATATGTGACAATTTTTTAATTTGCCCTTTTTGAATTATATATATTTTCTTTCCTTTTCTGTGTCGAGTAATTTCGCTATTGGTTGCTATATAATAACTATTTTTCATCAAAATTCGTAACAAAAAATAAAGTACAAAAGCTGTTATCCCTTGCCCGATAATTGCTCCTAAAAGTATCGCAAATGAAATCCACTGAAACTCCCAGCCCAGAAAATAACCAAGAATTGAAAGGAAAATAGCTACACATAAAAAACAAATTATCGAAACTCGAGTCATATATTCATGTCGTTCAACCTTAACCATAGATTCTCCCATCTCATTGTCCAATTTTGACCTCCTTCCTCAATATTTTCGCGGCTGCAACTGCTTGCTTCGCGGACATTGATATTGAATGAACAGAACCTGCATGTTGAATGTGGAGATATCTAGAGCCTAGTGGAATACGACCTTCTAGGATAAATTCTCTTGTATTCCATTTGAAGTAAACCAAACTTACTATTTCATGTTGCTCAATAAAAAATAACTCTTCCTCTTTCCTATAAAGTCCTACTCCTTTTTCATCAAATATATAATGATATTTGTTTAGTAATCTTAATACAAAATACACTAGCCAACAGCACAATGCACTTCCTATTATGACAGCAAAAAGAATGGAAAATGAAATTAAATTATATCCCATACCATAGCCAGGATCTAGAAAGAAAATCAGAATAGCTGGCCACCAGAGTAAACCCAAATAGGTAAAAACCAGTAATCGTTGTTGTATATATCTATTCTTCTCAACTCTTAGCATGTTCTATAATATATTCTATAAAAAACTTTAGCAACTATTATCTTATCCCAGTAGCATCCACAATAATTTGAAAGTTCTGCAAACAAAAAGTAGCCCACATTTAGTGGACTACTTTAAGGAAATACCTTACCGTAAGTCTAGCTCCATATCTAATAACTTTGCAACATCTTGTGCTTGTTTAAATGACATTGAAATTGGGTAAATTGTATTTCCATATGGGGCGTGAAAGCTAAGCTTTTTGGTCTCTTCAATACCACCTTTATGTTCAATGTGCAGATATCCAGATCCCATTACCATGGGATCCCAAGGTCTCCACTTTACATAACTTAACTTTACTATACTTTCCTTTTGGATAGAAAAAGCCTCTTGATTCCTCTTATGAAACTTTATTTGTTCTGAGCTTATAAAGAAGTATCCCCAATTTAAAAGCCTAAGACAAAGATAAATAGACAAGAATAAAGCACACATTCCTACCATGATTCCACAGTATACTATTAAGTATAAAAGGTTATTAAAATCCCAAACAAGCAAGAATAAAACTGTCGTCACAATCAGGAACCCTAAACATATGAATATAGATATTATTCGTTGTGCATATCTATGTCTCTTTATCGTCATCCAGCCAACCTCCTTGTTCTATTGACTATGAAGTCTACAATCCATCTTACTATAGTATTCGGAATTGTACTAAGCAATGTTCGAGTTGCAAACTTTGCCCCTGATAGCATTATAGCATGTTGTGCAGAGAAAGCAACAAATCTTGTGCCCATTATTCCTATTGCATTATAGTAAATTCTTGTAGTCGCTCTCCCCAATAATTGAGGAGAAAATAAGCCGGCTTGACCAGCTAGGAATGAAAGAGAAAATGTTGCACCAGCCTGAGCAATGCCACTGACACCGGATGCTGCAAAATCAACCCAATTCCATTGTCTGTCATTACGCATTTCTGTTTCGATAGAATATGAAGCAAGACCTGCACCAAGACCTATTCCCAGGGATATGCTAAGAGCAGCCCAACCAGGTAAAGCAAATCCTTGAATTGCTACCCCCGTAAATGCAAGACCTGCTGCACCTCCCAATGCTAGAACAGCCCCCATCCCTGCTCCTAAAACAGCACCGCCAAGTGCCCCACCTATTACCCCAAGTGTATTCGCACCTTGCCTATATGCTCTTACACCGCCAACACCCCCTCCTACAACCGCACCAATGGCGATTGAAAAGAGTAAGAAAGAGACAAACAATCTCCCGTCCGGGTCAATATTCATAACCGGGTTGTTCCCACAATACGCGTAAAGATTCAACCCGTTCAACTGCCCCTTCGTCTGGTCAAGAATAGTAATTTCATCCATGTTAATGAACCTTCCTACCTCTGGGTCGTAGTATCTTGTCTTTAGGTAATACATCTGGATACTGTCGTCCCAGTAATATCCACGATATCGTATTGGGTTCAGTTCGGCGATTCCGTTCTGGCTTTGAACAATCTCTGGATTTCCCCATGTATCGTATTTGTATTGGGCCACTGTTTCCCCGGCCGTATTAAAGATTTTAATCACATCTCCTTGGATATTCTTGGCAAAATAGAATTTCTGGTTGCCATTTTTTACAAATCCAATTACTCCGTCCACTCCATAGATGTAGTCTAATGTTGTAGTTTTTGTATGGATAAGCAAGGATTCGTTTTTTAATTCGTTACTGGTAACTAGTCGGGTTTCCGAGACCAGCCTGTCATTAGCCCAGTGAAAGTAAGATTCGTACAAGGCACCACCCAGTTGCTGGGACTTGTGGGTTCGCAGGCTTGCTGCGTTGTATTTGAATTCGATGTCGTTGAATGAATCCAGATTCCTCAAGTTCGACCACTTCAAATCATGACCACGATACAGATACGGATTACCCAGATCGTCATACTGGAATCTTGTTTCGTCGCCGAACTTGATTAGCTGTTCATTACTGTTATAAGTGTAAACAGTATCCCCTTTGAAAAGAATGTTTCCATTATTGTCGTAACTGATTTCGGTTTCATTGTCTTTGACAAGGCGGTTCAGTGCGTCATATTCATATTCCTGAATGACTTTGTTAAAGCCATTGCGAACTCGGATGATATTTCCGCTTGGGTCGTATTCGTACCTTGTTCTTTCTCCGTTTTGAGTATGAAGATTAATCAAGCTTGTTGCATGTTCGGCCTGCTGGAAATATCTGAATTCGTCATTAACAAATCCTATTTCTGCTCCGGCCAACCTGCCCAAAGTATCGGTCTTGATTCCAAGCTCACCGATAGCAGTTTCAATTTGAACCAGCTTTTCGTTATCATACTTGAACTTGTACTCATAGTTTCGCTGATCAATCTTGTATTCAAGTGTCTCCAGGTGGTCATCCTGGTTGAAGACTTGGTTAATTTCCAGAACCTGGGCAGGGACTTCTGGATTGTCTGGGAACAGTCCTGTGGTCCTTTGCTGGGTCACTCTGCCATCGTTATCATACACATAGGTGATTGCTTCAGATGTGCGATAATCAACTGTCTTGCTTAACCATCCACGCGGATGCTCGTAGAAATTAGCTAGGATAACTTGTTCACCTGGTTGGATGTCTGTTTTTGCTTTTCTTGCCGCCACAAAGTTAACTGTAACAAGTCGACCGTACTTATCGGAAATTGTTTTGTATACCTCGCCACTTGCATATGTTGCAAGAATCATCTCTACTTCATCACGGACTCCTTGGCCGTCATGTAGATCTCGGTTTTTAACTGTATGATAACTGTACTTGACATAGTCCTCGTCATTTAGTCTTACCTTAGATTTTCTGCCCCATTGGTCATACTCGTATTCAAACACAAGATTCCCACTTTCAAGCTTGGTTAAAAACCCTGCTGTATATCCGTATGTAGTGCTGTTTTCATCACCATCTGCGGATGCAGTCATTCCAAGCAGTTGATTCGACAGAAAATCTGTTCCTAGGGCGACAGCATTCCCTTGTGCATCAGTGACCCTTGAAATTCTGTTTGTGCCTCCTTGATAGTTAAACTTTGTCTTGAAGAGTCCGGTCTGGTCATACTCCCCAAGAATCCTGCCATTTTCAGCAATTTCGGATTTTTGTATGAATTGCCTTTGAGGGGATGCTCTATGGTACGAGGATTTACCAATCGGACTCCCCTTCTCATTAAACTTGACTTCTGTGACAATGCCATCAGGCTCAGAGGCTGTGCGAATGACATTTCCGTGCTTGTCATAATAATATTCCGTCCAACCTTTATCTGTTTCGTGCTTGACCAGTTTCCTGTGCCTGCCATCTGGGAAGTCTTTATAGAAAAGTTTCTCTTCGGAATCTTTAGTCAAAATCTTACGCACAAGATCGCCGTTGCCGTCACGGACTGGATCTAACTCGGCAATAATCCAATCCAACTCCTCAGCATTTTGCTTACGCAATTCTGCGACATTATTAACCCAATTCAAATGCTGTTGCTTTATTACATTTTGGTCATGGGCTGTCACGAGCCTTTGACTTATTACAATATCATTCTCTTCAGTTTCGCGTTCAGTGATAAAGTATTGCTCGAATCTACCCTGAACATGCTTGTGAATTAGTTCTTGATCTTTATCAAAGTAATAAGTTATGCACTGACCTGTCTTTGTATCCGTTACAGTTGTATGTCCTGCAGCATAGTTAAGACTGGCAACATCTTCAGACAACCCTGTTCCTTTCTTCCGTTGGCCATTGATTATTTTTGAAGTTTTGGACAAGTTTGAAATCTTTGATACTCTATCTGCCCTCCATTCTAATTTTGAACCTATCTTAGAAGGGGGCAGGATATCTTTCAACAATTTGTTTAAGTAGGTAAATGCTGTGACCTCACCATTTGGATAATGAATTTCTTTTAGCAACCTGTTACTATAATATCTGAAATATATTTTACGGTCTTCAAAATCTTTTATCCACTTTAGGTTTCCATTGACATACTCTAAAGTGATTTCTCGCCCCTCGGAATCAATAACACGAGTTATTCTATCTCTTTCATAGATAATAGCCACTTGATTGTCGTAATTGTCGAATATAGTTACCAAGTTACCGGCTTCGTTAAAACCCAGAATTTTGTCAGCAACTATGTAGTTTACAGGGAGCTGAACTGTCAGCTGGTCCTCGATCCACTTTGCTTGAGCAAGGCGGATAGTGAACTTGTCGATTTCAAGCCTGCCTATCTCTCTTAGCTGATAATATCTCTTATCCAATTTCTTTCTTTCGAGCTTGATATGTAAATCATGCTCGTTATGTAAATCAGCTTGTAATCTTAATGTTTCTAGACGATTTCCAATTATCCTTGATTGTCTTCTCTGGCTTATAGCCTCGATATATAGCTCGGATTCACGAATAAGTTGAGTTTGCCTATTTAGTATCTCCTCATACTTTTCTTGAAAATATGCCTGAGCCATGTCGATCCTGCGAGGACCAATTTTTGTTGTAGTAGATTGCCGATTAGGATCGGATGTTCTCTGAGACCTATCAAGTTGAAAAGTACTGAAATTGAATCTCATATCTGCTGATGTCTCACTTTGGAAATCCGGTTTTCCTGCAATATCGTCAATTCTACCTACTGTTCTAGTATTACCAGTAATAGTTGTACTATCAACTCTGGCGGCACTACTGGAATGGTTATCACTATAATTAGTCGAATGAATTTCGCTATTAAATGTTTGGTGGGTTTGATTTGAAAGCCTGCTGCGGAGTGCTAGCTCTCTTGCTAGTTGTGCAATCGGGTTTATATGATTATATCCTGGCCTACACTGTATATTAAAATCTTCCTCCCACCAACTTGTATGAGTAAGTTCTCCTTTATCTACTACGCCAACTTTAGGCATAGACATGTCGGCCATGCCAATAACATGATTTAAGAGGAATTCCTTATGACCTACAAGGTTCTCTTGAATAACATTTATTTCTCGTGAGACATTTACTTGGGCTAGTTCAGTAGATAATGATCTGTCGCGAATATCTTTTTCGAGCTCTCGAAGTTTGTCTAGATCTCCATCAAGGTGAGAGTTGAATTGGGTCATATTAAATTCAAGATCTTTGACTGCTTTGCCCAGTTGGTGGATTTCGTCCTTCACCCTAACAAGTTCCTCGTGCCTTGTCTCTATCTTCTTGCTGCCTAAAAAGCCATCGGGCTTGACTTGTAATATTAAGCCTTCACTGGTTACAAGTTCTGCGAAAATTTCCTTAGTATTTTTCTTATCCAACCAAAGACGACCGTCTTGAGAAATGTATATATCCCCTCGGTTTTTTTCTAGATACTCTCTTTCCCCTTCTTTATTTCTTGTGAAGAATTTTTCTGTAAATTTGTGCCTTTGGCCCATTCCATCTATATAGATAAAATCCTCGCCATCTTTTTCTAGGCTTTGGTTTAGATTAAGTTTCCACTTTTTCTCTTCACTCTGGTAAACATGTAATATGCTTATAGGCAATATATTTGAATCTGGATCAGTCGTTTGATGCATGAATGTCAGGTCTCCAGCGGCAAGATTAATCTTGCCGCTGGAGACCTGA
>Ga0131853_10011549_pt1 | contig 16170 bp, 17 predicted proteins | sample TergutLab28metaG_FD_92764 | JGI IMG/M metagenome (GOLD analysis project Ga0131853, IMG submission 92764) | Labiotermes labralis P1 segment gut microbial communities from Petit-Saut dam, French Guiana - Lab288 P1 (version 2) (version 2) | ecosystem: Host-associated > Arthropoda: Insects >...
GCGCCGTAGGTGATGTTGAAGATCAGGATCGTCAGCACCAGCGTCCGTACGGCGGCGTGGTGGGCGGCCCAGCGCACGCCCTCGACAACGTCGGCGAACCAGTGGGTCTCTCGCGCGTGCTCGGGTGCCGGGAGAGCGATCCGCGCGACGAGCAGCGCGCCGAACGCGACCAGCAGCGCCTGGGACGCGAACGGCCAAGCGCGGCCGATCCCGAACAGGAACGCTCCCAGCGGCGGTCCGACGAACTGGTTCAGCGTGATGAAGCCGAGCTGCATCCGCGCGTTGCCGATCGGCAGGTCGTCGGGTGCGACGATCATCGGCAGCAACGTGCCGCTGGCGTTGTTGGAGAAGACCTCCAGCGTGCCGAGCAGGAACATCACCACCAGCACCACGACGATCGACCCACGACCCGTGACCAGCGTCAGGGCGAGCAGGCCGACCACGAGCGCCCGGCACAGCTCGGTGCTCACCACGAGGATGCGCCGGTCGACCCGGTCGGAGACCACTCCGGCGACCAGCGCGAACAGCAGCGGCGGCAGCCATTGCAACAGCGCAGCGAGTGCGACCAGGAAGGCGTTGCGGGTCAGCGACGCGACCAGCAGCGGGCCCGCCGCGAGCGCCATGCCGTCGCCGATGCAGGAGAGCACCGTGGAGGCCAGAAGACGACGAAAGCCGACGCCCAGCCTCGCCGGAACGAGGGTTTCCAGGAGTCGGCTCACAAGGACGAGAGGCTAGTTCGCCGTCCCGTCGTGCGTCACGTGGTTATCGGGATTATCGGGAGTTGCCCGCTCAGGCGGGCTGCATCTCCGTCATGGTGCTCTCGAGCAGCGTCGTGTGCGCCGTGACGAGGGCGTCGTTCTCGGTCTTGAGTGAGGAGACGAGATCCTCCAGCTCGCGGACCCGTGCACGCAGCCGAGAGTTCTCGGCGATCAGGTGGTGGGGGGCCCGGGCGTCGCTGGGCAGGTAGCCGATCAGCGCCTTTGCCATAAACGTTCCTTCTGTGGATCCGTTGCGGGTCGGCCCGGGCGTGCCGGGCCGTCTTCAAGAGTCCCACCAGAAGGCCTTCCGGTCAATCTCGCGATACCCCGACCGGATGACGCGTTGACCCCGTCCAGGTGCGGCGTTCAGGTGCGGCGACGGCGCAGCCGCAGCTCGTCGAGCTCGGCCCTCTCCTTGGCCGAGAGGGAGTCCACGCCGCCGAGGTGGATCTTGTCCAGCAGCTCGTTCATCCGGTCCTCGTCGCGCTGGTCCACCGACGGGCTCTGCCAGGGCCCGGGGACGACGGTGGGGCTGCCGGGGGCGTAGGTGCGCGCCGAGGGGCGGCCCTTCCGCGGACGGTGCGGCCGGTGGCCGGCGAGCTTCGGGATCCAGGCGTACTCGCTGAGCGCGCCGAACTGGCGGCCGACGAAGCCGCAGAGCACGATGCCGACGAGGAAGGTGATCAGGATGTCCCACTGCCGATGGCCGAGGTACTGCAGCACCTGGATCCCGACGAGGACGACGCCCAGCAGCCACGCAGGGATGTTGAAGAAGAACATCCGCGTCGGCCACTCCGCGATCCAGAGCAGGATCACCATCAGCTCGAGCAGGTTGAGCCCGGTCAACGGGGTCTGCCAGGTGCTGTTCAGCAGGTCGACCAGGGTCAGGACGACGCCCAGGATGACCGTCCAGATCAGCAGCACCCAGGCGAACCGCTTCCGGCCGAAGATGCTGCTCTCCACCTCCTGGCCGAAGTACCAGAAGAAGAAGATCGAGAGCGCGTCGAAGAGACCGAAGTCGATGTAGCCGAAGGGCCAGGTCACGATCGTCCACGGCTTCGCGCCGGTGAACTGCCACAGACCGGGGGCGTGGGCGAGGTCGGACTCGAACGTGCTGCCGGCTCCGGTGACCGCCCAGGCGATCACAGCCACGATGCTCATCAACACCACCAGCCAGGTGGTGGTGACCTCGAGCGTGCCGATGTGGAACCACGGCTCGTGGGGGTGTCTGCCACCCGGGGACAGTCGGAAACGGCTCACAGCGAGAGCCTAGACGGTACGCCGAGGGACCTTCTGACAGACCGGGCAGAAGTAGGAGCTGCGGTTCATGAACGCCACCCGGACGATCGGCGTGCCACAGCGTTCGCAGGGCTCGTCCGCGCGTCCGTAGGCGTGCAGCGACCGGTCGAAGTAGCCCGACTGACCGTTGACGTTGACGTAGAGCGAGTCGAAGCTCGTGCCACCCTGTGAAAGCGCCTCGGCCATCACCTCGCGTACATGCGCGAGCAACTCGACGACCTGCGCCCGGGTCAGCCTGGCCCCGGGCCGCTCACCATGCAGCCGGGCGCGCCACAGGGCCTCGTCGGCGTAGATGTTGCCGACCCCACTGACGATCGTCTGAGTGAGCAGGATGCGCTTGATGCCCGACGCGCTGCGGCGTACCCGGGCGACGAAGGCGGCATCGTCGAAGAGCGGATCGAGCGGATCGCGGGCGATGTGCGCGATCTCGCCGGGCAGGACGGCCCCGCCCGGGCTGATCGCCAGGCCGCCGAACATCCGCTGGTCGACGAAGCGCAGCTCGCTCTCCCCCAGGCCCAGACGGACCCGCAGGTGTCGCTCGTCCGGTACGCCGGCCGGCTGGACCAGCATCTGGCCGCTCATGCCCAGATGGGCCATCAGCGCGTCGCCGGTCTCCAGGTCGTCCAATGGCAGCCACAGGTACTTGCCGCGGCGCCTGGCGCCGACGATGGTGCGCCCGGTCAGCATGGTCGCGAAGGCGGCCGCGCCGGCCGCGTGGCGGCGTACCGGGCGCTCGTGGAGCACCTGGACGGAGCCGATGGTGGCGCCCACCACGTGGCGCTCGAGGCCGGCCCGGACGACCTCGACCTCGGGCAGCTCGGGCACGGCCGGCTAGTCGGCCGACTCGGCCGACGCCTCGATGGCGATCTCGCCGTAGGCGGTCTCCGCGGCGGCCTGCTCGGCCTCCTTCTTGGAGCGGCCCACGCCGTTGCCGTAGAGCTGTTCGCCGACGCGCACCTTGGCGGTGAAGACCTTCATGTGGTCGGGGCCCTCGGCACTGATGACGTAGTCGGGCACGCCCAGGCCACGCTCGGCCGCGATCTCCTGCAGCGAGGTCTTCCAGTCGAGGCCGGCGCCCATCGCGGAGGCCGCCTCGATCAGCGGGTCGAAGAGCCGGTGCACGACCTTGCTCGACTCCTCGATCCCGCCGGAGAGATGGATCGCGCCGATGACGGCCTCGACCGTGTCGGAGACGATCGAGGACTTGTTGCGTCCGCCGGTCGACTCCTCGCCGCGGCCGAGTTTGATGTGCTCGCCCAGGCCGATGCCGCGGCCGACCTCGGCCAGCGCGCGGGCGTTGACGACCGCGGCGCGCAGCTTGGCCAGCCTGCCCTCGGAGAGGTCGGGGTGCGCGAGATAGAGCGTCTCGGTCACGACGACGCCCAGCACCGAGTCACCGAGGAACTCCAGGCGCTCGTTGGTCGGCAGGCCGCCGTGCTCGTAGGCGAAGGACCGGTGGGTCAGAGCGCGCTCCAGCAGCTCGGGGTCCAGAACCGGATCCCCGAGTGCTGTGCGCAGCTCCAGGTAGTTGGTCAGGAGACCGGACCGGTCAGAGGACCTGACGGCGCTCGGCACGGGCGCCGTACTGGCCGCACTCGCCGCACGCGCGGTGCGGGAGGTGCTTGGCACCGCAGGCGGGGTTCGCGCAGGTCACCAGGGTCGGCGCGACGGCCTTCCAGGCCGAACGACGGTGACGCGTGTTGCTGCGCGACATCTTCCGCTTCGGGACAGCCACTGTTCTCTCCTCGTGATGGTTCTCGGGGGCCCGACGGCACAGGTCCGTCCGTAGGGACGGAGCCGTCAAGGCAACCGGGGAAGTCTAACCGGGATCCACGGATTCGCTCCAATCCGCACCAGGCCGCGCTCCCGAGCGGTCCTCGCTCAGCCCTCCCTGGGTCTGCCTCAGTCCTCGTCGGGCTTGAGGGCGGCCAGGCCGGCCCAGCGCGGGTCGACGGGAGCATCGTGGCTGTGATCCGGATCGTCCCTCAGGCGGGCACCGCAGTCGGGGCACAGGCCGGGGCAGTCCTCGGAGCAGAGCGGCTGGAACGGCAGCGCGAGTACGACGGCGTCGCGCAGCACCGGCTCGAGGTCGGCGTACTCGTCCTGCAGGACGCTGAGGTCGTCGTCCTCCTCGCCGTCCTCGGGGGCGTCGTAGAGGAAGAGCTCCTGGAAGTCGGTGTCGATCTCGTCCTTGATCGGCTCGAGGCAGCGCACGCACTCCCCCTCCAGCACGGCATGTGCCTCGCCGCTGACCAGGACGCCCTCCATGACGGCCTCGAGCCGTAGCTCGAGTTCGACGGGAGCGCCCTCGGGCACCCCCATCACCTCGATGCCGAGCTCGGGCGGTGCGGGCACCGTGCGGGACAGCTCCCGCTGGGTGCCGGCTCGCCGGCCGATGTCGCGGGTGTCGAAAACGAGCGGGGAACGAGGGTCGAGCGAGGTCACGACCCGATGGTATCGGCGCTCCGGCTAGCCGGCCCGCTCGGCGAGCCGCGCGGTCAGCCGCGGGAGCACGACCTCGGGGACGAGCGCGGCCACGTCGCCGCCGTACGCGGCGACCTCCTTGACCAGGCTCGAGGAGACGAACCCGTACTCCGGCGCGGTCGGGATGAAGACCGTCTCGACGTCGGTGAGGTGGGAGTTCATCTGCGCCATCTGCAGCTCGTACTCGTAGTCGGAGCCGCCGCGAAGCCCCTTCACGATGGCCACCGCGTCGATCTCACGGCAGAAGTCGACGATGAGCCCGGTGAAGCCTGCCGGGCGCACGTTCGGCAGGTGCGCGGTGACCTCGGCGAGCATCTCCAGACGCTCCTCGGAGGTGAACAGCCGGCCCGAGGAGGCGGACTTCGCCTTGTTGACCCCCACTCCGACGACCACCTCGTCGAAGAGCGTGGCCGCTCGCACGAAGATGTCGAGGTGCCCGTTGGTGACGGGGTCGAAGGACCCCGGGCAGACGGCTCGGCGCATGGCGACTCCTGGGCTCACGGGCTGACTCGGGCTCACTCCGGCGCGGCGCCGGCGTCGTCGGACGGTGCGTGACCGTACCAAACGGTGGTCTCGCCGTACTTGCGGTTCCGGGTCCCGGCGAAGCCCGTCGGCCACGCGGGCTCGGGACTCCGCGAGGAGCGCTCGACCACGACCAGGGCACCGGGCACCAGCCAGTCGTTCTTCACCAGCGCTGCGAGATCCGCGGCAACCGCGTCGTCGTCGAGCGGGTAGGGCGGGTCGAGGAAGACGATGTCGTACGGCGCGGCGGGCGGCGTCGCCAGCGCGCTGCCGACCGGCGCCGCGATCACGTTGGCCCTGGCGAAGCCCAGCACCCGTGCGTTGTCGCCGATCAGGCCGGCGGTGCGGCGGTCTGACTCGACCAGCGTGACGACGCCGGCGCCGCGTGACCATGCCTCCAGGCCGACGGCTCCGCTGCCGGCGTACAGGTCGAGGAAGCGGAGCCCCGACAAGGACCCGCACCATGACTCGATCGCAGAGAAGAGCGCCTCGCGCACCCGGTCGCTGGTGGGCCTGGTCTGGACCCCGCGCGGCGCGCTCAGCCGTCGTCCGCCGGCGCTACCCCCGATGATGCGCGTCACTGGACGAGTCCCCCTCACCCATCTAGTTCATCTCCATGTAGTCCGCCGCCGCGGAGCGTTCGATGGCGGCCACCGTATCGGCCAACGCGGGACTTTGCGACAGGCCCGGGTCGTCGTCGAGCAGTTGCTCGGCCGCGCCCCTGGCCTCCACGATCGTCTGCTCGTCGCGGAGCACACGCAGATTGTCGAGACTCGAACGGTAGCCGGACTGCGACGTCCCGAGCACGTCGCCCTCGCGACGCTGGCCCAGGTCGACCCGGGAGAGCTCGAAGCCGTCGGTGGTGCGGGCCACCGCCTCGAGTCGCTCGAACGTGGAACTCCCGCGCTCGACCGAACTCACCAGCAGGCAGAGCCCGGGGTGGCCGCCCCGACCGACGCGGCCGCGGAGCTGGTGGAGCTGGCTGACGCCGAAGCGATCAGCGTCCATGACCACCATCGCCGTTGCGTTGGCGACGTCGACGCCGACCTCGATGACGGTCGTCGAGACGAGGACGTCGAGGTCGCCCGCGGCGAAGGCCGACATCGCCCGCTCCTTCGCCTCCGCGGTGAGCCGGCCGTGGAGGATGCCGATCTGCAGGCCGCGCAGCGCCCCCTCGACGAGCTCGCGGGAGAGCTCCTCGACGGCGGCGAGGCCCTCGTGCTCGGTGATCACGAGCATCCCGTCCTCGTCGAGGTCGAGGGCGTCGGACTCGCCTATCTCGAGCTGGTCGCCGTTGATGCGCGGCGCGACCACGTAGGCCTGGTGCCCCTTGCTCACCTCCTCCCGCACCCGCTCCCAGACGCGGTCGAGCCAGTGCGGCTGCTCTGCCACCGGCACGAGCGTGGTCTGGATCGGTGCGCGCCCGGCCGGCAGCTCGGTCAGCGTCGAGACGTCGAGATCGCCGAAGACCGTCATCGCCACCGTGCGCGGGATGGGGGTGGCCGTCATGACCAGCACGTGTGGCGCGGTCGCGGCCTTGGCGGTCAGTGCCGAGCGCTGCTCGACCCCGAAGCGGTGCTGCTCGTCGACGACGACGAGCCCGAGGTCGTAGAACTTGACCTGCTCCTGCAGGAGGGCGTGGGTGCCGATCACGATGCCGGCCTCACCCGCGAGGATCCGGCTGAGCACGGGCGCACGCTGCGTCTTCGTCATCGACCCCGTGAGCAGCTCGACGGTGCTGTCGCCGAAGAGTCCGCCGCCGACGAGGTCGCCGAGCATCGCCGTGATCGACCGATGGTGCTGCTGGGCGAGCACCTCGGTGGGCGCGAGCAGCGCCGCCTGACCACCGGAGTCGAGGACACGCAGCATCGCCCGCAGCGCCACGAGGGTCTTGCCCGAACCGACCTCGCCCTGGAGAAGCCGGTTCATCGGGTGCGGCTGTGCCAGGTCGTGCTCGAGCTCGGCGCCGACCTCCTGCTGGCCCCGGGTCAGCTCGAACGGCAGCCGGTCGTCGAACCGCTCGAGCAGGTCGCCGCCGCCCGCGCGTGCGGTCGCACCCTGGGCCTGCTGCTCGCGCCGGCGCCGGCCGAGGACGAGCTGCAACGTGAGCGCCTCCTCGAACCGGAATCGTCGCTGGGCCGCCTTGACCTGGTCGTACGACGCCGGGCGGTGGATCCACTCGTAGGCCTCGCGGATCGAGGGCAGCCCGTACTGGCGGCGCACCGCCTCGGGAAGCACCTCCTCGGGCTCGACGGTCATCAGCGCGAACCGCACGGCGCGCATGACATCCCACGACTCCAGACCCGCGGTGAGCGGATAGATCGGGAACAGATCGGTGAGCTCCTCGACCGACATCGCGGCGTCCATCGCCTCGATGCTCTTGTCGACGTCCTTCTCGCCGGCTCTGGGGAAGAGCACCATCTGCGGATTGGTCAGCTGCCACTGGTTGCGGAAGCGGCCCGCCTTGCCGAGGAAGATGCCCTTCGTGCCCGGGGAGAGGCGCTTCGCCTGGTAGTCGGTCACCCGCGGGCTCTTGGCGAAGAAGGTCATCTGCAGCTGCGGGCCGTCGGTGGCGACGTACGCCTCCAGCCGCGACGCGGCCCGGCCGGTGCGACGGTCGGTGTGGCTCTTGACCTCGCTGCGAACGATCGTGCCCACCACGGTGAGCAGCTCACCCTCGTGCAACTGCTCGATCTTGGTCGGCGTGCCGGTGGGCAGGTAGCGCCGCGGGAAGTGGCGGAGCAGGTCGCCGACGGTGCGCAGCCCGAGACCCTTGGTGAACTTCTGCGCCTTCTTGTTGCCCCCCAGCACCGTCTCGACCGGGGAGCCGTCCATGATGGCCACCGAATCCTCCTCAGCTCACTCACTCGACGGACAGCAGCAGGGGGTACCGCTCCTGCCCACCGTCGTACACGACGGCACTGACAGTGGGGTGCGTCTCCTCGACCCACCGGGCGCAGGCCGCCGCCAGCTCACCGCCCTCGTCGTCGGCCCCCGAGACGAGGGTGACCAGCTCGCCACCAGCCCCGAGCAGCCGCCTGAGGACGTCGAGCGCCACCTCGACCCGCGTGCGTGCAACCAGCACGAAGTCTCCGTCGACGACGCCGAGGACGTCACCCGGCTCGCACGGCCCGGCCGTCGTGATCGCCTGCCGGATCGCGACGGTGACCGCGCCGTGCCGCACGTGACGGGCGGTCGCGGTCATCTCGATGATGTCGCGACCAAGGCTGCGACCCGGCTCGTGCACGGCCAGCGCCGCGAGCCCCTGGACCTGCGCCACGGTGGGCAGGACGACGACCCGAATGGCGTGGTCGGCCTCGGCGGTTCGGGCCGCGACCTCGGCGCGCTCGAGCGAGAGATGGTCGTTGGGCAGCACCACCACCTCCGTCGAGGCGCAGGCCAGGATCGCCTCGAGCAGCTCGCGCGAGGAGGCACGGCGCTCCTGCGAGACCTCCACCACGACCGCGCCTGCCTCGCGGAACAGCTCCGCCAGCCCGGGCCCCGCCGCGACCGCCACGACGCCTCGCTCGGCACCGGCCGGGTGGGCCGGCGCGTCGGCGACCTGGCCGAGATGGGTCACGCGGATCCGGTGTGGGCGGCCCGCCTCGAGGCCGGCCTCGATCGCCGCGCCGACGTCGTCGACGTGCACGTGGACGTTCCACAGGCCCTCGCCACCGACCACGACGAGCGAGTCGCCGAGTGGCGCCAGGGCCTCGCGGAGCGCCGGGATGGCCGCCTCCTCGGCGTCCAGCAGATACATCACCTCGTACGACGGGCCCGAGCTCTGAGGCTCCGCGTCATCGCCACCGGCCGCGTGATCGACGCCCGCGGAGTGGGCCGCCTGCCGCGGCGTACTCGGAGCAGGCTGGCGCCCGGTGATGGCGGTCTCGAAGGCGTCGAGCAGCACGCAGAGACCCTGTCCCCCCGCGTCGACGACACCGGCCTCGGCGAGCACCGGGAGCTGGTCAGGAGTCCGGTCGAGCGCCTCGTGGGCGGCGACGGTGGCCGCCCCGAGCGCGTCCCGCGTGCGCACCCGCGGCTCGCCGGCCACCTTGGTGGCGGCCTCCGCGGCCGCCCGGCAGACGGTCAGCATCGTGCCCTCGACCGGCATGCCGACCGCGGCGTACGACGCCTCGCTGGCCGCCCCGAGAGCCTCGGCGAAGACGCGCGCGTGCCGCTCCTCGGGGGCGGCGTTGGCGACGCGGCGAAGGCACGCACCGAGCATCTCGGCCAGGATCACGCCGGAGTTGCCGCGCGCTCCCAGGAGCGCCCCGCGGGCGTAGGCCGCCACGGCGGTCGGCAGGTCCCCGGCTCCGGAGTCGCGCAGCGCCTCGCGGGCGGCGCACGCGGTCAGGTAGAGGTTGCTGCCGGTGTCGCTGTCCGGGACGGGGTAGACGTTGAGGGCGTCGATCGCCTCGCGATGCACGGCGAGGGCATCGGCCGCCAGGTCGGCGAACCGGTGGACCACTGCCACCTCGACCGCCTCCATGGCGCCTCCTCGCGCGTCAACCCGTGAGTGGTTCAATCTAGTGCGAGCGAATCTAGCCCCCTCTCACCGATTTCCTCGGAGACGGGCTGATCGGATACTCTCGTTCGGTTGCCTGGCACGGGGCGCGCACCTCATCTTGATGCGCGTACCGATCCTCATCCGGGATGTCCGTACGGGTTCGCCGGCGACGAAGACCTCAGAAACGATTTCGACCCAGGAGTTCACGGTGGCTGCCGTCTGCGACATCTGCGCCAAGAAGCCGGGCTTCGGCAACAACCGGCCGTGGTCCCGCAAGATCACGAAGCGCCGCTTCGACCCGAACATCCAGCGCGTCCGCGCTGTCATCAACGGCACCCCGAAGCGCATGAACGTGTGCACCAGCTGCCTCAAGGCTGGCAAGGTCAGCCGCTGATCGAAGGGCGAGGCGTCACTTCGTGACACCCGAGACGTCACTTCATGACAACACCCCGGGCCATTCGGCCCGGGGTGTTGTCGTCGTACGGGCGTCACGAGGGCCTCTTGTCACGGGGTGACGTCTCGACTGTCACGGGGTGACGTTTCGACTGTCACGGGGTGACGTCTCGACTGTCACGGGGTGACGTCTCGGCCTAGAAGTGGGTCCACCCGGTCGTGCCCTCCCACTCCTCGCCGTCGACGGTCACGCCCTGGCCATCGGCGACCGCGCCGATCACGCGCCAGCCCTCGGGAAGGGCCGCCTCCGCCGGGAACGTCGCGAGCAGGCTGTGGTCGTCGCCACCGGTGAGTACGAAGGTGAGGGGGTCGGCGCCAATCGCGGCCGCCACCGCATGTAGCGGCTCGGCGACCTCGAGCTCGGCGGCGCGTACGTCGATCGCGACCCCGCTGGCGCTGGCGACGTGTCCGGCCTCGGCGAGGAGCCCGTCGGAGACGTCGATCAGCGCGGTGGCGCCGGCTTCGGCTGCCGTCGGCCCGGCGGCGTACGGAGGAACCGGGCGGCGGTAGGCCTCGACCAGAACCTTGGGCGAGCGGAAGCCGCGACCGAGCACCGCGAGGCCCCCGGCGGCCCAGCCCTGCCGCCCGCACAGCGCGAGTACGTCGCCCGGCCGGGCGCCCGAGCGCAGCACCGGCGCCTGCCGGACTGCGCCGAGGACGCTCACCGCGATGACTATCTGGTCGGCCCGGGTGACGTCGCCACCGACGACGGAGGCGCCGACGAGGGCGCACTCCTCCGCGAAGCCGCGGGCGAAGTCGTAGGCCCACGCGGCCGGAAGATCCGCGGGAGCGGCCAGTCCGATCGTCAGCGAGTGGGCCGTCCCGCCCATGGCATTGATGTCGGAGAGGTTCTGGGCCGCTGCGCGATGCCCGATGTCGGCGGCGTCGACCCAGTCCCGGCGGAAGTGGCGCCCCTCCACCATCAGGTCGGTCGACATCACCACGTGCCCCTGCCGGATCCGCAGCAACGCGGCGTCGTCCCCGGGGCCGACGAGCACGTGCTCGCCCTGCTCGAAGACGGACACGAGGTTGTCGATCAGTCCGAACTCGCCCACGTCAGCCAGCGTCTCGTCACCCACGGCGCCCATCCTTCCGCATCGGCGGCGACGTCCACGCGGGGAGGGGGCATGGGCAGCCACGGGCGAATGACGATAAGTTGGGCAGGATGTCAACGGCGGCATCTCGGATCAGAAGGAGAGCTCGATGGTCGTCCAGGCGTACATCCTCATCCAGACCGACGTTGGCAAGGCGGCCGAGGTCGCTGCGGAGATCGGTCAGGTCAAGGGAGTCACCCAGGCCGAGGACGTCACCGGCCCGTACGACGTGATCGTCCGCGCGGAGGCGCGCAACGTCGACGAGCTCGGCAAGATGGTCGTGGCCAAGATCCAGACCCTCGACGGCATCACCCGCACGCTGACCTGCCCCGTCGTACACATCTGAGACAGCCGAACGCCGCCGAGTCGGGGGTTTCGGCCCTGCGAGACGGGGGTCGTGGCCCCGCGAGACGGGGGTCGTGGCCCGCGAGACGGCGGTTGCGGCCGAGACGGCGGTTGCGGCCCCGCGAGACGGCGGTTGCGGCCCCGCGAGACGGGGGTTGCGGCCCCGGCACCCACCCCCGACTCGGCCGGCACCAACCCCCGACTCGGCCGGCACCAACCCCCGACTCGGCGGGCACCAACCCCCGATTCGGCGGCGTCAGCGCAGGCCGGTCGGGCGCTCGACGGCGAGCTGGATCAGCTCGTCGATGAGCTCCGGGTAGGTCAGGCCGGTGGCCTCCCACATCCGCGGGTACATCGAGACGGGAGTGAACCCGGGCATGGTGTTGATCTCGTTGAGGAGGACGTCGCCCTCGGGGGTCACGAAGACGTCGACCCGGGAGATGCCCTCGCCGCCGATCGCCTCGAAGGCGCGGACCGCGAGGTCGCGTACCTTCTGGGTGACCTCCTCGGGCAGGTCGGCCGGGGCGTCGAGACGCACCGGGCCCTCGTCGAGGTACTTGGCGTCGAAGTCGTAGAACGAGTGGCTGTCGTGGTCGACGACGATCTCGCCGGGCACCGACGCGCGCGGCGCAGCGCCGCCACGACCGCCGAGGACCGCGCACTCGATCTCGCGCCCGGCGATCCCCTCCTCGACGAGGACCTTGGGGTCGTGGAAGCGGGCCTCCTCGATCGCGTCCGCGAGGCCGGTCACGTCGTCGACGCGCGTGACCCCGAGCGAGGAGCCGGCCCGCGCGGGCTTGACGAAGACCGGGAACTTCAGCTGGCCCTGCACCCGGGCGATCACGTCGCTCTGGCTGTGCTCCCACTCACGCGGCCGCACGACGACGTACGGACCGACCGGGAGGCCGTGGCCGGCGAAGACGATCTTCATGTAGTGCTTGTCCATGCCGACGGCCGACGCGAGTACGCCGCAGCCGACGTAGTGGACGTCGGCGAGCTCGAGGAGCCCCTGGACGGTGCCGTCCTCGCCGAAGGGGCCGTGCAGCAAGGGGAAGACCACGTCGATCTCGCCGACCTCGCCGAGGCTGGCGACCTCTTTGCCGGATTCCGGGGTCACCTCCGGCAGGTGGCCGGCCGTCAGCTCGTAGCGGGAGGCGTCGCCGCCCGCGAGCACCCACGTGCCCTCGCGCGTGATCCCGACCGGGAGCACCTCGTACTTGTCGCGGTCGATCGCCTGCATGACGCCAGCGGCGGTGGCCGCCGAGATGGCGTGTTCGCCGGAGCGTCCACCGAAGAGCAGGGCCACCCGGATCTTGCGGGCAGGGTCAGGAGAAGCGGCCATGGTCGTCGAGCCTACAAAAGCGCCGAAGCGACCTCGAACAGGCGCGCCCCGTTGGACGCCTTGAAGAGTACGGCGTCGCCCGCGGCGAGGTTCTCCGCGAGCCAGGTGGTGACGGCCGCGTTGTCCGGCAGCAGTACGGCGCCCGGCCCGGCGCCCTCGGCGATACCGCCCGCGGCCTCGCCGACGACCACCATGCGGTCGATGCCCCGGACGGCGGCGTACTGACCGATCGCCACGTGCGCCTCGTGGGCCGTGGCGCCGAGCTCCTTCATCTCACCCAGGACGGCAACGGTGCGACTCACCTCGGGCGCCTGGCCGATCGTGGCCAGGGCGTCGAGTCCGGCGCGCATCGACTCCGGGTTGGCGTTGTAGGCGTCATTGAGCACGATCACGCCGCTGGCGAGCTCGTGCAGCTCCATCCGCCAGTGCGACAGGCTCTCGACGCCGGCCAGCGCCTCCCCGATCTCCGTCAGCGAGAGGCCCGCGACCAGCGCGGCGGCGGCGGCCGCGGCGGCGTTGAGGGCCTGGTGGCCCCCGACGAGCTTGAGCGCGACCGGCATCGTGGCCGTCGGCGTCACCAGGTCGAACGCGGGACGGCTGAGCCGGTCCAGCGCCAGTCCCGCGACGCGGACGTCTGCGGGCTCCTCCTGGCCGAAGGTGACGATCCGCTCCTGGGTCCGGGCGGCCATGCCCATCACGCGGTGGTCGTCGGCGTTGAGGATCGCCGCGCCGCCGGCGTGCAGGCTCTCCACCAGCTCGCCCTTCGCCTCGGCGATCGCCTCCTGCGACCCGAACTCCCCCAGATGTGCCGTGCCGACGTTCAGCACGACGGCGACGTCGGGCGGCACCAGGGCGGCCAGCTCGGCGATGTGCCCCTTGCCGCGGGCCCCCATCTCGAGCACCAGGAACCGGGTCTCCTCGTCGACCCGCAGCGCGGTCAGCGGCATCCCGATCTCGTTGTTGTTCGAGCCGCGGGTGGCCACGGTCGGGGCCGCGTGCGAGAGGATCGCGGCGAGAAGGTCCTTCGTCGAGGTCTTGCCCTGCGAGCCGGTCAGCGCGACCACGGTGAGCACGCCGGCACTGCGCACGCGCTGGACGAGGGTGGCGGCGAGCCGCTGGAGTGCGGCCTGGACGTCGGAGACGACGACGGTCGGCAGAGCGGTCGCCTGCGAGCCCAGCACCGCGACCGCACCCGCGGCACCGGCGCGTTCGGCGTACTCGTGGCCGTCGACGTGCTCGCCGACGAAGGCGACGAAGAGTGCTCCGGGAGCTGCCTCCCGGCTGTCGATCACGACCGGTCCCCTGACGGTGACGGTCGGGTCGCCGACCACCTCTCCGCCGGTGATCTCGGCGATCTCGCTCAGCGTCAGGGCGATCATGCAGGCGTCCCGGGCAGCTCGGTCATGGTGGATGAGCCTAGTCTGTGGCTATGGCTGAGACCCCGTTGCGCCCCGCCACCGTCGCCGTCCACGCCGGCCGTCCGCCGCACGAGCCGGACGCGCCGCTCAACGTGCCGATCACGATGGCCTCGACGTACGTCGCGGGTGGCGACAAGGAGTACGGGCGCTACACCAACGACGCCTGGGTGGCCTTCGAGGAGACCCTCGGCGCGCTCGAGGGGGGCCGCGCGCTGGCCTTCTCCAGCGGCATGGCGGCAGTGGCCACGGTGCTGGACCTTGTCGGCATCGACAGCGTGGTCGTGGCCGGCCAGGCCTACCTCGGCACGACGACCCTGCTGGCCGACCTGGACTCTCGGGGCCGACTGCGGAGCCGGCTGGTCGACATCTCCGACACGGCCGCCGTCGTCAAGGAGCTGGACGACGAGACCGCGCTGCTGTGGATCGAGTCCCCGACGAACCCGGGCATGCAGCTGGCCGACCTGCCCGCGCTGATCGCCGCGGCCCACGAGGTCGGGGCGCGGGTGGTGGTCGACAACACCTTCGCCACTCCCCTGTTGCAGCGGCCGCTCGCCGACGGCGCCGACATCGTGCTGCACTCGGCCACGAAGTACCTCGCGGGCCACTCCGACCTCGTGATGGGCGCGCTGGTCGTCGGCGACGACGAGCTGTGGCAGGTGCTCAAGGGCCGCCGCGACCTCGTCGGCGCCATCCCCGGCCCGTTCGAGACGTGGCTGGCGCTGCGCGGCCTGCGCACCCTCCCGCTGCGGATCGACCGCGCGTGCGCCAACGCCCTCGACCTCGCCGGTCGCCTCGCGGAGCACCCGCGGATCGCCGAGGTGCGCTACCCCGGCTCGGGGGCGATGCTGGCCGTCGTACTCGACTCGGGCGAGGACGCCGCGCGCTGGACCATGTCGACCAGGCTCTGGGTGCACGCGACCTCGCTCGGCGGGGTGGAGTCGACCTTCGAGCGGCGCCGGCGGTGGCGGACGGAGTCCGCCGGCGTGCCCGAGGGCCTGGTGCGGCTCTCCGTCGGCATCGAGGACGTCGAGGACCTCTGGGCCGACCTGCGCGACGCGCTCGACCGGCTGTGACCGCGCGTCCATGCGTGAGTCCATGCGTGAGTCCATGCGTGAGTCCATGAACGGCACCTGGATCGACGTCGCCGGCCCTGACCACCTCGACCGGCTGGCGCAGCTGCACGCGGCGTACCGCGTCGAAGACGGCCTGGCCCCCGACGACGCCGTCGCGCGCGGCGCGATCGAGCCACTGCTGCGCGATCGCTCGCGCGGGATGATCCTGATCGCCGGGGAGGACCACGACGTCCTGGGCTACGCCGTGCTCACCTGGGGCTGGGGGCTGGAGTCCGGCGGCCGGGAGGGCCTGCTCGACGAGGTGTACGTCGTCGGCGAGCGCCGCGGCCAGGGCGTCGGTGGACAGCTGGTCGACCGCGTCATCGACGCCGCCCGCGGCGCCCACTGTCGCACCCTCTTCCTCGAGACCGAGAAGGCCAACGACGGCGCCCGGCGCCTCTACGCCCAGCACGGACTCGGCGCGCAGGACTCCATCTGGATGAGCATGGAGCTGTAGCCGCGCCTCAGTCTCAGTCCGTCTCGGCCTTGGTCTCGCGGGCCAGCATGATGTCCATCAGCTCGGCTGCCGTGAGCCTGCCCTGGACCACTTCGTCGACGTACTGCGCCAGGGGCGCGTCGACGCCGTTGCGGGCGGCGAGCTCGCGCAGGGCGTGCGACGACTTGGCGCCCTCGGCGATCTGGTGCGAGCCGGCGAGGATGTCACCGGTCGTCATCCCGACGCCGAGCTTCTCGCCGAACGTGCGGTTGCGCGAGAGCGGGCTGGAGCAGGTGGCGACGAGATCCCCCAGGCCAGCCAGCCCCATCAGCGTCAGCGGGTTGGCACCGAGCCGTACGGCGAGGCGCGCGGTCTCCGCGAGGCCGCGGGTGATCACCGA
>Ga0131853_10011551_pt1 | contig 16170 bp, 7 predicted proteins | sample TergutLab28metaG_FD_92764 | JGI IMG/M metagenome (GOLD analysis project Ga0131853, IMG submission 92764) | Labiotermes labralis P1 segment gut microbial communities from Petit-Saut dam, French Guiana - Lab288 P1 (version 2) (version 2) | ecosystem: Host-associated > Arthropoda: Insects >...
GGCGCCGGAATTATTTTTTTAATTTTAGCACACCCTGTATATAAAATGTGAATAATACAGGAACCAAATACGTTAGAATTATGAAACAAACTGCATTTTGAAGAGAAGAAAACGGAGAGTATACACCGTGTTTAAAATATTCGGTACCTATATTTATTGAATAAATATATAAAATGCAACTTTAGAGGTTAGCGGTGCGCTACGACCACTATAGTTGACATTAGGGGTCAACAGGTTAAATGTCACCCCGGTAACAAAAGACGTGTGAAATATGAAGATTTAAGTAACAGCCTCAAATTTTCGCGATCAAATTTTCTGTCTCGCAAACTGGCATCCAAGAAACTGCTTAGACTGTAAAATTATCTGTAAAAATTGCAATCAAATAATAAAAAAGCTCAATGTTAAGCGTAATTAAATAAATATCTCAATGTTACTTCACCAGATAAAGACGAGTATGTAGTCTGAACATATTAAGCGAGAAATACCAATTTCTCTTTCTTTTTACCGAAAAGTCTCAAACGACCTGCAATTAGTCTGGCTTCGTGATAAGATTCGGCAAACAATAAAGACTTTCTGATTAACGTACAAACATGCATATCAATAGCCCAGATTTCGTGACAACGGCAAAGGATGGTGGTAGGTTGTCAGCGTTAAACACCGGCCGTCTTTACCCCCAGGAAATACTCCTGGTACTCATTTCTGTTAGAGGCTGAGTCGACCCCAGGGCCATAGTGCGATCGGAAGGATTTTATGTCAATGAAAAATCCACTGACACTAGCTTGGATCGAACCAGCGACCTTCCGATTTGTAGCATAGCACCTTAACCACTGTGCTACCGCGGTCCCCACTTCAGTATAGACCTACATTAAATCGTAGACGCACTGCCTAAATTTTAACACTATATGAACAGAACTGAATGGTACATAAACTTAGTTTAAAAAATAACCCGCTACCAGACATGATGCTGAGGAACTTTTAAACCCACATCCACACTTGAATCAATTCTCCCCCGAACCACTATGTTACACTTCAAAGCCCTTTACTGCGCTCCTACAAGCTGTTTCCTAAGAAGCTTTTGAATCCATTCGCATTCACATCCTAGCAACCTGCATAATCCAATTAGTTACACAATTAACAGCAAATGAGCTATAGTGCCAAAAATTTCTACATAATTTTTGTTCATCCATTTTACAAAGTCGTTGTTATTCAGTATGTTTATTTTAGTGACGTTACTCCTGCTTGCGATGTACACAAGAGACACTGAAAAAGCATCACACAATAAAGGAAAAGTTCTGGGAATATTCTTCGTAGAGTTTTCCATTTCGGGTTCGCTTATCGTGTGCTGCTAATGGTGTAAGCTTCACCCGTCTGTGTGGGTATTTCCCTTTTTATTGAGCTGCCTTGTATTCGCACACAATCAGAAGGGCGTTGTCGACCTCGTTCCCAATTAGAGACTGTGTATATAAAGGGGGCTAAACACTGGAGAAGGATAACTGAAAGGCGTCGCAATGAGACAACGCTTCGCTTGGGAATGTGACGCTCTTTTCTACGTAACACGTCTACAGAAACCCCATCCTTGCTGCCTCTAGGGCGTTCATTCTTTCTAGCAAACTTCTCATCGCCCAAATTACAAACACGCGTGCTAACAATGAGAAAAGACTAGCTTAAAGTCAAATAGACAAGCTGAATGATTATACGTTCGTGAAACAGGATGCTTTGTTAGGGCATATTTTTAGAAGGAAATAAGTCGAACACAACTGCTCTGCTCTATTATAACGGAAGACTTATTCAGGCATTACTTCCAGCTCGATTATTTGTTTGGTTGATTCTAACGTTTATTTAATGACGCTGTTTGGGGTTGTGCAGCTTCAAAATGAGAAGACATTTGCCAAATAATGACCTAAGATATAGAAGTAAATAATATCCAAGGATTTACCTTGGGATACTGAGGAATATTACGTGACACCTCAATCAGGTTAATAAGGTACAATAATTAATTATTTTCCTTATACGAGGTCGTATCATTACTGCCACGTGAACATTATGCTTTGATTATCTAAAACGTAATCCGACTAAAGTTTTTTCTACGGGAAGCCTCATAGTGTTTTTGGCGTCAGTCTCGCTCGGCTATAAAAAATGATGCTTTATAATTAAGCATTAATTACGCTAAGGTTACTTAAAAAAACGAAACGCTATACTGATAAAATACTGGCGGCTCTAAACCCTTTAAAGTTTACCAAAATATAAAAGTTTTGGGCCATTATAAAAAATCACGTGCTTAATGCCTAACTACATATTCACAAAATAAACTATGAATTAGTAACCTATTTAGAAAATTAGGTATTTAAGTGGTTGCATTGACAAAATTAGGCAAATGGGCAAAATAAGACGTGACTGTGTGAAGAAACAACAACGTAACGGACTGAAACCAGACTGCATCGACAGACGCAAGGATGTCTACACCAATGACTTACCAGTCTACACCAACAGGTACAGGCGTCTACACCAATTATAGACGCCAGTCTACACCAAAGGACACACACCAGTGCACAACAACACATGCCAGTCAACACCAATGACACAGGCCCCTCTACACAAAAAGACCCACACCAGTCTGTACCAATAACATTCCAGCCTATACCAACAGATAAACACAAGTGTATACAAAGCGCCACATAGTAGTTTGCACAAACGACACACCACTTTATACCAACACGAATAAACCAGTCTACACCAGTAACATATGCGGCTACACTAACACATGACCGTCTACGCCAAAAAGGCACATGCGTCTAAACCAAACATACCTACAAGCCAAAACCAAAACACATACAAGTGCACACCAAGGGACATACCACGCTACGCGAACAGACATATGTCAGTGTACACTAGTGCCATTCTAGCCTACACCAACAGACACATGCGTCTACGCAAATGACACACTAGAATATACCTACAGACACATACCAGCCAAGAGCAATTAGACACGTTTGTGGCAATATGCATGGCAAGTTCATCGAGTGATGAAGTTACAGTATTCACTGTCACAAATGCTAACAAGTATGGTGGCTGAGACAGAGAAAACATGTAACACGGCGTACTTTGTTACGTTTCAGACAGTTGCTTACAATTTTGCCTTTTTTTTTTTCCAAAATTTTGTTTCAAATGACATGAAATATAAACATGCAGCACATTTAGGTCTTTTAACATTTCCTAGTACAGTAAATTTATTATTTAATTACATCCACTGAGTAAGATAATACGTAGTTATTTACTGGGTGTAAATAATACACTAAATATTAGGACAACAGAGGGCTAAGGTTTCCCACTATTCCAAAACCTCCAGACCGTCTGTTCTTTCAAAAGTTCCCGCGGGGTACAATTGTTATAATACTACTACTACTACTACTACTACTACTACTACTACTACTACTACTACTACTACTACTACTACTACTAATTATTATTATTATTATTATTACGTGTGCCAAATAGAAATTTTAGAGAATTTAGATTTTTAAATGTTGACAGCAAAGGTCTAAACGGCGCTTTGGTGGTAAATATAATCGGCAATGACACTGATAATTATTTTCAGTGGACGTTCGGTCGCGGTTAATATAATTGGTTATTATCCGATACTGTTAATACATAATTCGGAAGTCTTAAGCAGATCTTATGCTACTAAAATTCCACGTTGGCTATGGTTGGAACGAAACTAGAAAATTGAATTAAAAAATCGTATATTTTGCGGTATATTACATTGTTGCTGCGACGAACGATTTGAGTTATATTGTCTAAACTTCTGATCCAGCAATAAATCTAACCTATAAGAGTGTTTTGTGTATTCGTTTCTGTTAATTTTGTATACTTCGTTCTATAATTGGTTTTGTGTTCTTCAACTGGCACGTGAAGAAATAAGGAACTGAATTAAACTGAAATGAATAACTAATGTTACGACCGTAACATTGCAAGTGGCATACATTACACTATGTTGCCCATATCTAACCAGACCGAACACAAGCACAACATTGTAACTCGCCCAACATCTAACCAGATATAACAAAATAGCAAATTCTATCTCGCATAACAGAATTAAGACACCCTCACGCAACACGATTGCCCTTCAGCCCGATGTATTGAGAGTGCAATAAATCAGTTACTTTACGAAAATATTTAACGGTCTGAGTTGTTACGAGAGTCGAAGTCCATATTAACCAATCAAATGTGCATAATATAAATTGTCATTACTTTAAAGTGTACCATAAAAACGTAATATTTCTAAAAAAAAAAAAACATACACGACGGTGAGTCAAATGAAAACCTTAAATATATTTTATCTCGTAACTTATTGAACACAAAAGGTACACAATGACTTCATTTTTCTATGTAGTCATCATTTCATTCTATTTCATTCACTGTTACGCGGCGATTTTCCTTCACGATGGCTTCAACTGCTGCAATGCCCTCTGGTGTCACTACTGGGTGTGCCTGACCGGGTCGAGGAGAGTCTGTTACAGAACTAATGCCGTTCATGAACTTCATAGTCCATTCGTACACTTGCTGTAGTGACAGACATGCATCACCATACTGAACTTTCATTTGTTGATGAATTTAGATAGGCTTTACACCTTCACTACTTCAAAAATGTATTACAGAACGCTCTTCTTCTTTGGTGCATTTTGCAAGCGGGGCCGCTATCTTTACACTACTACTGCACCGTTGTGTTGCATTCCTGCGTCATACTACCACCTGTCGGCCACTCTTCAAACCATGAGTATCATTTTTGTCAACTTACAAGACAATCGAACTGTGTTTCGAATTTTTATCGCACTTTTAAGGTTTTCATTTGACTCTCCCTCGTACTTAGAAGTGAGGAATAATGAACACGGCTGTTCATTTACGAATAAAGAAATGTGCTAGTTCTTGTATCCTGTTGTAATTACACTCAAAATTCTTTAGTCCTATTTGCAGTAAAACTTAATGCGTAAAAATTAAACTTTATAGACTTACCTAAACTCCGGTTAAGTTAATGTATGTTTAGAACCAATTTTGAAACCATCTCCTAGAAAATATGGAAAGCTGCTTCGATGAACGACAATCATTTTTAAACAATTACAAGAACACGAGAGAAAAAAATCGTCATCGAACATCGATAACCTGACCCGGTTTCAAACCTGAAACCCCGGCGTGTGACCGCATTGAATTTACTGTGTGGCATCAATTAATGAAACAATTTTAACTACACAAAGCATTCTAGTGAGAGCGGTGTTACAGAGACATAAAACTTCATATCGTATATTTGTCTCAGTATTTAACCAACTTGATGCACAAAATTTGTTTCACAATAAGTTTATATTTCATGCCTCTACATATTTCGAGCACATTTGCTCATCATCAGGAGGCCTCTGGTATCATCACACCTATAGGTGTGATGATACCAGAGGCTTTGTAATGCAATTTTGACCTCCTGATGATGAGCAAATGTGCTCGAAATATGTAGAGGCATGAAATATAAACTTATTGTGAAACAAATTTTGTGCATCAAGTTGGTTAAATACTGAGATAAATATACTGAGATGCACAGTCAGCCTAATGTCAAAACTTCATATCGTAATCGATAACTGAAAAATGGATAACAGATCGTTAAAGGAACGTTGCTGCTATTCAAACAGTCACTTTTACAAAGTAAACATTCACCACAGTTACTAAATACGGATGCACAGATAAAGCACAAATTGCGATAATGGGAATAGATCGAGTGGGTTCCTGATGGAAGTCAGGGCCTTCGGAGTAACAATTGGTTTGATGTGTGTCTGAATGGAGGGAAGGAATGGGGAGAGGGCTCTAGGGATTTCGCGAAGATTCAAGTCTATTCGTAACAATTACTACTCTTCGATTGCAACTGGTTGTACCACAAGTGTCTTTCCATTATGAATTTCAAGAAAAAAAATTTTTAAACCTATTATTCAGTATGCACTGATGTATACAAATTAATATGTACATTTCCATTATTATAAAATCATATATTTTTTATTTGCTTCAGTCTAACACTTAAATATTGATCTGCGAGAGTATACCGAGTGCTATGTTATAAATGAAGTCCAACGCACTCTACGCACACATCATTAATATTTCAGACATAAGACAAATTACGTGTTCTTCACAGTCCTTCCATCTAAGTGCATGAAAGTTAATCATTATTTTATCTGACAACTAGCATCAATATTTCAGTAGGATATTTACGCACGATTGCAGACAACGCAGTTGCAACTGCCACGGATTGACATCCAAGCTTTCGAGTTTAGCCGACTGTAGTTAATGTTAGGTTCGTTCGTACTCACCGTGTTTCAAAGACGCGCTGAAAATGTTTTCATTCCTCCTTCCAGAAATATGTCACTTCTAGCAAATAAAATGTTCATTCGATGTCAGGTTGTGTTAGTTAAGCTAGCCGACGTGTGGAGGCTAGTGACGTATGCCAGGTAAAATAATGCCCCTATACAAAACATAACAATTTTAACGATTATGTAGAGAGAAACGTCTACATTTACAAACTTCAGTCGATTTCTGTGAACATCGAAACCCATTAACGTGATAGGCAATGCATATATAAAGTAAAATTAAGGCGCGTTCGCGTAACCACTGTTTCCGTGTTAAAAATAATAAGTGTTACATATTCTAAGCGGGTGTTTCTAGACTTAGTCATCCAGAACACAAGACGCATGCGCCGTATTTTATTGTCACCTGTAGCCTTTGTGGCTCTGCTATATTTTTCCACATCATCTCATAAAAGGTACGATTTTCGGGAAAATGGTTTTTGCACATAAAATGTGTTTTGATTTTCTCTACAATTTCTGTCTAAGACATTTCTCATTCTAAGAAGATCTAAACGAGATATGATCAGAAGTGTATATTGGTTTTCATGTAAGGTGCCGGTTAGTTCAATGAAACTTCAATTTCCTCGACAGATTATCGAAAAATACACACATAAAATTTTAATAAAAGTAAGTGATTTCAGGCTTCCGCCTCGAAGTAGATCAGAACTGTGCTCTTCTGGGTTGTTATGCAGCGAGTATTAACTAGATATTAGCGACGTTTCTGGATAACCTACAGGTCTTTCTCCAAGAGGATTCTTAGTGTGTCGTGGTGAGTCTCGAACCCGGATACATGGATTGGTTTCGAGATTTTGTTTTCTTTTTTAACCTGCTTTCCCTTCCCTCCCCTCCAAACTGCTACCTGTTCTTCAGACCGTTTCCTTAACCCTCACTCTGGTCGTATCGTTTGAACTATCCACTAGTAAGAACTGAGCTGGTCAGTGCTGTGCTGCCGCTACTGGACTACATGTGTTTGGCTATAATATATGTTCACGATTTTGAAGTACGGAGAGAGTAAGAAGTACGTACGTTTATTCAGGAGTGAAAAAGAGTTTGGTGTATCCTGAGAGATTTGTGAACACAGGGTTGGTTTATTAAATAAGTTGTTATTGTTATGGTGTTGTGTTACCTGCACCCATACCAAACTTCCACAAGGATCGGTGCGTTAGATTACTGAACCCTGAAGATGGGACCGATAAGTTGTACCGAAACATCCGTAGGAAATCACCAATACTCGCTGCGTAATGACCCAGAAGAGCACAGTGCTCTTCTGAATAAAAATTCGTCCAGTTAGAGCGGAGTTGTTCCGTGCGGAGTGACAGACGGAAAGGACAAAAATGACGCAGCTGTTAGTCGCTTTTCGCAACTTCGAGAAAGCGCCTAATAATTACAGCTTAACAGAATTTAAACAGTTCTTTTATGTGATTGCCCAGGAGGTCAGCTCTGAATGCCGAAAACTGTAGCCAAACAAGCCTTCCTGACAGCCTGCAAGTCTATACCTTCGGCTGAACTATACCGTCGACAGCAATTTTCCAACGAACCTAATGAAAGTGGAGTCTCCCATTTTCTTCGCGCACTTAGCACTAAAGTCTTCGTCTTCTTATGTTTCCTCATTCGTAACTGTTATAGTACCAACAGTCTCTTATCCCGTAAGCACTACATCAGTGCTTTCAGTCGGTATGATAATACTCTGACAGAAACACAACCACAGTCCGGCGCACTTTCTATTCCACACACTTTGAACGAAGTTTGGAACTGTTTCCTTCTAGATTTCCCCAGGATCCACAAACCTGCTCGCAGAAGAATCGCACACACTAGTTACAAGCATTCAGTTACGTTACTATATCCCGCATGAAAGTAAAGCAATCCCATTACAGGCCTGGAGAGGCCCCGATAATTCTAGAAGTTTGAGGCCCCATGATTTTAAGAAAATCGGCAAATGAAGGTGGTAAGGATGTCTGCCATACATACCGGCAGCCTTTACCCCCCCTCCCTCAGAAAATATTCCTGGTACTCCTTTCTCTTAGAGGCTGAGTCGACCCCAGGGCCATAGTGAGGCTGGAAGGATAATGTTAATGAAAAATTCCAATGACACCATCGGGAATCGAACCCGCAACCTTCCGACTTGTAGCGCAGTGCCCCAACCAACTGCGCCACCACGTGCCCCATAGCGCGTGACAGTGCTGTGAAATTCAAACTAATTACTTCGTCAACTTGATAAATACTGAATCAACTCAAAAATACTTCTGTACATAAGGCTTTTGATATATGATTACGAATTTTAATCCCACGAAACTCTTCATGGTATCTCTGAAAGTTACTTTTTTTTCCCCCATGTCGCGGTTGAGAGAGGACGACTCAGTCCTCTCTCAACCTGCGCACCGGACGGCCGCCTCCAAAGTGTGACGATGCAAGAAGCTGTATAATACAATTCGACCTCCTGATGATGAGCACATAGCGCTCGAAACATGTAGAGAAATATAATAAACTTATTATAAAACAAGAATTTGTGCAATAAGTTGGTCAACTGCTAAGATTATACTGAGATGCACGGTCAGCAAAACATTGAAAAAAATGCTTGAACATATGCATCTGCTGGTGCCTAGGAGACTAGTTTTTTTACTACACTGCACTCCAAACGACTTAATGGTTCTTAGAAAAACATACAAAAAATTTCATACGATTTCTGAAGTTCCAAGAAATGGAATACGTTGAAGTAAATCCAGTGATCTGAATTTATATTCGCTCTTTTATTCACTGGAATTTTACCCAAACACTGTAAACAAAAATAACCTTTTATATTGCGGGGTAATTAGCTCCGTGTTTTTGATTGGTTCATTATGAATCCATCTTGCCGCTGATTTCCAGTTACAATTTGGACAAAGTATAACATTTTTTTATACTTCCAGGATGACGTATTATCTAAGCCGAGCTTGCAAACAAAATTCCTATATTTTACGGACTGATTAATTATTAGATTTAATCAACCACAATTAAATGAATTGGTGGCTTATCCTACAATCTCCGTAAAAGCATCCTCACATAAATGAGAATTAATTCTAAAGCAAACTAGTTTAATTTTAAACAAGTGCTGAACAACATAACCATACATTTTTCCCCAAGTTTCAATTGCCTGTTGTAAATGGGAGATAAATCAACAGCATGAATGTAGTTGTTGATGAAAATTGTGTTCGTCACTTCAGAATTTTGTTTAACGGGGAAGGCACGATGTTATTCACAGTGTTACTTTTGACTGCAGATTTAACTTGGCGATGCCCATTCCTTTTTTTTTGGTATCATATCAAATGCTGATTATCACAAACGTGAGGTGGATCCAACATAAATTTGATCAAATATTAATTTTTTTCGCATACAGTGATTACTAGTGAGTGATGTTTCTCAAACGAGAAGTAAACATAATGGATAGTATCTACACGTCAATTTCTGAATTAGTGGTCACATACAAAATTCTTCGATTTCGTGTTTCTTGTATTTTAACAAAGAAGTAACGGTTACTTGTTTATTGTCGGTTCTGTAATTAATTTTAGCAATAATTTAGTGGCGCCCTGTACAATGGTATATCTGTGCCGACGTGTCTTAGTATCCTGCTGTCTCTACGTGTCATTTCGTCGCAAATTATCAGCGAAAAAAACAGAAAATTTTCGGAAATGTATTGAAAATATATTCGAAGAAAATCTAAATAAATCAGTTGTTCTGTGACAAAATTCTACAAGCCCTCATTACGAATGCCGAATATGCTAGAACCGTCTGTGCTTATGTCTATCCGAATTTGTCATTTACACTCACAAGTGTGAACAAACTACCACTTAAGTTACATAATCTCTGCATATAGACATAAAACTTTCTGATTTAAAAACTGTTTATTCCTTCTCTTGTCTATAGTACTTTTCCTTTCTGTCTTTTTTTTTGTGTTTCTATTACCATTTCCTTCCTTTTCTTCGTCTCCTTGTTTAGTCACCCCCGCGCAGCGCCTATGAAATTCGCTCTGCCTATCCGCCCATCCGTCCGTTTATCCGTAAGCGCATAACAAATCACGAACCGCAGAACGGATTTTCACGAAATATGGTATTAGCAAACTCTACGTATTTTGTCGATTTATTGGAATTTTTGTTAAATTCGTGCATATATACATACATACACACATACCTACATACATACTTACATATATACATACATACATACACACACACATAGATATATACATACATACGTACATATATACATATATACACACACATACATACATACACACATACACAGACACATATATACATACATACATACATACATACACACACACATATATACATACATATACATACATACATACATACATACATACATAAACACATACATACATACACGGCAGGGATTTTACACACAGATTTATATGCAGCTGTGTCACACCTCCGGCGTGTATAGATTTCCCCTCATTATTGCAGAGAAACAAAGAAATTCTTTATTTTATGTGGACTTCAAAGTAAGTATTTTGCTGTTTTATTACTCTACGGAAATGGGGACCGCGGTAGCACAGTGGTTAAGGTGCTGTGTTTTAAATCGAAAGGTCGCTGGTTCGATCCCAGCTGATGTCATTAGAATATTTCGTTGACATAAAATACTTCCGATTGCACAAAGGCCCTGGTGTCGACTCAGCCTCTAACAGAAATGAGTACCAGGAGTATTTCCTAGGGTAAAGGCGGCCGGTGCGTAGGGCTGGCAACTTTGCCACCATCCTGGCCGTTGTCATGAAATCTGGGAACCTTAACTTCCTGGAACCCTCTGGGCCACTCCAGGCCTGTAACGGGACTGCTCTAGCTTTACTCTAAGGAAATACTACTTTAAATCTTCTCTCCTGACTCTTATTACTCATACTAAGAAACGTGTACGTTAACAGTCTGTACTACAAATGTCATACATTTTCGCAGGACTACTCGCCCTAGAGCGGACGACGTCCATTCTGCAGTCTTTATCATCACCGCGTTAAAAATAAAATCTCCCTGTGTTGACATCACTGCAATGGAATATGATTGATTGTACACCTGTTGCTAGGATACAGAGAAAACTGATGGTCCGTGTCGTATAAAAAGGTGAAACAATTCTTAAAAACCAAAAAATAATCAGCATTTCCTTTTAAATAATTAAAAGTCAATATTTATTAACTGAAGATGACAATAATCGAAAAGCACACACATCGTGCACCAATCACAAACGTCCCAACTTGTGGGAGTGTACAGTTATCTGGTTCAACGGGTCACATCGCACTATCTGAAAGACTCACAAATAATACAAGCTCATAATCAGTGCATGGTTCCGTTTTGAAAATGTATACTTCTTCGCTATAGAGCGCCAGCAGTACATATGGCTCCCTACCCCCAACAACAAGGGCTGGTACACATTTTATGGCGCGATGTATATTGTACTGTAAATCAAAGGTACGTACACCTAACCTTAAGGTTCGAAGCAGGGGGGAAAAGTATATCGTTCCAGATCGTTTCATTCATAGTGTCGGCATTTTTTTCCAGAATACAAGAATAAAAAATGATATGTTGTATAGAAAAAGCTGTACTACACAAGTTTATCACTTCTCCTCGGGAGGTTATTCCATATTTTCTTTTCTCTTGCCTACTGATTTAAATATAATCTAGGGCGCAGTGAGAATTGTACATTACTACACTTTCGTTATGCCGATCCCAGTGGCCGGGCGGTCTAAGGTGTGGGTCTGCGGCCGCTCGCCTGCTGAGATTATGGGTTCGAATCCGCCGTGGGAATGGATGTTTGTTCGTTGTGTTATGTTATCAGGTAGAGGTCTCTGCGACAAGCTGATCACTCGTCCAGAGGAGTCCTACCGACTGTAGTGTGCTGTTGTGTGTGATCTAGAAACCTCAAGAATGAGGAGACCATGGCGCGCATTGGGCCGTAACGTAACGGGGAAAAAAAAGTTTTCATTAAATTAACTTAAATTATCATCATTACTGAGGTTCCACAATAAGGTTTACGTTATAACGGATCGTTCCTGTTGCCAAAGCGGACCTTGAAATCTACAGCATATCGGCCGGAAGTTTAATGCGGTAGACCGTACAGTGTAAATCAATAGTAGGCCTGCTTCATGACAAATGCCTATCTTGATTAGTATTAACCTTTTGGCGCCGGAATTATTTTTTTAATTTTAGCACATCCTGCATATAAAATGTGAATAATACAAAACCAAATACGTTAGAATTATGAAATAAACTGCATTTTGAAGAGAAAAAAACGGAGAATATATACCATGTTTAAAATATTCAGTACCTATATTTGTTGAATAAATATATAAAATGCAACTTTAGAGGTTAGCTGTGCGGTACGACCACTATAGTTGACATTAGGCATCAAAAGGTTAATAATGCTGATGAAACACTTACTTCTACTCTTGGAAATATATTTTCGGACACTTCTTGCTCAAAAGAGTCATTAATTTCTTGGCTGACTAAGCGAATGTCAGTTCTTAATTTCATTCTCCCGCATAATATTATACCGAACACAGTGTATTACAGACAGACACAACACTTCAATATTTTATGTTTTTTTGACCGTGCATCCTGGTATGATCCTTGATATTAACCAACTTGACGCACAATTTTTCATGTATGTTTATTTCTATACTCTACATGTTTCGGGCAACCAGGTGCCAATCATCAGGAGAATTACTGTATTAATGCGACACCTGGTTTATGTCACTCTGTGTAAATGACCTTCTGGTATGCATACCAGACGGTCATTTACACAGAGTGACATAAACCAGGTGTCGCATTGAAACAGAAATAAACATACATGAAAAACTGTGCATCAATTTGGTTATTTACAAGGACTTTAATATTTCTCGCCCAGTGTTACATGTTTCGGTTCAACGAACCGTCATCAGATATTAATCCACAAAATGATATGGAGAGTTTCTTAAAATTTTTAAAGAAATGCCTATTGATGGTCCTTTGAACCGAAGATTGTAGTATTCAGTGACAAACAATAAACTGTTGTGTTTTACTGTAATGTTTCATTTGTACTCAACTTAGCTTCTTAAGGTGAATCATCTACGTTGCGAGACAAAACAGTCTTACACAACACATATACTAGTCTTCTGTGTCACTATTTTCGGCTCTGTTAAAAAGCCAGTATGAGACATTTTCTTTATAAACAGCCATCCAGTGAAAACTCACCGCTGCATGGAGGACTGATATTTCCCTTCCTCATTCTATATGATAGAGGAAAGGAACTTAAGAGACTTGTTAACAAAGCCGAAACTAGTCACCAGGAAAACTTGTGTATGTGTTTTGTATGACTGTCTATTGATAAGAATATCTGAATCTTAGCTTATCAAGAAACGCCTTCAACCGTGGTGTTATTAACTTAGCAACTCATATATTAGCATGTCTCTCCAAGTAACGTGGACATGTAAAAATAAAATCAGTCCCAATACAGCCCGACGTGCCCAGAGGGTTCCAGGAAGTTAAGGTTCCCAGATTAGGTGAAAACGGCCCAGGATGGTGGTAAGGTTGTCAGCCTTACGCACCGGCCGTTCTTACCCCTAGGAAATACTTCTGGTACTCATTTCTGTCAGAGGCTGAGTCGACCCCAGGGCTATAGTGCGATCGGAAGGATTATGTCAATGAAAAATTCCAATGACACCATCTGGAAACGAACCAGCAACCTTCCGATTTGTAGCACAGCATCTTAACCACTGTGCTACCGCGGTCCTCAACATGGACATGTAACGTCACTTAATATTTAATAGAGGTCATTCCGATTTGTATAATGTGAATACTTTAAACAATAAAATAAATTCACCGTCAAACACCAATTTTATCATGAAGATTTTTGACTACATGTTTCGACCTTACAAGATCATCATCAGGCCTCAATTATGAACCATTTCATTAAAAAACTGCGTACATGATTTGAATAGGTTCGTGCCTTTTTAGACACAATCCTATTCTGTATTTTGTAAAAATTGATTGGGATCCCAAGAATGTACGCAGCTTTTTAATGAAATGGTTCATAATGGAGGCCTGATGATGACCCTGTAGGGTCGAAACATGTAGCCAAAATCTTCATAATAAAACTGGTTTGTTTGACGGTGAATTTATTGAATTATTTTAAGTAGTCGCTTAATATTTTGACGTAAACATTTGTTACGTTACGTCACACGGTACTGTCCCCACTGAAGTGGCCCTTCCTGCATGCACGCACCGATAAACAGTATTCTACACTGACGAACTGGAACAGCAAGTTTTCATTAATATAATTATCGATCTAAAAGCAACTACCAAAAACAGGTAATCCTGTACCTACCGAAACATCTGCATCAACAAAATGTAAACAGGTCCATTAATCTTCAAATAACACCAAAAATTGTGCAGTCATATAAACCAAAACAAGTGAATCTAATAATAATATCATTACATAAGAATTTTATCAAGATATCATTCAAATATAAGCGACGCCGTTCATTTTGAGGCATAACCTGTTGTAATTTTAAACTATTCACTTATTGCAGAGTAACATATACCAGGTATCGCATTAATATAGTTAATTCTTCTGATGATAAGCACATGGTTGCCCGAAACATGTAGAGAATAGAAATAAACATGCATGAAATATGTGTGCGTCAAGTTGGTTTATTTACAAAGATTGAGGTAAGCCTTCATTCACAAAATTTAGCTGTGGAATGGAAGCAGTGGAGCATTTGGTCCGCAACTTCATGTTACAATCAGTTCTTAGACAGGGTTTAGTAATTTGACGCTGTTTTGTTACACAGGCCTATATAGGCAATTGGGCAATATATCTTGTTAGAAATTCTACCAAATTTCAAGAAGTGTTTAGTACTTAAGAATTAATTCTGAATAGCAGCTCTCAATTACCCTTTAAAAAAAGGTAAAGTGATCCCGTTACAGGCCCGGTGTGGCCCAGAGGGTGGGTAGAGGTATAGCTCTACTCTTCCATGATCGCGGCACTAGAAGGGGATGAGTGGTCAGCAGCACGCCCCGGCCGCACTTTACCGCCGGGAAAGACCCGGTACCCATTTTACAGGAGGCTGGGTGGGCCCCAGGGTCGGTCTGGACGGGCGGAATACCTCGTCCCCACTGGGATTCGTTCCCGGAACTTCTAGCCCGTAGTCAGTCGCCATACTGAGCTACGCGGCCCACGTCAATTATGCTTTAGCCATGTAAATTCAAAAGGAAAAAATGTTATTACGGTACATCAAGAATCTGTGTGTCACTGCACACAACATACGTAACTTATAGTTAAGTATTTTCATGACGTAGCAACTAATAATTCTCTAAGAATTTCGGCAGTTTTAAAATATCATTTATAGAAGGTTGTTACAGGAAAGAGACGTGTGGGATAACATGGTTGATAGCAGGTATACAAAAGGAATTATACAGCAAATTGATAAAGCAAAACGACCGCAACGGTTACGTAAAGAGAAGGTAAAACACTTATTACTGGGCTGTTTGGCGACTACCGACAGAGAACACAATTTTTAAATAAAAATGGTTACATGTGAATAAATTACAGAAAAGCGCTTGTATTAAAATATAGTAACAGGTGCAGATAAATGTAGGCGAATACTTAAACAAAGCCAGGGGACCGCGTTAGCACATTGTTTAAGGTGCTGTGATACAAATCGGAAGGTCGCTGGTTCGATCCCAGCTAGTGTCAGTGGATTTTTCATTGACATAAAATCCTTCCGATCGCACTATGGCCCTGGGGTCGACTCAGCCTCTAACGGAAATGAGTACCA
>Ga0131853_10011552_pt1 | contig 16169 bp, 9 predicted proteins | sample TergutLab28metaG_FD_92764 | JGI IMG/M metagenome (GOLD analysis project Ga0131853, IMG submission 92764) | Labiotermes labralis P1 segment gut microbial communities from Petit-Saut dam, French Guiana - Lab288 P1 (version 2) (version 2) | ecosystem: Host-associated > Arthropoda: Insects >...
GGTTACTACTAGATTTAAGTCGGGAGGGCTACATGAGAAGCATGTAGTGGCAACTTGGAATCTTGGGAACCATCTCAGCATTTGCTTATAGACACAGGGAAACCAAGAAAAATCTGTGTCGAGATGTGATAGTGTGACTTTAGCAAGGACGATATGACTCCCTGATGATGGTCCTAGGACCGAAACATGTCGGAGCGTTTTTAATGTTTTAATGTGTAAATTTTATAAATTTTATATATGTGCAGTGATTGGTATAATAATTAACTCAACAACATGCACGGTGTAACAACGAAAATAAGTGGTAAGGCATATTTAAAATACATGCATTTTCAGTTTTTTTTAAAATTATTCATGATTTTAAAATCGAGGGAGAATAACAGAGTAAACGCGCCAGAAGTGTTCCACTTTGCTGAGGTCTCTTAACTTGTTTAAATGAGCAATGTAAAACATATCTCCAGTTAAAACATGGCGATTTTTCTCTAAGTACTTTCCTGGCTATTTCAATTACGTTTCTCAGCACAAGCAAAACGAAGAGACATCTCTGCTTCTCCGTTAACTAAAACTAACCAACTGAGAGGAGCGAAGACTTGCTTCAGAAGCTAACAGTCGCTCAGCCACTCAAGAAATTTCCTGCCTATAATGGAAACTGGAGGTTCATCATCGCTTTGACAAAAGCTCGCTAGTGGTCACTGTTTTGAGACCAAATAATCCATTGCACATCGTCACCTGTATTTCTTTAAATTCGTCTTAATGTCATCCATCCTTCAACGCTTAGATCCTACAGTCTTTTGGTAATCACACCGTGTTTATCTCTCAGTGACAGGCCATAGTTCATACACAGAAAAATCAGAAGGTGTAGAAAATTGTATCTGGTCTTCGCACAGACATATGCTCCGAGAACGACTGCCTCCTATCTGTAGAAAGTGAATTTTTCACAACTAAAAACATTCCGACAGATGAAGACAGTAAGACATAATTCATAAATGCATATAAATGCTACTCACCTTTGAATCCCACGACGTCTTTCTTTTGTTCTTGCGATCCATCTTAATAGTCATTTCTTATGTTTAGTCCGAAACGCGATATTCTACAAATCATTCATTTCAATGTGAAGAAGTAGTGCACCAACCGTCACCAAAAACAAATCTTGCAAATTCACAAAAGTCTATCACTCTTTAAACTCTCTGTTTCACTCAGTAACAATCACAACAATATTGCGAAACTCTTTGGTAAGTGGCCAAACACTACAAAGAAAATAACGTTCTTCTTCACCTTAAAATCCAACGTATCACCTAACCTCAGTGATCGTCACACTTCACTACGCTTCCTGGAATGTTTTTGCTCCTCATTGGCTTGTGCCCACGAACAAGAGAGCTTTGGCACCAGAAAACGTTCAGAGGCTGCAGAGAAGAATGCAACGCTATCCAGATTCTTCGGGGACTTTCATCTTGTCTATTTATCCGAATAATAAGACATCAGCACTTTCTCTCCGTGTCAGAGAGTGGTGATGCACAGGAATGTGTAGAGACGGATGCTGTCATCTCTTCGAATTTTACCACCTGCAAACAAATTTGAAGAAACACAGACTATGAAGAACTGTTATCGCTGAAGACGTAACGGAGACAAGTAAATCTCCAAGATTAAACACTTTATTACCCAACTAATGCACAATATATGATATGTAGATACAATTAAAATTATAAAATATTTAAAAGTGCTCCAACATGTTTCGGATCATAGAGGATCCATCATCAGGGAGCCTTGTACAGTGCTTGGATAAAAATTACAAGAATAATTTTTCTTGTAATTTTTAGCCAAGCACTGTACAAGGCTCCCTGATGATGGATCCTCTGTGATCCGAAGTATGTTGGAGCACTTTTAAATATTTTATAATTTTAATTTTATCTACGTATTATATATTGTGCGTTAGTTGGATAATGAAGTGTTAGATTATAATTGATGCACGGTGCAAACATGAACAAACATGAAAATCTCCAAGAGCTTTTAACACCGGTCCCAAGAAAGGTGTAGTCTGGGGGGGGGTCGGTTGGGGGGGTGTCAGTGGACAGCTTCCCAGGACGGCAGAGTCCAGAGGGTGAAAATAATGGGCGGAAAATAAATGCCTGCAATTAAAAATTTAAATTTCTACCCTCAAAAATTTAAAATTAGTGAACCAAATCAGAAGAATCCAATAAATTTGATTTTTATTTAAAGTTCATAATTTCTGTTAGGTGCGGTCACGGTTGCCTGGGGCGCCAAGAAACCTAGCTACCACACTGGTTCTAGGAAAAAAAAAAGCGAGTAGCAAGCCTCATGCTCCCGTTGCTTTAACCTCAACATATGGGCCACCAGTATTCACTGGATAGACGTTTGGGTGAGCCCCATAGTCGCTAGGACCCAAAACGAAAAATCAATCTCCCTCCTATCGGAAATCAAACCTCTGTCGCCCATTTCTTGGATGTTTCTTTGACTTATCGGGCTACTCCGGTTCATTTTCAACAAAATAATGCTTTAAAATGTATAAGTTACTATAAATGTTAAGTAAAATATTACAACAAAAAATTACTAAAATTGAAACAACACAGTAAAAGGACAACGAGATACTGAGCCAGTTCCATCCATCTGTAATCATGACTCGGAATGCGACTAACTACGAGGAGTTGGTCAGAAAATTTCTTATCACTGATACCGTTATACAGGCATGGGTGCACAAATTCCGGGCACCAGGTCGCCTGGACGACTAAATTTTGTACGGTGGCCCCAATTATTTGTGGCCCCTCCGTATGGAACTTGCTTCATATCACGCTTCTGGTGCCTAGAATTATGAGATGGCTCTTAGGTTTTAACGGTCCGTTTGAATGCGATGTTTATTATCTCGATTTTAAATTGAAGAATGTTACGAATTGCAGCTAAAAATTAAAAATAATGGAACAGATAATAAAATGTAAAGGTAAAGCAGTCCCGTTACAGGCCTGGAGTGGCCCAGAGGGTTCCAGGAAGTTAAGGTCCCAGATTTCTTGACAACGGCACAGGATGACGGTAAGGTTGTCAGCCTTACGCACCGGCCGCCTTTACCCCCCAGGAAATGCTCCTGGTACTCATTTCTGTTAGAGGATGAGTCGACCGCAGGGCCATAGTGCGATCGGAAGGATTTTATGTCAATGAAAAATTCCAATGACGCCATCTGGGATCGAACCAGCGACCTTCCGATTTGTAGCAATATGGCCCTGGGGTCGACTCAGCCTCTAACAGAAATGAGTACCACGATTATTTCTTGGGGTAAAGGCGGCTGGTGCGTAAGGCTGACAACCTACCACCATCCTGTGCCGTTGTCAAGAAATCTGGGAACCTTAACTTCCTGGAACCCTCTGGGACTATCCAGGCCTGTAACGGGATTGCTTTACCTTTACCTTTACCTTTACCCTTGAACTTGATATTTTTACCTAAAGATGGTTTGAAGAAAAAAGCAGAAAAACGTAGCACTATAAAATAAGGTTTTGTCCGAAATTTTATGTGATTGACCGTCTATTGTTTTACCTGTTTAGAAACAACACCAGACTAAACAGCCGGAAATCCGACAGAGATTCGTATCTGTTATCACTTGCGTGCGATTACTTCCCGTAATTACCTGCTCGATTGTGGGCCGGGTAGCGTAGTCGATATAGCGACTGGCTACGGGCTGGACGGTTCAGGGATCGAATCCCGGTGGGGACGAGATTTTCCGCACCTGTCCAGACCGGCCCTGGGGCCCACCCAGTATCCTGTACAATGGGTACCGAGTCTTTCCCTCGGGTAAAGAGCGGCCGGGGCGTGATCCTGACCCCTCACCCCTTCTAGTGCCGTGGTGAAGAAAGAGTAGAGCTATACCTCTACTCCCCTATGGGCCGTACGGCCTGTACACAGCCTAGTGCCTGTACAAGGAAGCACTTAACCTAACTTTTTTTTAAACTTTGAACTAGTTCAGAATTTGATATTTGTGCTTAAAGATGGCTTGAAAAAAAACCGAAAAAGTAGCAATATAAAATAAGGTATTGTCCGAAATATTGTGTGATTGCACTCTATTGTTTTACCTGTTTAGAAATAACATCAGACTAGAGTAGCAAAAACAATCCCATTACAGGCCTGGACAGGCCCTAAGGGTTCCAGGAGGTTGAGGCTCCCAGATTTCAAGACAGTCGGCACATGAAGGTGGTAAGGTTGTCAGCCCTACGCACCGGCCGCCTTTACCCCCAGAAAATATTCCTGGTACTCATTTCTGTTAGAGGCTGAGTCAACCCCAGGGCCATTGTGCGGCCGGAAGGATTATGTCAATGAAAAATTCCAATGATACCATCGGGAATCGAACCCGCGACCTTCCGACTTGTAGCGCAGTGCCTCAACCAACTGCGCCACCGCGTACCCCAACATCAGACTAAACAGCCGAAAATCCGACAGAGATTGGGTTCTGTTATCACTTGCGTGCGATTATTTCCCGCAATTACCTGTTCGATTACATTAGCACAGTAAACAGGCGGACCTGCGCAAGACATACGTAGAACGGTCACACGAAACGCGTATTCTTCCTTATGTTATTAGCCTGCGCTTAGATGTCAGTCAATGCAATAATATTTAGATTCGTATTTGCGAAGGTCTGACAGATGCAAAGAAAAGAAAGGTGCCCAAACGGCATTATAATCACGCGACTAAAAAAGTCAGTCGTTTCACAGTGGCCAAATACCTGCAAAATGTAGGAATTTGCCTATCAAATTCAGTTTGCATCGTATCATGATATACACGTACAGGCACTACAGAACAAGGGACAATGCACTGAAAGTAGGTTGAAGTTTCTATTAGCCTAGAAATTCAAAGAAGTCTCGAACTTAAAGCTCTAGTTAGCAGTTCTATCAATCAAGAAAAACTGGAATCTTCAAGAACTTCTGTGTTCGGAAGGGAAAAACCAGTCGTGGCTTCGTCTTGTTCTTCAAAAAATCAAAGCAACTGCAGCCAGTACATGACTCTACCATCTGACCTGAAATCGGGTCAAGTCAAGGAGTGGTACCGGCCGTTCAAGACACTTGTCCCTGCAAGGCATTTGTGTAAGAAGGCCTTAGCACTGCTCCTTCCTACTCGCGTAAGTCACATGTACCTACATTTCCTTGTCAGACGCAGATCGTCCTCTTTCATTCGTTATTTCCTTCAGGCATCTGGGCAGCAAATTTTGGGATAGTAAGATATCTTGAAAGAGGAACTGTCCCTTTCAGACACTTTCAAAATCCGTGATCATCCTACCGCAGTTTTAAAGACACAGTTATATAGAATGGCGCAAAAGTCACTGGACACTAGTGGCAAAATATTAGACACTGAGTACCAAGTGACTTCTAGGCCATAAGAAATAATTACTATAAGAAAAACTGTCTCATTTATAATGCATGTGTCTAAGTACAGAGGAAACTACTGTAGCCTATACGAGTATTTAGACACAAATAACCATTTATTTAAGCAGACAAAATTACTATAATAGAAATTACAAATGAGAAACATCAGCATTGTGCACAGTGGACACAACGCTTTTGCCAACGTACACATAACATATGTTATATGATGGCAACATAGAGACGGAGAATAGGTACTGATTTTAACAATGTTAATACCACCTGACGCGACGAACTTCCGGTTGAGGACACTGAAGGTAAAGGGAAAGTTCACCCTAGAACAGGCCAAGAAAGCCCATAGAGGGAGTAGAGGTATAGCTCTATTCTTTCTTTAACCTCGGCGCTAGATGGGGTGGGTGGTCAAAGCCACGCCCTGTCCGCTTTACCCCCGGGAAAGATCCGGTACCCATTATATAGGAGGCTGGGTAGGCCCCCAAGGCCGGTCTGGACGGGTGCGGAAAATCTCGCCCCCCCCCACTGGGATTCGATCCCCGGACCGTCCAGCCCGTAGCGAGTCGCTATACCGACTGCGCCAACCCGGCCCACTGAGAACACTAAAAGCATCCTGAAATTTGGAGGATATTTGCGAATACACTGCCTAAGCAGTAGGGGAACAGTGGGCAATTGGTGGTCTCCAATACAGGGGTTGGGTGGGGGGCTAACAAGTCCTTACCACAAAGTAACCAACTCAAAACAAGTTGGTCAGCACATGCGGCAGCTGTGTTGCGGAGGAAAGATTCAAATGTCAATCCTCTAGCTAGCAGCTGCAGTCACGATTTCGAACACCCACAGAGTTCGCGTGCGTCTCTCGACGCGATAACAACATCCCAGGTCGCGCATTAAGTGTCACACATGATCGTACCTCATAGAACTAATTTAAGGTCGCGTGCATTCAAGTTTAATTGACACGGAAAGGTAATGAATACCAGTGAGAGCACGCACCAGGGACTGAGGGTTCCAATACTACTCAAGGCGTGGAAGATTATTCACGCCTGCAGTGCGAAACGTGACATTAGCGGCGTCACTGAAGGCTTGTTTCTCAGTTCCTGTGTCGTTTGCGGAGGGCTGATCGCACAACGAAAGAGTGCCACCACCACCACCGCAAAGAATCGCTGAATCATGATCGGCGAGGGCGAAACAGAACCGAGTGTAATCCTCGAGAAGAAACGTTTGAGAGATCAATGGCTGTAACAGGATGAAGTAGAGTGGAAGGGAAAGAGAAGAGCATGAAGAGGAAGGAAGAAGAAGAAGTATGCACGAGGTGAGGAAGAATGAGATAATATTAAATTGTACTACGCACTTTTTGTCTTCTTTTTCCCGCAGGTGGTAATATTTGTCGTCTTTTATGGAATGCCACAATATTATTACTGTTTACAGGAGTAGGACAATGAATTCCGCCAGATTCAGTCAACATGCCTTGCCTTTAAGACTCAGCATAACCCTGCTTATTGTTGCTACGTTTAAATCTTCAGCGGTTTTTCGCCAAAAGGTTTACCGAATAAAAAATGTATAGCTTTTCTCACATAACCTATGCGTGCTTATATGAAGGTGACAGACAACATCACGTTACAGAGTACGGGAACGAAGCACATACGAAAATAGTAAACTCGCAAGGAGATGGGTGAGATAAAAAAGATCGAGAGCAAATTTGTAGCCAGCCTATCAGCTACAAACGAACATCGAGAACACCGACATGTTCGAAATCGTACAGAGTGCATCCAGAAGCTCCGGACTGTACGTACGTACGTACGTTTCCTACTCTTGTTAAACATTTCGTGAGTTATTTATATGCGACCTCAATATGTTGGTGCCGGCCCGGTACACTAAAAGTATTCCGGCTGTCCCGTTATGTTGAGTCACTCTAGTACTGACCTATTCCGAAGACTCGCTCACTGCATCGTCTGTGCATGTTACACCTACCTCAAATTCCGTTTTGGGGTCAACTGGCCACAAAGAAATCTGTAAAGATGAAACTCTTGATAAGTGAAGTTGATGAAGTGTATATTAAGGTACACTCGTGCAACAAATAAAAATGCCTTTCACTTTAAGAATGATATTGCAGGTAAAGAGTGGCCGGGGAATGGAATCATCGAACAAGAAATGGCCGCCAAAAATTAATCTATAGCGAATAAGTCATCTAAAAACTCTTAAAATGTTTCAACAAAGAAAAGGTGAAAGGTCTCTTCATTACTTCGCGGAAACTCTAGCAATGACAGCAAAGGTTATCGGTAGAATCAAGTTGTTCCTGTGCACACCATGAAGGTGTATGGGGGAATGAAAGATAGTTCCACTCATTGATCTCGGCACTGGATGGAGATGAGTAATTAGACCCACGTCCCGGCCGCTTTACGCTCAGGGAATGAACCCATATTATACATTGGAAAGGAGGCGGGGTGGGCCCCAGAAGCAGGGTGAACGATTTGTGAAGTGCGACAGTTACTCTTGTCGGAACCCCATGTTAAAGAATTAGCACTTAAACGCGCTGTCGTAGCTAGGTCTTTTGGCGCCCGGACGAATAACAACAATGACAGCCTCGAATGGAAATCATGGCCTTTCGAAGAAGTCACAACCATTTATTGAATTTCCTTTTATTTATCTCGATAATTTAAAGTATGATAAGCACAGAATATCAACTTTTTTCATTTAAAATATTCATTTTGCTGCCCCTTGGACTCTGACACCGTGGGTGGCCGCACCACTCCCCCAGTTACGCCCCTGCTTCCACGAAACGTGTAGTAAGAACTGAACTCAAGACATGTTACATCCTCTCATTATAATCATGTCAGGAGGAGCATCGGTTTCGTCTAAGGCTAGAGGTGATACACGATTCACAGTCGCAATGCGAAGAATACCACCACAACCTTACAGGCGCGATGTAAATCCATCCGAACTCGTCTGTAACGCAACACAAAACAGAAACAAATCACCAGATGATCTAGCAGTGAAATGACGACTGTATCGGGCACTGTGATTTTGTTGACAATCTCGAAGACTATTGGCGTCGAGATGCACTGACGAAGAAGTAGAAAGCGACTATGTATGATTGAATGTAGTTATGGTGAACAGAAATGAAGACGACGCGTACAGCAATATCGTGGCAGATGACAATTATGAAGGCAGTTCGACGGACAGGATAAACTTACAATCCATCTGGCAAAGTTATTAATAAATATTTCGTTTTATTAAACTAACGCTCCCTCTGTAATTTCCTAATATTCATCACCTTGGTGGGTTGTCTGCAAAACGGAAGCAACGAAGTTTTCCAACCTCCCCACGCAATTAGCACATTTTCTAAGTTTGTTTAAACAGACGTAAAACTTTGTTGCTAGAATTATGTACTTTGCGTCACGCTATTATTATTATTATTATTGTTAGTAATACATTTCGCTCCAAATACAAGATATTAACAGTAGAATATCTAAGCTACATGTTTCAGAATCACAGTACCATTCCAATGGCGTCGTATTTCGCCAACTCTTCGACGATGCACTGCACTTACGAAGTGACAAAAGGTACGAATTATTCCATAAAATATATTTTACTCAATACGTAATAATACATTGTTTATGGCGTCACAGGACGTCACTACGTAACATTTAGTCTTATGGGCGTTTCCAGTATCGAGATTTCATTCACAGCCGTACTATATGTCGGAAAAGTTTTATTTAGATTAGGTAAAACCACTCCGTTATATTACCAACGGTTTTTAGTTGATAATTTCAAGTTCGTTTGCTGTATTCTTTGCTAAACTGCATTTAGCTCTTGTTTTAATCTTGTACGGCGAATGACGCTGGGGACACTTTCGGAGCTCTTCTTTTCTTCCTTCATTTCCGCGATAAGGTTATTTTCAGTAAGAAGTGTTGCTATAAATCCTATTCATAACCTTCATGTGCTTTAATTTTTTAAATAAAATTTTCGTTCGAACTCTGGGTAATACGCTTTCTTCAGTGCCCCCCCTCCCCCTCCCCAAATTTCGTCAAACGTACATTACAACAGTTTCTTACATCAGCAAATGATGGATTTCTTTCCCACATCCCACTTTCTTAACTGTTCTTAAATACAGCCTACTTCAAATTCTGACCGTTCTTCGGCAATTGACTTACACTACGTGACCCTTACATGTCGCAAATGCCCTCGCTCCCTAACATACTACTCTGCCCAGTAACTTCTTCCATCTAAGGTTCAAATATTGCCTTCAAGCATTTCGTTTTCCTAAGTTCGTGCTAAATTCCCTCTTGGTCTACTCGTATGTGCAGGAAACAGACAAGCATTAGGGATTGAACAAATGCAGGATATATGCTTACCAAAAGTATAAAATTCCCGCCGGCCAGGAGCACACTTAACACAACACGACAAGAACGTTCACAATGGCTTCCCGAAGACCACTGACTGTAAAGTGGCACAGCGCTCGCTCTTCCGCACTGGCAAGCCAGCATGGTACTGTGGTACTGGGTCTAGGCCGATGGCTGGTACTTTACTGCCACGCGTCGCTGAGAAACTGGATTAGGGTGGGAATTCAGTCCTGTGTGACATGAAAATTCACACCGGAAACTACACTCGGCGTAGGGTAATTTACAAATACAATGCAGGCAACGTACGTCTTAGCCTATACGGAGTCCTGGACGCGGCATATGGGGAGAACTGAGGTCTGAGTAAATAGTTTAAGGCAGACAAATACAGGCTCTATGGGAAACTGTGTTGCTGAAGTACCTGACCAGAGAAATGTCGCCCTAGCATCCAACTGCGAACAGGCTGCAAGACTGCAAGGAGTTTACGGCTTCGAAAGCCATAACCTGAAAATATTTATAATAAAGCATTGCTATAAAACATGACTTGTTGGAGATATAAACCATGTTTTCTTGTTGCACAAATTTCTAACTCTACCGACATAAATTTATTATTATTAAGTGTGGCGTACTAACAGACTGTCTACAGTAACCTGATCGCCGCTGACACAACGCATGCCATAAAAACATTGGGTGTGGAGCTATAGCTCCACTCATTCTCAACCTTGACACTAAAGAGGGGCGACTGTTCAGCTAAACGCCCCGGGCGCTTTAACCCAAGGAAAGAGCCAGAGGCACCCACTGAATGGGCCCCAAACTGGGCCGAAAATTCAGTGTTTCTCACTGTCGTCACGTCTGTAGCTGTAAACGTATCTCAGACTATTGTCCAGGCATGCTTATGATCTAGCTCTGTAACGAATTTCATATGTCCAGCTCCAATTGTTCGTTAATGCCATCAAAATGAAAGCTTCAGGAAAAATTTCGGACGACCGCCATGTTGTCACTTTGCAGTCTATTAAAATAATTATTAGTTTCATACTTACCGAAGATCTATAATCACCCACAATTTCAGGACCATAAACTATCTCACTTCCGTCTAACAAGTTTGAGTGTCTGCCCTGTCACTGTTGTATATTAAATACAGCCCAGCGACCAAGCTAAAGGCTGGACGAGCCGGGGTTCGAATCCGATTTTACTCTTCTCCAAAACGACCGGACCGGCTCTGGGGTGTACTCAGCCTCCTAATGGGTTTTTTCCAGGGGTAAAGCAGCCGGGGCGCTAAGCTAACCGTCTACCTCCCACCTACAGCTGAGGCTAAGAATGAATGAAGCTATATGCCTGCTCTCCCTATACGCCTTCATGGCATGGAGGGGGAAATATTTACCATATTTATGACATGGTAAATCCAATGGCATAAAATCCATGACCAAGTTTCATGAAAACAGCTCAACTGATTTTGTGAAACGTGTCAGGCAATTATGATTAACCCCTTATATAAAAGCCTTGGTGTAAGCCAACGATTAATAATTAGCAATTCCAACAGAAGCACATTTTTCTATTCCACAAGGCATCCAGGGTCCACACTGCATGGGTACCAGGGAGTTCTGACATGGGCGTAAAGAGACGTGTAATGTCACGCACTTATGCCATCCAATGCCATGGCTAAAAATGCATGCACCTGTACTTCCACTTCCCCAAATTTTTTGATGATATTATTTCTGAATTAAGCTTTGAACCAATTTTACATTCAACAATATACACAAAGTCCTTGAAGCAAGCAACAAACAGTAATTAAAGTGCTTTTGGGATTACACAAAAGCCTTCTGCAAACCAATAACAAACAAGAATCATTGTTAAAAACAAGAACAGCCTTGGAGAGAATTAAAGACAGTGAAAAGTTGGGTTGATATAATTTATTTCATATCCATCTATAAAAAGATTACATAATTTAAGATTTCTACTTGTATATGTATGGATACAATCAACTAACACTCACTACCCTGTTATTCATTTCTCTGTGATAACACACAAAATAAATGTTACATACATTCCATAAAGCCAAGACATGTGGGCAGACAAATCTGGTAAAGACGATTTACACTTAAGTACACTGGATAAAAAATCCACAAACATGAACTTGGTTCACATTTAGTGCAGGCTCTATCGCTTAGAGTGAAAGTATGTACAACTGCACTGTCTTCTTACTGAAGTGTTCTGCTACCATGCAAGCACTGCTAGAGGAAGGATGCATTATCAACATTACATCAATCTCTAAAGTTTGTTGAAGAATCACACGTGAACATTTCACAATAAATTTCATAAGCCATTTCACCAAAAGCTGACCCCACATCTTGGAATGCTATCAAACATAATACATGGCAGGAACATATATATATATATATACCTACAAGTATAATACTGAAGTTTTAATTAATCTTGACATAATAATCTGCCATTATTTCTTGTACAATCACTGAAAAAGAAAACAACAATCACTTGACTTAGCATTTACGAATGCTGCTTGGTAGCTTTTGGTGTGATTGTCAAATATTTGCAAACAGCTTGTATTCTGAAATGTCATGGTGGATGACAGAAGATGGGATGAAAGAAACTGTCCTGCAGATGTGAAAATATATTTCACACCGATAAATGGGATGAAATAATGTCCCATAAATAAAATGAAGTGTAGTTTCAACACCAAGGCCTTGATCAGAAACACGTAACACTTAAGACTCTTTACAGTCAAATGACAACTGCACAGAAATACTTCAATACATTTATACATAATGAAGGTCAACTACCTACTCCTAAAGAAATAATGAGAACAGCTACCACTGCAGTGCTGTATGAAAGAAATACTATACCACATGTGATTAATGATGATAAAAAATATGACAGTGACATAGACATCAATGAAAGGACACCATCCAATCTGTTTAGGATGATCATCACAGTAATTAAATGTTTTCATACCACATTATAAACCACACATTCATCAACAAAACACATAATTCATTAAACATCATTCCCCATCATAAGGGATGCTCGATAATTAAAATTATACCTCAATTTATACCACGACAGATATGGTTAACAAACTATCCCGCACCTCAAGCCAACAGCTGTTTAAGGTGCATACGCATAAAAAAAAAAACACACATGAATTATACAGTAACAGTCATATTAAAGTAAAAGTTAACTGTACTTCCCTCTATAGCACTAGGGGCATAAATGGCAACCTCAAGTTAAATTCAAAAACAAAAACAACAATGAGCAGATGACTGAACAAAATGCTAGCATAAACTAAAATGGAAGCGGTCCAACATTAATCTTATATTTCTTAAGTGTCAGATACTGAATTACACTAACAGTATATCTCGCATGTATTCCATTACTGTCAGAATTACGTGCGAGTTTATATTCATTCCACAGGAAGGATAACAGCTACACAATGGGTGAAGTGTTTTTACCTCCATAAGATCCCACCTAACTGTTAAAAGACAGGTCACCAATAAATGTGTGTACGGAAACTTGAAATGATCCGAGATGATGGAAGCAATGTGATGTCCTCAACCCCTTACACAGCCCTGATCAAGAGTCTGAGATTCGACTCCAGTTACCCTCAATCATGTCTCCATGTCACTTTATACCACACTCTGAACTTACAATTAAAAAAATAAATGGAAGTAGTGTCACTAAGTTTATATATCTTCAGTTCAACCAAATATCAATGCATGAACATGTAAACACTTTATAAGTATAAACATCAGCAACATACTATCAAATATGACTCATATGTTTCAATGTGTCACCGCAGTCTCTCATGATTTAGCAGAATAAGCACAGGTATGTCCAAGGAGATAAAAATTCTACATTTACCTTAACTCCTGACCCATGAAATGTGTTCAACCAATTGCTTGAATTTTCATTCCAATACTAATTAACTGGTCACTTTCCTGTGTAATCTGTAAGACAGCTGGAACAGCATCCAAGACAATGACTCCCGTTCAGGAATCAACGTTCTCCAAGGAAACTAGACTGGCAAATACGAATGCAGATAACAGCCAATTTATGTAATGCTTAGGGGGATACAATGAAAACTTCTATAGAAAATTCCTGTTATACTTCAGGGAAACAAAACGTTCTTCTGCTAGAAATAGTACAAACTTACACCTATTCATCTTACTTTCTGCCAATCCTAGGAGACTGGAAAACAAACACCAATAGTATGGACAAGTAAAAGGATTGGGAAATGTACATTGGAGAAGGGTGTCAGCAGGGTACATGTACAGAGGATCACAATTAAGGGGCCAGTGAAGAGGACAGGAAGGAGAAAAATAATGGCAAATGGATTGATAATGGATAGGAGAGCAATATGTGAGAAGGCAGGAGGGGGAAGTTTTTTGGGAGGGGGGAAGGCAGAGTGAGAGATAAAGGAAGGAAGAAATTATTTTTCCTGTCATGAATGAGGGGCCATGCACTGGTTCATATACAATCTTTTCTACTTACAATTCCTTTATCCCACTTCAGGACTCCTTCACTGGCACCATAAATAAATTTCTCACACCAAGTTATGTTACAAGACCGTCAAAAGATTACCGCCACTTCAGCTACTCCAAAAAATGCCCCATGTGCTTTATACGCTGCCGTTCACCCGCCAGCATTTACAGAGTGCACTTGGACCATTAAATGGTCCCCCAGCATCAACAAGAAAATCTGTGTAGCAGTTAAAATAGGGAAGGAAGAGTGAAACAGATTTCACAGCCCCTCTAAAAAGACACTTAAAGGACCGATGACCAGCATGGCCGAAAAAAAATTTGGTCAGAACGTGACCATGTCAGAAGAATGCAAATGCAGCACAAAACAGCAACAAGACAGACTATTCCTTTCTTAATAACAAATTTACCATGTCACTTATTACAAATTAATGCCATGTTGCAAGAAGAGGAAGAAATGTTAATGACTGAATCAAGTGTGATTATAACACCATTCACAGGCGAACAAAAAAATTTGGGACAATGGACAAACTTGAAATCAAGACAAGAAAAACTTACTAAAAAATTGTGAAATTCAGGCACAGTTTCACTAGTGTAAACACCACGAAGTATGCAGCCAATTCCATTTTCCTATACTTTTAAAATCATCACTACAGTATTAACGTTCTTATACCATATCAGCAATCATACAGTCATCACCACAACCATGCCTCCAACAAAACAAACACTCAAATAAAAGTTATAACCAATTACTTATGAGATGACAGATGGCTGCTCAGTGTCAAATAGTAAATAGTTGTCCTGCACCTCAAATCAAGAGCTGGATGGTGAGCATTAATAAAACCACCTATGAAATGGGCATAACACTAACTTCACTTTCATACAACCTCAAATTTTAATTCAACTTTGAAGATTATGATGGTGTAATGAAACAGATGTGACTCTATTTTGGACCAGTGCAATGTATCAGACTTAAAGATTTCTATGTTTGAATTTATTTTGCTTGAGACCATAGACAACATGCAACTATCAGCCATTTCTAACCTAAGTTTCATTCATGGCATCAATAAATGCATGATGAGAGAGAGCAAGAGAGAGAAAGAGAGAGAGAGAGAGGAGCAGATGGAAATTAAACTGAGGTCACCCAATTTTGGTGATCTACTATGTTCTCTTTTGTCAGATACTCAGGTTCCCGTAAATTACATTTCCTAATTACATTTACAGGAAAATGCGTTAAGAAAATCGTATGCGACTTCGTACTCATGTACCAAACAATGCCCTGCTGAAGACAACAGCTGCACACTAGAAATGTTTCAACCTACAGATGACCAACCTTATACAACAAAATGCTACATAACAACAAAGGGATACCACACTGCTTACATATTTCTGCTGTCATATATGAGAACATGACTGTCAAGGCATGTAACAGTGCCATAACGTTATTTCTCCAAGAATCAGGATTTGCAAAATTTTTCAGTAACATGAAATTTATCCCAACAAAAGGACAGACATATGAACCGATTTCAGTTTAGGACACTGACATGTGACATCATCAACTCCTTATAATCCTTACAATACTCAATCAGGACATTCAGGCTATCATCACGTGTCTGTACCTCTCTTTTCAGTAACACAGAATTTGAATATTTTAAAGACTTAGGAGTACAGTCAAACCAACAAAATTACACACAAAAATTTAGCCAAATATCAATGAATGAATGAATATGAGTTTATGATTTCACTTGTATAACCATCACTAACACGTGGGACAATATAGTCACTTTCATACACTTAAATATGGTAATGAATTCTCCTATTTTTATTAAGCACTATAAGCACAGAAAAATGCCCCCCCCCCCCCCCCCCCCCCCCCTCCCCTTCCACCACCAATTTAACCCCCACAAAATATAATATAAAATTACTACCAAAAAAACCAGCGTTGACACCCTAACAAACAAAAGGTATGAACACAC
>Ga0131853_10011553_pt1 | contig 16169 bp, 12 predicted proteins | sample TergutLab28metaG_FD_92764 | JGI IMG/M metagenome (GOLD analysis project Ga0131853, IMG submission 92764) | Labiotermes labralis P1 segment gut microbial communities from Petit-Saut dam, French Guiana - Lab288 P1 (version 2) (version 2) | ecosystem: Host-associated > Arthropoda: Insects >...
ATTTAGCTCCTCGTTATGCAATCTCCTCCATTCCCCCGTTACCTCGTCCCTCCTAGGTCCAAATATTCTCCTCAACACCATGTTCTCAAACACCCTCAGCTTCCTTTCCTCCCTCAATGTCAGAGACCAAGTTCCACACCCATACAAAACAACAGGCAAAATTATAATTCTATATATTTTAATCTTTAAATTTTTGGATAGCAACCTAGAAGACAAAAGATTCTGCACCAAATGATAACACACACTTCCTGACCTCAATCTGCTCTTAATTTCTTCCGGAATAGAATTTTGATTTGTTAAAGTTGTTCCCAAATATTTAAACTCTTCCACCCTCTCGAAAGTACTATTATCAGTCCTCACATTCTGATCTCGAAACATTACCATGTACTTAGTTTTATCAGCACTTACTTCCAGTCCAATCTCCCTAGTAGGAGCTACTAAAGCTTCTGCGTTTTCCTTTAGAGCATGCATAATTCCTCCCAGTATATTAACATCACTGGCATAAGCCAGAAGCTGATGTGTACCATTTAGTATCCTTCCAAGCCAGGAACATGGTACAGCAAAAGCATGCTCTGTGTATTGACATCTCAAATACAGCACAGTACACAAACAAGACAACAGCAGCCAAAGCAGTTACACACCCCTTGACAAGCATGGTGAAGAACTGTCCATGCTTCCCTGTGAAGAACTTTGGTGCCGCAGCTTGTGCCTTGAACTAGGACGGCCAACAGACAGGCTGTTGGTGGAAGCTGTCTGTGGCTGCTGCTGTTGCTGTTGACCAAGTGCTGGCCCCAACACAGGTACGTGGTGTGCTTCAGGATCTGGAGGAGGTGATGTCTCTTCTCTCATAGCATGACTTCGCACCAGCAGCTTCACCTTGGTATGTGACTGGAACATACAGTGAAAGTGTAAATGATTATGGAGAATGTCTGTGTTGGGGGGTTGGGGGGGCAGTTGAAGAGACAGAACAGGATTAGGAATTAAATGCCATGAGGCCTGTTAAGAAAAACCTGTCAATCCACTGCACATTAACAGTAATTCTTGGATCACAAGAATGTGGACGTCAATGCGACATTTAATTCCTGCAAATAAGGCATTGTTTCTAAATTAAAAACTAATTTGTGTCTGCAACATTAATTTCCAATTAGTTTCATTGTTACGGTAATTTCATAAAAGAAATCTGGTACTAGTGTGTTCAGTATATTAAATGGAACAATTCAGTCCATGAGAAGAAAAGTGTTAGCTCAAATGTTTAGCCTTTAGTGGTTTTGATATGGTACAGACAAGATCACAAGCATGCTGCTTATGCAACACTGTGAACATGCATGTACATGCCAGATGACTTGCATGTAGAGTTAAGCGCCCTTTTGCTACGTCATTTAAATTCACTCTAACCTACTGCCTTTATTCATGCTACTTTAAATATCCATAAGCTTATGTGTTACGGAATAGTAAGCATCACAGCAGATATTTATGTTCCTGTATTTGAGCATGTTAGGCATAGCAAACAGTTACGAAAACCATCAAATTTCTGTTGACATCTATATAACACTCTTCCCCACACGAAGAAGCACTAATGTATCTGAGATTTATCATTTCTTGAGTGGTTAATTCTACTATGAATGCGAACTCCATTTTTCCTAAGTCAGGAACAATAATGTTGCCAGGGTTCATGACCTGACAAGTGGAAATAGCAGGATTTATGTGCTGAAGTTTTCCCATGGACTGAACTAACAAACAGTAATGCAGAACTTTTAACTAAAATACCCCCACAATATGTCATATACTATTCATATAATGAAACCAACAAATGCAGTAATGTAAAATTATATTTTAAAATATAATTTTAACATTGATGTTTTTGTTTGTTTTATTATATGATTTGCATATCAATGCATGGACATGGAATAACATTAAAATTGTCAATGCCCAACAGGAAAAGGATACACACACCATTACAAGGCTGTGTGTAAAAGTATAATTTGAACATTAATGCATCTGTTGGTTTCATTGTATTAACTGTCTATTAAAGCACAGACATTAATAATATTATGAATGTTATATACTGTTCCACAATATGTCATACACTGTATACACAAAGTATTATGAACTAGAGCAGGGTTTCCCAAAACTTTTTGCTCGTAGATCCCTTCTGGCTTTGAAAAATAACCATAGTTCTTCACATCCTTGCTCATATAAATACACAGTGTCTGGAGCATAGGTATGCAAAATTAAAAATATTTATCTCAGAACTGATTTTAGATATCTATAAATACATACCAGCAGCATATATAACAACATAATGCATGATTTGGCCTTAAGTAAAATAATTGCCACTCACTGCTCTGGGGTTACAGGACGTTTCATAATTACATGTGCTGTCTGATGCAAAGAAGATGTACAATGGTTATACAAAATAAATATATCACCAATTATTAAAGAAGTGCCACAATTATTTATAGCAACACATTAATCCTTTAATTAAAAAATAAGAAAACTTCAAAGTAGCCATTACAGAAATTAATATCCACAGATCCAATGGGAATTGGTTGCTGATCCCTTGGGATCCATGGTGTACAATTGGGAACCACTGCTCTAGAAGGATGAGGGGCATTTTCTTGTTGCCATCACATAGCAGCTGTACACGTCTCATGAATACAAGACGGTGTCATGCCAATTGTATAGGCTGAAGTTGTCCCCACATAACTACCACTTTTGTGGAAAGGACATGCAACAGCAATGGTGAAAATGTGGAGCACAAATGAATGCAAATCAGAATCCACACCACTACTGGACTACTAGACACTGTATCAAATAAAAGATACGGGCTACACAAACCACAGGCTGCTTTATCAGACCACAATCCGTCTGAAACTAAATTCTGAGCTCAGACTGGAGTCATTAAGACATTATAACTTAGTACCTAATCAAAAGAAGCCATTTATTGACAGTTCCACTGAACACCAGGACATCAAGGCTTAGAGGGACACAGATATTCAATGCTTTGCATTGTAGCCTTCAGTTCTAGATGGTGGTGAATGCTCAGCTTCAGTGACCTAGCCACTTTACTCTGGCTACCACTGGATAAATGGCTGAATTGGCACCAGAATTGGTCTGGATGTGGTGGTGAGTACAAAATTCTCCATGTCACAGTCAGGAATTAAACCCTGGTTCCCCAACCCATGGGTAGTCACTTAACAGCCTGAGTGGCCTCCCATAAATCCAACCCCTCGTCCATACCTCGGGGTATCGTGGACTTGTACTTTACTCTACCCTGGGTCACGTGGGAGGTGGTAACAGTTGTGGAGGGCATACCCTGATGAGGGTTGCTACGACACAGGCTTGCTAATGGGGCTCTGGTCTACCCAAGCCAAGGTGGAAGGTATCATGCTGACTGAAGGCTGCATGGCACTGGGGTAGAGAATGTAGTGTCTTAAATGATCCCCTTGGGGAACCAGGCCACACCCCATTGTATGTAGGCCTTCCGTCCATGTGGGGCTCTGTAAGCGGTGACCAAAATTTTTCCCTGTCTTTCGTGGGAGATCTCCTTATTGGGGACCCTGACAGATATGAATGAATAAATAAACCACTGGCTCTGGAGATGAAGCTTCTCTCTCCATAGGGACCCTGATGCGGAATGTGGTGGGGGGGCTCATTTACCGGGGACTTTGAGGGAAAGATGTAGAAGAAAATTCTGGAGATGGGTGCCTCTCACAATAGGGACTGGTTTGGGAACCTAGGGAGTCCATTGCTGGGTTTTAAGAGATAGTTGGAGGGCTCCAGAAAGGGAGCATCTCTCTCTGTGGGAGCTCTGTTAGGGGGGCTCCTTTCTGGGGATCCAGAAGGATATGGGGAGGGTGGCTCAGACAACAGACATTACCCCATGTGGGGTCCATTCACTGGGAACTCTGAGAGATAGTTGTAGGGGAGCTCTGGAAATGGGGCATCTCTCCCTATGGGAGCTCTGTTAGGGGAACCTGGAGGAAGGACTCCTTTGTTAGGGGCCCTGAAGGTTAGGAAAGGAAAGCTCTGGGGATGGACATCCCTCATTATAGGGGCTCATTTGGGTAACCTGGAACTTTGAGATATGGTTGAAAGGGGCTCTGGAGGTGGGGTGCCTCTCTCTGTGGGAGCTCTGTGAAGGGAACCTGGAGGGAGGGCTCCCTTGCTGTGGACCCTGAAGGATATATAGAAAAGGCTCTGGAGACAGGCATCTCTTTCCATAGGAGCCCAGTTTGGGGAACCTGGAGGAGGGCTCATTTATCAGGGACTTTGGGAGCTGGATGAAGGGGCTCTGGGGATGGAGCATCTCTCTCTGAAGAGGCTCTGTGGAGGGGGCCTTGGGGGGAGCTCCTTCACTGGGGACCCTGGTAGATATGCTAACAAAGTCTTCGGATACAGGCATCTCTCTCCATGGGGTCCCATTTCCAGCCGAGGGGAAACTGGTATGTGGGAGGGGGCTCATATACTGGGGACTTTGATAGATGAATGAAGAGGGCTCTAGTGGTGGGGCATCTCTCTGCGAGGGATTCCATGAAGAGGGCCTTGGGGAGGGCTGCAAAATTCGTATCCAAAAGTGTTACACCAAGAAATCAAATCAAAAGGTAAGTTCAATGGTAATGTGTGACCTGTTGTTAACAAACTTAAGTACTTAACAGTAATGGCCATCTTACCCTGACTCTTGGCAGTGGTGGTGGTGACTTGTCCTCAGTATCCACACTGTTTGCTCTTGAGAGACCAGCTCTCTGTTGCTGCTGATGCTGTGTGTCATCTCTGATGTCCTTGGTCTTGTGCTTGTCGGACGTTTGATTACCAGACGCTGGACTTGGAGTGTTGTCATCACCCTGGCAGTGGCAAGACATTGATATGGCAGCACCAGGGCTGCTGGAGGGGCTTGAATTATGTGGGACTGACTCATCTTCCTCCAGTTCTTCAAACTCTGCCTATAGAACCACAGACCTCTTCTGTCACTTATTGTTTCAAAGCGTGTATTACTGTCAAGAAATACTATTTTTAAGCCTTTACTAACAAATGTCACAATAAATCTGTGGCTCCTGGAGGCACCACGGTAAAATAAAATTCACTGCTCTGATAGGACAGACCATAGAGCTAAACAGCTGCCAGTGTCAAGTGAAGGAGGGATGGTTATTCTTGCTCAACTAACTGTCTGTGAATCACACACACACACACACACACACACACACACACCAAACATTTCTCTTCCTTTATGTCACTTTCTGAAAAATGCAGCACATCCATGCAGTTCACAGTCCAAAAGAATGTATTGAAATATTCAATATTTGTCAAAGATCCTATAAAATTCTAATCTGAAAATGAAATCAGACTCTGCCATCATTATGGGACCACATCTATTCTTTTGGGCTTGTCTTAACTATTTTTAAAATTATGTAAAAATGTTTAAACATGTGTTAGGCCTTGCAAATTCTGTACCATTATACAATTCATCATCATCATCATCATCATCATCATCATCATCATCATCATCATCACATAGCTTGCAGGGTTTTAGGCCTCATGGCCTATGCTGGTCCTATTAACAGTCAAGAAGTCTTGTGAGGGGTCATCCTTCGCTTTGTCTCCCACATGGTCGATATTTCATAATTATGTGTGTAAGTCTGTCTGTCTGTGCATTCAATGAACATGTTGTACCTATTTATTTCTGTAATTTTGAATTTTCTTTACAACTGGGTTAATTTTAAGTTCTGATAAAAAATCTTCATTAGTTCTGTAATCTTACCATGTGCATTTTGCCACTCTCCTCATAAATTTCATTTCCACTGATGTTATCCTGATTTATCCTGTTCTAATTGCCCAAGTTTTGCATCAGTATAGCAATGAGGTAATGCAGAAGTGTTTTATGTTTTCAGTCTAGTGTGTATTTGAACTTGAGAGAGGCTATTTTTCTATAACATTATTATTTATTGTAATTTTAATACTCACTGGATCTCTTCCTTTAAAAGCATTGTTTTCGTTTTGTTTTTTGAAACATTTAGTCCATATATGGATGTAACTGTCTCCAGTTTATGTATAGAATTTGGTAGTGCATCTTCTGAATCCACCACTATTAAGGGTCATCCATGAACAGAAGTGTCTTAATGTTTCAATTTTTTTAAAATTTCGATTCCTTTTATCCATTACACAATTAACACAGATGAATGTGACTACTCTGGGATGCCAGTATTATTTAACAATAATGTCAACTGCTAAGACTATACAGCATCAGTGACAGATGAATGGAGCACTGGTAGTATAACGGTGACAGAAGAAAATCTAAGTAGTCCTGTCCCAGTGCCACTCTATACACCATAAATTCCACATGAACTGGCCTGGGACTAAACCCAAGTTTCAATGGGACTTCAAAAAATTCTTACGTGGGAAACCTCCATATCCAAGAAACACTCTTTACAGTGTAAGCAATTTTTAGAAGCTGCTTAATGTCTACCTGTTTGGACAGCGTTCGTTGAGCACGGAGATTCCGCTCCATGGTGGGGCTCCCTGGAGCGCTGTTGGACCCGTTGTGGACAACTATACTGGGAACTGCAACAGACAGTGCCTGGTCAAGCATATGGGTAGACAATATAGTGACAAAAATCAAAAGACCAATATCACAGAGACCATGGTTTAATTAATATCTAATGCATCAGCATTAAGCAAGGCTAAAGTATTATGAAAATATGTGGAAAAAAACAGACACGCAAATATAAAACTGATACAACTTTCTTTCAACTGTACTTCTATACTACCGGTCCAGCCATCTCTGGGTGCGGTCACGTATACCATACAAACTTTGGATACCAAAATCATTCATATAATTCTGAGAGTTTGTATCATGACATATACACGAAAAAGATGTTATTCTCCTGCCGCATTTTTACCAGCAACTCAAAAACAATTAACACTATAGATATATACTAGATGTAATATAATTTGTTCAATTTCATAACACTTCTTACATTACAGTAAAAGAAACACAATATAACAAAAGAAAAGGAAAGGTTATGAGACATAATTCGTCCATGTGAAAGAATCACTACTTGTTTCTTTGCATTACAGATTTATATGTATTGCTCCCCTACAGTTACATTACCACTGACATTAGAGATTAAGTTTTATGATACCATTTTTAAAACAACCATGATAAGGAGAATATTAAGGTACACTTTCAGTCAAACAGATCAGCATGCTATGTCCAGCACATCTCGTTTTCCATCAATTCATAATGTCCTGCCTATCCCTCAATTTAATCACACTAACAATACCTGATAAACAGAACAAATTATAGAACACCTCTTTATGTAATTTTCCCAAGTTCCTGGTCAAATATCACCCTCAGCATTCTTTTCTCACACATCTTCAATATCTTCTTCCCTCAGCATGCCAGACCAAGTCACAATACCACTCTGGTAGGCAACAACAACAAAGTAACCCCTCCTTCTTTATTTTGAAAAAAAAAAAAATGTATCAAGTTCATTTCAGTGTGCAGCACTACTTCCTTGTTTGTGTTAAACAAATCTGCACTTAAATACACGTACACATTAGAAACTAATATAATTCAAAATGGTTTGCTCATTCCATTCTTAATTTTACATACACAGAAACCATAATTTATATCTGTTGACACACTGTTGTCCACTATGTCCACTGTGTAATGCAACCACTACATGTAATGTAGCCCCATTCCTAACTGCAACAAAAAAAGTGGTTTTATTAGGCAGTGAGCAGTGCCTATTTAAACTAATTTTTATTTTGTCAGAATTCTGGTATATGTCATTACATCAGCCCTTAAGATATAAACCGGAAAACAGTGGTCAAATCTGTCTTTGTAATATTTAATTTACATCTAGTTTGCTTTGATAAAACAGGACCTGGTGCTAACCTTAAACCATCTCTACAAATCCATAAGCTCTCACAAAAATAAAATATTATCAATAACTGCTGTCTGAATGATGAACTGACAATATGCCAAAAACACAATCTTCCCTCTGTGTCTGTCTGGTTTTGCAGAAAACTTCATGAAAATAGGGTTAATATTTGAAGATGCATTACATCCATCTTATTAAAAAATACTTCAGTCCTCTACTGATTAATGCTATAAAATCATTATCTAAAACACATAACTAAAGACATAAACAAAATTTTAAAGCGCTAGAAAGGTAGGGACTCCAGTTACAAGACACTCATTGTTTCAAGTTAAAAACAAAATTTGGAGCAAACACCTTTCTAATGTTACAAAACCTGCATTTCCTTCAAATATCTTGCTTTTTAGTTTCCAGTTTGCACAATGTGATAACTATGTATGGTACATCAAATTATTTTCATATATGTCACATAACATGGAAAATATGAATGAAACCATTTCAGTAGACAATAGCCATTATGGTAACACAATGAGTGCTCCACTGATCCTGAAATCCCTGTGCCAGCACATACACACTGAATACAATTTTGTGAAAACAGGATGGAGGGAATGCTCATGCAGAAGTGAAGAGTGTGGACTGTAGGTCATGCTGCTCAACATCACTTAAAGACAGGGATGGAAAGAACATCTACAGCCCAACTGTGAGGAGGTAGAAGTGCTCTAGAAAGAGTTAGTGAAATATGTGACACAAAATTAACTCAAGACCAATGTAAGAGACAGGAAACAAGAATAATCTTTTTGTACAGCAAGTTTAACAAAACAACAGTGTTGCAAATCGATAAAGATGATCTGCATCCATGTACAATCATTGTCAACAGTATATACCAAAATATATAATACATTTCTGTAATCAGTATGGGTCATGATACCGTTGACAGCAAAAGTGATACGCATTTGATCCAAGCATATGTCATACAAAACAGAATATTTTAAAGTAAAAACTGCTGTGTGAACAGGAAAAGCAACCTGCATAACTTTGCTACTAGATGATCAAGTTTCTATAGTTTTTCACTTGTATGTAAATAATTAGTGTAATGACATGGATCATGTATGCATCAAACAATATCATATGAGACTGTTTGACGGCACTCGATTTGCAGCCCTAGAGAACTGTAAGTGACTAAAGTTTTGTACTCACTCTCCAATCTTGCCATGGTTTCGAATAAGAGGGGAGGTGTTGGATCTTGCTTTTTAATAAATCTTTTTTGTTTTTGGATTGGTCTATGTGTGCAACAGTCTTGCACTGGGCAGGTTAGTTGAGCATTCCGCCTACAGGGGGCAGGTCTGGCGTACACTCGGGGCCCGGTCCAAGCTAGCCAATAAAGAAATTAAATAAATAAGAAAAATGAGGGTGAGGAAGGGAGGATAAAAATAAACATAAAATAACATCCATAATTTGAAATAAATTTACAACATAAAATACATGCTTCTCTTACGACATATTTAAAATCTGGCACACCTATATTACAATTTAATGGTAAAATAACCAGATGTTTTGTCTAACCAAGATTCAGATATAGAAAACCTCACATAAATAAACTGCTCTATACTACAGGAAAATCCCCATTGACTTATTTTTCTTCATTTAAACAGATTCAGAATGTTAATACAGTGCCCATGCTGGGAGCAGCACAAACATCTGCATTCATAATATAACCACAGAAGACCAGTATTATAAAATCATGACTGGAACTTGTACTGTGGTTAGACACAATTCGTAACTGCTGAATGCGCACGTCTGCCAATGAACATCTGGAACAAAGTAGTAGCACACAGCTCAAACAACAAAAACTTTATTACAACATATCAAGTTTAACTGTAACTGTCTCATTTAAGTATGTCGCTTGAATATCACAAACGTGTATAGCCTACTCCTTTACCAATGGAATCTTGCATTAATTTTTTCACATCCAATTTTAAAAGGCCTGAGACTGAAACATGAAACAATCAGAACAGAATGCAGAAGAGGCCACAGACATTTCTAAACCTAAAAATCAACCCTTCTTATAATCAAATATTTCACCCATCATCAATTTCACGGAAAGCGTGTGTGTTTCTTTGGTAATACCGACCAGTTTTTCCATGCATTTAAATTTTAATGTGGCTTTATTACATTTTACATTAAACTTGGGAGAATATTAGTTGTATTACAGTATATTATGTGTGGAGGAGCAAAGGGTTAACTATAATTTTAATACTTGCACATGGGTTATTTAAATTAAAAAATGAGGCCTCATTCCCACATCATGAGCCAGCAAATACCATACAGGATATCAGAGACACAGGGGCAAAACACTGCAACCAGCTTTCAGAATTGCTAACTTCTGATTCAGTTTCACAGTTATTTTCTACAAATATACTGATAGAATAAATTGGCAAATAAATACACCACTGTCTGTCCTGTGTTTTTTTATTGTATTTCTTGGAGCCATGTACAACACAAACAAAAAATATATGTATATGTCAATGCACACATAAAATATACAAATAATGGGTACCATATTTTCTAGTACTTCATTATTCTTTTAGCTACTTATTCACCATTTTGTACTTAGGAAAGAAAGTTACAAACATACAGTAAAACTTTATGAGTTTCATTCACAGAACTTCAAACTCAATAGCTTTAAATGAAAACTGACTGCTTTGTGCAATTATAACAGCGTGTTCCATCACTCTACGAACTGAAGAATGGAAGTCACAGACACCTGGGTTCTTACAGGCATCATCTTGTTGCAACACATTTTTCTCTTCTCTTTAAAAATGTCTCTGGGTGCAAAGGATTTGACACTAAATGGTAACATTTTCATTATAAGATAGCAATTAGTTTTATGTTAAAATTTCATTGAAGGGTTTTACTCAGCTCAGAACTGCTGCAAAGTAATGAAATCCACATATTTATGCCACAATAAACTGTTGGAAGGGCAACAAAAGCGATAATTTCTTGAAACACCACATAATAGCAACCAATGTGTAGTGATAGAGAAGACCTTGAGCAAACATCCCTTTATTATACAAACTGAAGAGATTACAATATCAGTTAGTAATGCAACCAACAGATGGCAGAGCCAAAAATCTAGCCTGAACACATGTTATTTCTTCATTCAAGAGAGAACTGTGTTCCTCACTCTTCTTTTATTAAACATTTCTTTACATCATATCAACTCCTATAAAATTACAATGGTGAAGACTTCCACATAAAATTTTATAAACACTAATGTATAGGATGATCCTTAATTAAAGTATTGCATTCAGACAGTCCCACATATATAACTTGGCAGCAGTGAGGTCAGGTGATCGCAGTGGCCATAAACTGGCCCATTTGATCCTACTCATTGAACTGAGCAGAAGCTCCATCATGCATGAACCACACAGTCTAACACACTGCCAATGGTACATCATCCAGTAACTTTGGCAATTCTTGCATTCTCCTGTTGGTGGTTGTGAACATCACATGCTTACAGGAACTATTTGGCTTTATTTTTAAGGAGGAACAAGAAGCTTATGTTTATTGTGTGTGATTATGAATCAACATACACATCATATGTGGCATAACCAATTCACATTTGACATTTACTGTGCCAGATTTGAGGTTTCCATGGTAGTGTTTATGCCTGTCTTCAGGGATGTGATGCCACAAAGTACCAACATTTAAGGAGCCTCAATCATTATGGAGGAGGTGGAGGAGGAGGAGGAAGAAGAAGATGGTGGTGATGATGATGATGATGATGATGATGATGATGTTGAAGATAGAGGTAACAGGTTCCTCTGAAATGTCATTTCACATCTAGCAAACTAAAAGGCGGCAAAAAATGTCTGAGAGAAACTAAGTGAGCAACTGTGCAAGTTGGATCCTATCTTTAACACAAATGTCAGTGATCATTTCTGCCAAGTGTCAGTCATCCTACTAAATACATGAATCCTGATGTTCCGTTCACTTCACTCACACCTACCTCCAACTGAACCCTGCCCTTGTCTAAGATATGGGTCTAGTCAGAACACAACCAATTTTCCTATTTTTTGGCAACATTATCGCACTGTATTTCTTTAATAAATGTTGGTTTAATGATTCTCTGAATAATACTACATCATATAATTGAATGTATAGTCACTTATTCAGAATATTCATTATGGCACGTTTCAGTTGTACTATTCAGAGAATCAATACACCAACAATGATTAAACAAATACAATGGGATTATGTTATCCACATTTATATAGGCTAGCCAATATCATCTCATCAACACATACAGAAATATAAAAGGAAAGTTAGTGAAATACCACAGTTCTGCCCCTTGTATATAATTGTAACACTGTCCAATGGTGGCCGCAATTACTGGCCGAAACATGTAGTGAATGTAATGAATAAATAAATGCACAATCATTGATAGTGTTGTATTATTCGCAGAACCAATAAACCAACACTGATTTTTTTCTACCACCCAATGTAATATTTAGAGGACCAATATTAACTAAAGTGGGCAGACAATCCACAAAGAATGATACCAATACACCAAGAAGGTTTGGTTCCGTCTGCTTTCATCTTCATGCCCGCCCTGGGGCCCTCCCAGCCTCCTGTACAATGGGTACCGGTTATTTGCCGGGCGTATAGCGGCTGGGGCATGGTATAGATCACACACCTCCATCTGGCGCCGAGGTTAACGAAAGAGTAGAGCTATACCTCTACTCCCCCTTTGGGCCTACATGGTCTGTTCGAGGTTGAATTTTACCTTTACCTTTTACCTTCAACCACATGCAATCATACATTCTCACGCGCACACGCGATCTGAAGTCACTTACACATTTGCATTTTTTATAACAATCAGGCAGCCTAAGCAGACATTTGTCCCACTGCGCAATGACATCATACCCTTGCAGTGCAAGTCTGGGCTCAACTCCTGCAGCCAGCAATGCCTTCATAAGAATACCTACATCTATGTCAGAGTGGCTTCAACAGGGGTACTGATTTACAGGCCCAGATAGAAATGGACGTGCCTAAAGTCACGAGTAAGTTCAGAGATGCTGAACAAAACACAAGACACAAATTACTGCGTTACCTTACTTTCTGAAAACACCTCATATGCATATCAGTGTTATGCTCACAAATGGTGAAGTTACCTGATGAGAATTGGCGTCATGTCTGCCTTCCGTACAGTCTGAATGAATTCAACATGACACACAGAACGTCAGGATGCAATGGGCACAAGCCGAATCTTTACACATCGTGTTTACTGTCTGTACTACTTCCAAGCAATTGCTGTATGCTACACGGCTATCCCATCTCATTCTCTATAAAAATAATGTGTGTGTAAAATATTGCATTTGGGTGATGCCAGTTCGAAATTAGTCAGGGACATCGATTACCCTGAGTACTTTTCGTGGACTTTCTCAGCACCTATCCAGCCAAATTCTGGGATAGTACCTACAGTGAGGCCGTGTTTACTTCCTTCTACATCCTTTACAATTCACTTTCATCATACGTTCATTTGGGGGCTATTCTGTACATCTTCAGTGGTTTACAGAGTCATGAAATATAAACAACAAAGTTAAAATTCAATTTCCGACGATGCGAGATTAGTAAATATTCACAAGTCGACGCAGCGCAACATCCCGCAAGAATTATATCTTCGATTCTGACGATGGTATACCACGGTGGGAAATATTCACTCTTGGACTTTTCCGACATGCCACTTTTATTTTCTTTTAAGCATAGGGCGATGGACAAAGTTCAGAGGGTGGACTAAATCCAAACTACAAAGAAACAAACCACTCAACACCTTCTAATCTCTTAATTTCTCCAAATTTAAAACATTTTCCTTAGCAGTTCGCACAAAAGCATTTCGTTTCTTGTCAGCTGCGGAGCAAGGACATTCCAATGCTGCCGTACTCTGACCGTCACCTACCCATCACAAATATACAAGTGCTTCTCATGTTTCATTACTCGAAGGCAAGTATAATCAATGTGAACGGCAGTGACTTATACCAAGACTCAACTAACACGTCCACCACACAACTGTGTGGCGTAGACCTCTCTGTACCACCAACAGCGCGTCTTTCTTCCTGCCTGGCGACGGCACAACGCACACATGCCAACCATGATCAACTTGTCAACTGCAACAAGCTCACACGAACATTACATAAAGATTACTACTTTACAAAAGTTTCGGAGACATCTGGGAACCCTGGGGATGAAGGCAGCAGCAGTTTCCTCGGCAAGGATGGTCACATTTCCACGAAACTACAGGGCGTCACACTTCAGAATTACCGATACGCCTGAGACATGATTGTATACAAAAAGGAAATCACATAAATTATCGCTGTACGGTTTCTACTACAGCATCTCCTATAAAGGCAAAAACAGAAGTTCATCAGGGATCTTTCCTTCCTTATATACCTTCCACCCTGAGATCTCCACTCTTTTGGGATATTACGCAGAGTAAAATGGTAGGTTCTTACGGACGTTGCGGGACACCCTATCGGTCCCATCTTCAAGGGTCACATTTGTTTGTCTCTTGGAGATAGGGCTGATGGGTTGTCCCGAAACGTCGGTAAGAAAATAGCATTCTACGCTGCGTAAAATCCCAAAAGTGTGCAGATCTCATTTACACCACGACGGAAGCCTGAAACCACGCATCTTCTATCTTCTTATTTTCAGTAGTGTATTCGTTTTCAAATTGTTCCTATTTCCAACAAGCAGTATTCTTGTCTGAGTGAAAGCATTATTAAATATAATAAAATATACGCCTAACACGGTTAAAAAAACCGTCAATGACGAAATTGTACGTCCAAAAAAGTAAGCAATGGCAGTGAAGAAGCTCGGCAATTATTCCATCCATGCATGCCCCCAGGAACTCGTCAATAACTCTTTATAACTTGTTAATATTAATATCTTAAAAAGTTCTGTGAAATATAATCAAGCAGAATTGAAATCCACTTATACAATGAAAATACGTCATAAATTCACGTGACTGTGTTTACATCCCTGTTAAATACACGCAGTTCAAGGAATCACAAAAGTTTGAAGACAACATTACAGAGAAGGAAAAATTCTGGGCACCTGCAAATTTTATAAAAGTAATTAATGTCTTAAAGTGAACAAATCCCTACATATTACATAGATTTCATTCACCATTCACATTTTATTACAAGTTATTGCTCAATGGATTCGTTATGCTACACACCCCCAGCACCTGCTGCCTGTCTCCAATGCAACTTGCCTACTGCATCGTCATTGTATAGAAAATGAAATGTCCTGATCAGACAAGATAAATGCACTATTATGTCGTCTTCTCAGCTACAACGAAATAATCATTCACCCTCCACACAATATCAACCATCTGCAATCTCAAGTTTGTACAAACATACACCATGTTTTGCACAACTGACAAATGAGTATATACATAGTAATGACACGTGAGCTAACAGTCTCCGCTTGGTACGATGACGATAGCTGCATGACACAACAAAACAAAAATAAGGCACAGAATGAGTGCAAAGGGTGCATGTTGCAAATATAGGGCACTGGGGTACGCTATGGAGTACTTCAACTGCAGAAGGCAGGCGATGACTGGGGCAACCGGGCCTTAATGCAACAGTGACATATTGTGCATTCAGGTAATCCTCACAAGTGCGAAGAGTATCCGGTCGTTTGGTCTAACATCGAGCGGCACGGTCAAGTGGAAAGCATTCCTGCATTGTATTCTGAAGGTACGGGGTTCTACTTTCGGTCAGGACACCAGATATCCTTACTGAAATTTCCTCAGTCCATCCAGGTAAACGACAAGACAGTACCCCTCAAATTAGGCACGTCCTTCCTGATTCATTGAACACTAATCACTTTATCACTCGATGTTATATAATCCCAGCTACTGAACGTACCGTTAAATAAACAAACATAAATAACGAACCAAGCAGTGCTTCTATAGCTTCTAGAGACGAGATCTGGGTTTCACCTAGGATACCAGACTCTTACTCCCTTAATTTAAAGCAAGACAGGCAATGTACATATAATGCAACAGTTAGGCGCGTTCTTGCAACCACTGTTACAGCGGAAAAGCAATAAGTATTACATATTGTGAGTGTGTGTGTGTAGCCTTAGCTATCCAGCATGCAATGCGCATACGCCATGGTGTCATCTGTGGCCTGCACCACTCTACAATATTTTTCCACATTATCTCAAACACGGCACGATTTTGGGGGGGGGGGGGATACTGAACACAAAATGTGTGTTTTG
>Ga0131853_10011555_pt1 | contig 16168 bp, 10 predicted proteins | sample TergutLab28metaG_FD_92764 | JGI IMG/M metagenome (GOLD analysis project Ga0131853, IMG submission 92764) | Labiotermes labralis P1 segment gut microbial communities from Petit-Saut dam, French Guiana - Lab288 P1 (version 2) (version 2) | ecosystem: Host-associated > Arthropoda: Insects >...
TTAACTGAATTTAGAGAAAGGTTTCCAATTTAAAAAACCCCCCAAATTCTATTGCGGCCGGTTACCCACCCAAACCCCCCCCCTTACACCAGGGGCCCCCCCCCCCCCCCCCCCACCCGAAAATCATCCTGTATATGTGACATAAATATCGATTCGCGGTAGATTGATGTTACATCAGCATAAGCAGCTTGCTTGTGCTCGGGTCTGCAATTAACACATGATTGAAATCGCTTTCAGTGAGGTCGATGAATTATTGGCAAGTTATATTCATGAAGCATTTGATTGCCATTACGCGGATAAATGCGACAAAGTTCAGGTATTTGGAAACGACAGCGACAAAGTAAAGTTAACTGTACGAAGATATTAAGATGAAACCAAATTCGTGGAATGATTTATACTTAGAGGCCGGGCGCTCTACCGTACCATCAACGGTGGGACGTCTAACACACTGAATATTTAAGAGCAGTTAATATTCGACAAATTTTCCTCTAAATTGCGTTTTCCCAAAGACAAGCCACTGATCCCTAAACCAATATTCTGGAAGGAGCTGTCCAAATCTGGCTGCTTGTAGCATTTCTTTACTCTCCGTATTTAATAAAGATATGGTGTTTTTCCTCCTACTAATGAAAAAGCTGGAGGACCACCCCTTGTAAGCTGTCCGCCGTTTCTTATTCAGCCTGCAGCTAACCTCCATATATGTTTCATCCGTCATCTGGAAACATGTTGTGCCTAAGTGACATGGTTCGATTCCCTTTAAGTTAAACACACAAAATAATATTTATTTTGTACTACTCTAAAGCTTAGTCTGTGACAAGAACATACTGAGCCCAATATATGAGCTTCAAGAAGAAGCAGCAGCAGCAAGAGAATGGAGATAATTTCATAGTGAGGACCTTTATAACTTGTGTTCTTAACCAAGTAGCACGCATGAAAGTTTGTTCAAACCGTTGGTGATGAGACGGTCAGACAGTATGCACGGAAGGACGAAACGCTTCAATGAGTTGGGTCGGAAATTAGTTAAGTAAACAAGCAACATGTAACATTCGATTCCAGAATGGAGGATGCAATGCAGGAACTGTATAACTTCTTGAGGTATGTGAAGAGTGCATTTAACTGGCTCAGCATTGGGATCTATGGAAGACTGTTGTGAATTCTGTAATGAACCTACTAGTATTATGAATTCCGGGCAATATCTTGACCATCTAAGTGACATGAGTTTTACAAGTTTTGTCAATCATGTTTATACGTCATGAAACACAATAAAAAGGTAAAAAAGATAAAGTGAACCCTTGTACAGGCACTGAGGCTCTGTACAGGCCGTACGGCCCGTATGGGGAGTAGAGGTATAGCTCTACTCTTTCTTGACCACGGCACTAGAAGAGGTGTGGTCAGCGTCACGCCCCGGCTGCTCTTTACCCCGGGGAAAGACCCGGTACCTATTGTACAGGAGGCTGGGTGGGCCACAGAGCCGACCTTGACAGGTGCGGAAGAACTTGCCCCCACCGGGATTCGATCCCCGGGACATCCAGCCCTTAGCCAGTCGCTCTACAGAATAAGAATTCGTAAAAAAATTTATTTATCTCGAACGTTTCTTGGTTTTGCATTACTTATTGTAATAATTTAAATCAGTATTTTGCAGGCATTGCCTTATGATTGCAGTATGCATGTTGGACACAGTAAGTCTAGTGCGATAGTGTAGGGACAGTGGCCTTGTGTGTGGGCTTGATTATTAATTCGATGTGCGACTTGAGGCTATTAAAGATGGATGCGTGGTTTCGGCAGCAGCTTTAAAAGATTTATAATTCGTCGATATGGGACCTACAGGTCGCCTAAAACCTGCGTGGAAATGCTAAATGAACTCCACATAGAAGGTTCAGAATTTTAGTGGTAAAAACTGCATAGAAGAGACAAGTGACAGAATTGGGACTAACTGGGGGAGTAGGTTAGATTGGTTCTTATGGGAATGGAAAATTGGTTCTTATGGGAATGTAAGAACGGTCCTAATGGGAATGTAAATCGGTTCTTATGGGAATGTAAGATTTGTTCTTACGAGAATGTAAATCGGTTCTTATGGGAATGCAGGATCCGTTCTTATAGGAATGTAAGATCGGTTCTTGCGGGAAGGCGAGATTGGTTCTTATGAGAATGTAAAATCGGTTCGTATGAGAATGTAAAATCGGTTCTTATGTGAATGTAAGATCGGTTCTTATGTGAATGTAAGATCGGTTCTTATAAGAATGTAAGATCGGTTCTTATAAGAATGTAAGATCGGTTCTTGCGGGAAGGTGAGATTGGTTCTTATGAGAATGTAAGATTGGTTTTTATGAGAAAGTAAGATTGGTTCTTATGGGAATGTAAAATCGGTTCGTATGAGAATGTAAAATCGGTTCTTATGGGAATGTAAGATCTGTTTTTATGGGAAAGTAAGATTGGTTCTTATAAGAATGTAAGATTGGTTCTTATGGGAATGTAAGGTCGTTTCTTATGGGAATGTAAGGTTGGTTCTTATGAGAAAGTAAGATTGATTCTTATGGGAATGTAAGATCTGTTCTTATGGGAATGTAAGGTCGTTTCTTATGGGAATGTAAGGTTGGTTCTTATGAGAAAGTAAGATTGATTCTTATGGGAATGTAAGATTGGTTCTTATGGGAAAGTAAGATTGGTTCTTATGAGAATGTGGCGCGGACTGGATATGGTTCTTTAAAAGTATGGCTGTTGTAGATACGGTAATGAACCGTCAGGTATCCTATGAGACAGACAATATCTTGGGTAGTTGAGGGATCATCTGAGTCCCAAGAATGACTCTTCTCCAGGCAGTAGTTTATTTTGTTAATGGATTACCATTCATAAATAAGAATCAAATTACGGGCAGGAATGTCTTCCCCCGGACTGATTGCAAGAGTAATCATACAGTGCCGAGAGTGCATAGAAGTTTAGAAAAGGAGATTCCCACGGATAAACACAACAAAAAGATTGCAAATTGCGTTCTTTAATTTAAAAACTTCTAAAGATTTCGCCGCTCACGCGAAAATGTAATTCCGTTGACCCCTTAAGAAGAGTAGGGCCGATTTCCGCGGAACTGACCTGTGCTTCACAGCATTACGTGCGGATCACCTGTACTCACCGTCACGAAAATCGTACAGTAAATGTGGAAAGTAAGAGACGTAGACCGGTAAAGTTGTCCCTGTCCTCGTCGTCAAAGCGTACAGGGGGAGTAGAGGTCTACCTCCACTCACTATTAACCTCACGCTACATGGAATTAAGTCGGTCACCTTCACACCCCTCTCGCTCTACCCACTACCCTTCCGGTACGAGGCTGCGTTGGCCCCAGTACCCGGTATGGACGTTGCGAAGTATAGAGGATCTCCTACCCCTTTCGGCATTGTAACCCCGGACCGTCCAACCCCTAACTTAGTCACTATACCGACGGAGCTATCCCAGGACCAAATTGTGGGAACTGCGAGTAGAAATTAATATGCGCCCTTAAGTAAGGTATGAATGTTACTGTGCACGTTTTCATGAAAATCGCTAATGTTGTACATGTTGCAAACCAGGCCTGCTCATCCATTAGTTCTAGCTGATTATATTGCCAGCGACACAGCGCTGTGCCGTCCACTGCGACATTTGAAATGACGAAACGTCTTGTAAGTCTCCCTGGCAAAGCTGAGAAATGACACTGAAGCAGGTTCGAAAAAATTACGAGCTCTTTATTGACGGACACATATTTTACCTTCCTAATTCATTCTATAAAACAATACTAAAATGGTAACACCCCAGCCTACGGCGTAAACTGAATGTCTTATAAATTTCTTCTATTATTACCAGTGTATTAATGTAGCAAATGATATTTTGACAAATACATAGGTAAAGTTATAGCTACAAATAACTTTATTAAATGTATATATAATATAATAATATATAATTATATATACATAATATAATTTATGTTTATGTTCCCCGTGTGGAGAACAAATTCTGGTGAAGTTATCTGCTTCACATAGAAAGCTGAGCTGCCAGGTCCGAGTCAAGATCCATGAAACTCTTCGAACTATTACACCGAATTAAGTTACCTGATCTCCCCACGAGTCATTCTTTTATTAGTTTCTAAATAACACCTTCCGGTCCCAGTGCCCGCGCAGTCTAAGGCGTAGATCTGCGGCCGCTCACCTGCTGAGATTGTGGGTTCGAATCCCACCGGTGGCATGGATGTGTGTTGTGTGTTGTCAGGTACAGGGGCCTCTGCGATGGGCTGATCACTCGTCCAAGGGAGTCCTACCAACTGTGGTGCGTCAATGTGTGTGATGTAGAAACCTCGTGAATGAGGAGGCCCTGACCCACTTGGGGCTGTTGCGCCAAAAAAACCTAAATTTGATAACTACGCTCTTCTGGGCCATTACGCAACGAGTATTGGTACTCCCTTACCGGCGTTTCAGGACATACTGTCGGTCCCGAAACGTCGGTAAGGCAGTACCACTACGCGCCGCGTAATAACCCAGAAGAGCGCAGTTCTCGTGTACTTTGCTGCGGAAACCTAAATTTATCAAAATAAATTGCTTGAGATTTTGTAAATAATATCTGAGGGACAAATTCCGAAACTAGTCTAACATCATGCATAAAGCGATGGTCAGATGTTAGAAACATCCAACATAAGGCAGTACCACCTAAACACAGCAGGCCGTCATCTTAGTACGTGGTTTCTATTATGAGTGTTTGGTTTTATTTTATTTTCTCTGCTACCAAATTCTAAAGAAAAGTCTATAATTTCTGTAGTGATTCTATAATGAATTATTGTGATCGCCATACTCCGAGAACTTGGAGTGAAAATGGCATGCTATAGACGAGATCAGAATTTCTCCAGTGAACAGCCACAGTATTCCCCAGAGTGCTGTGTGCGGTCAGCTCTCTGATGCAGTGGCTTGGCCACAACTGTGCGGCATGCCGCAATAACGTCTTGCTTAAGGCCGGCTGGATGTGGTGCTAACATCCGGTAGGTTAAAGCGCTGAGGGATCCAGTTCGGACATTCTGTCCTATCGCAGGTTTGCGGATCAGGGAAGACCCATCGAGAGCGCATGTGTAATGGAGTTGTCGCTCCCTTGTCTGTGAGATTAAACGAGACAGCTCAGCAGCCGACGTGTCTCCACAAATTTCTGCGTGTTTCATCTCTTTTGAATTGTGTACAGTAAATCTTATTACCTTTAGTTTTTTGTCAGGAAATAAAAGAAACAGCTGTGTCCAGAAGTGCGTTTGTGTGTGTGTGTGTGTGTGTGAGAGAGAGAGAGAGAGAGAGACAGTTTTCTGATTATTAATGTCCGCTCTTATGTATGTAATCGGTCGCACTACCAGTTAGCCTTGCAATGTCAGATTTTTCTCACGGGACATCGTGTTTTTAGGTGCGGTCGCAAAATTGCAAAAAGCGCCTATTAGCTTTGTCAGGTCCTGTCCATTCTGATCGAACAACTCGGCTCCCATTCGACGGATTTTCATAAAACTTGATATTCGAGTACTTTTTCGGAAACCTGCCGAGAAAATCCAACTTCCATCAAAATCCTTTGAGAATAACAGGTACTTAACGTGAAGACATGCACGGCTATGGCAATATCGCGCTCAGTTCTCAGAATAAAAAAATTTTCAGACTGAAGCTGTAGAGAAAATTGAGACAAACATTTTATGTGCAATGACGTTTTCCAAAAATCGTGTGGAAAATGTGGTAGATGACAATGTAATACGGTGCATGCGTATTGCTTGGAAAATAAATAAGGCTGCATGCACAGCTAGAATATGTAAAACTGATTGCTTTCCCGTGCCAGCAGTGGTTACGCGAACACAACTCAAGTTACGTTTATGGGGACACTATTTTTAAACCTAATTTGATTCGCTTGCTTTAAACAAGCGAGCTCTTCTATCACGTGCATTTTAGGTGCTTTCGCAAATTTGCGAAATGACACTAGTGCTTCTCCATATCCGTGTGTCAGAATTTGCACTGGCATCCCGCTTGACCGATTCATACGATATTTTGTACAGCTACTTTAACCGCTTGTCAAACGTGTCGAGGAAAATAAAGTTTATTCGAATTACATTGACTTGACATCAAGATTCATGCACAAGGATTAACAGTTGCCATAATTAATTTTGTGTTATTCGTACTGTGCATATTCTTAATAATTACTACAAGATCCAAAATATGCGCTTAATAAAATACAATTAGTCACAATTATTAAACTGCTACATGTTTCGGCGCCGGCGATACTGTACCTATGTTATAGTGTTGGGGCTCATTCCTTTGTTCTAAAAACTTCCTGGGGATTGCACCTCTTAGTCGAAACATGTACGAGTTTAATACTTGTCATGAATGGTATTTAATAAGTGTGTATTTTGGTTGAAATACCTGATTGTCACCCTACTTATTTTGTAAAGTAGAGGCAGTCGGTATTTTTCTGCGAGGTACGTGCTGAGAAGTGGACCGGGTAGCTCAGTCGGTATAGCGACTGACTACGGGCTGGTTGGTCCGGGATCGAATCCCGGTGGGGACGAGATTTTCCGCCTGTCCAGACCGGCCCTGGGGCCCACCCAGCCTCCTGTAAAATGGGTACCGGGTCTTTCCCGGGGGTAAAGTGCGGCCGGTGCGTGCTGCTGACCACTCACCCCCTTCTTGTGCCGCGGTCATGGAAGAGTAGAGCTATACCTCTACCCACCCTCTGGGCCACATCGGGCCTGTAACGGGATCACTTTACCTTTACCTTTTACGTGCTGAGAAAGACAACCAAAACTGGCTATTCAAATAAGAAGGAAACTTGTCAAACGCGAAGAACAGATGAAAGACTTGTTCAGTTTGTAAGTACTTTGCTAGGATGCGGTGACAGCTTACATGATATATCGCACTTCAAACCCCGCATCTCCAATTTTGTTCTGGAAAATGTTCACGAATTTAACATCTGTGGAAATTAACCGCGCGAAGGATGCGTCATTGTTATGGTGTGATGAAATTTCCTTACTTTGAACTTTTAACAAGCCTCGGACGCATATTCAGACGCTCGCCGTCGTTGTAGACTTCGGCGCTCATCTTTTACTTTCATGTTCTTCCAATTATTCATCGCTCCCGAAACTTCTGCACTAGGAAAGACGAAGTTGGTATGTGCTGGTATGTCTGCATTAATTTGTTCGCCCATGTGTGGATTTTGCGTCTGCATTTACTTGGTTTATATCAGTTTACTTAGAATGAGATTGTGTTAGCACGTTCAGGCAGTGTTTACTGTAATTGTTTGAAGTTAGTATGCGGTAGTGTTCCAATAAAGCAGATAATTCTGATGTCTCTATATTCGTATCGTATTGCGCCATTGTTGTAGGAGTCATCGACGTCAGCAAAGGCTTTGGCATCTATTCTGTATTCTCTGTATTTACCTATGCCCTTTTTTCCTCTACTTCTATAGTACTGTCGACAGACTATATCTCTTTTCGAAAAAGTCTAGGTCAATAAAGAAGTCCCTGATCAAATTTCCCATACTACTACCCCGGCACATGCACTCTGCATCAATCTGTTGCTTGTCCCATGTGGTTTAAAGTCGGCCCTTCGATATGCTTCATTTGTCAATTCTGTGATCTTTCAGACAGTATAGTGTGGGTGGTAGAATGGAATAAAATGAGTGGGAGCAAGCGACTATGGCCAAATGGAGGCAAAATCCCGGAATTTACCGTGAAGGGCTGAGAATAGCCACGTATTACGTCACTCAGGACAACCGGGGTTGCAACAGGTATTGAATCTGGCTCCTCCAGAGTGGAGGCCTTGCCGACAGGGACGACTGTAGGGAAAGTGGAACCGTTGGCAGAATTATATTACCCACCAAGAGACATGTGAATTCTTTACAACAGTAACAGATATTGTGTTGGGTGATCTCTTGCCGAAAATATAATATGATAATAATAATTTTATTCTTTTCAATCGCTCTTTATGTTCTTTCTGAGACGATGATAAGACGGATGATCAGTAGGGATGATCGGAAGGAACTAGAAACAGACAATAGTAGTAACGAAATGTGTCAACATTTTCTTGGGCTGAGTAAAATCATGATAAGTTCTCAGTCGAGTTGCTGGTTTACTTCCGATGTAAAATTATTGCTGAATGGAGCCACCAGCGACGTTCGGCAGTTGCAAAAAGAAATAACGCTTGGAATTATCTTAACGTAACTTTACAAATATCTTTGTTACAGTTTTAAGTCCTCCCTACGTACAATGCTAAGTTGTCGGTACGTAGAGCGCTAAGTTGTCCCTACGTAAAATGCTAAGTCTGCCGTACATGCAGTGCTAAGTTGTCGCTACGTGCAATGCTAAGTTGTTCGTAAGTATATTGCTAATTTGTCCCCACGTACACTGTTAAGTTGTCCCTAACGTATAGTGCTAAGATTTCCCTACATACAGTGCTAGGTGTTACCTACGTACAGTGCTAAGTTGTTCCTAAGCACAGTGCTTAATTTCTCTACGTACAGTGCTCTGTGTACGGACATCTAATGTGTAATTGAATTTATTAATGTACAGTTATATGATATTTGCCCTGTACTGATGTTTTTGTGCGAAATTTTAATTCCATTTTTAATGCAAGATTGTGCAAATGCAATATATAACCGACATTTCTGTGTTTTTCTGTGAAAAACTTAAACATATTGAGTAAACCTAATACGTCATATCCATTTCCTCTACGCATTTACACGTGTATACATTATATGTTTGATTATGGCTGGTGGAATTTTCGAACGCAAAGCTAGGAGCGAGTCTCTGGTGTGGTGATGACAACAATGGATTGGAGGTCGAAGCAAATCCATTACCCTGCCCCTTGCCACCTCACCTAGAAAGTAGGCCCGTCTGCCAGCTCCGCGAATTCCTTCACCGGCCAAAACCTAACAGTGCCGTTTATATAGGTTCGAACGTTACACTACGCAATAAAAGTAAATTTTTCAAATGTACTATTATGACGCCGTACGTAATTCTGTTACTTTATATGAAATATCCCCGTTGGTATATCAATTATAAAAAATCTAAAAAATAAATGTAGATAAATCTCCAATCAGAGTCAACACAATTTTATGAATATATTTATTAACCGGGGACTAGTTTCGGCCCCAAAGCTGGACCATTATCAGCCCATAGTATGATTATTAGTTTCTATATTTATTCTTTGCATTTGTGAATGCCGTAATGAACTTTAGGGTTCCGTGAAATGCGGGGAATTTCTTGAGTAGCTGAGAACCGGTTAGCTTCTCAAGAAGGACTCTGCGCCATGGAGTAAGTATATGTATTATAATTGCCTGATTAATAAACATATTCATAAGAGTGTGTTGCTTGTTTAGAGATTTTTTTAGATTTTATAATTTTATTACACTATATGAAGGCACAGCTGTGAAGTCTTTACGAACCATGAAACTTCACAGTTCATTGTGTTCCTACGCTTCTAATTCTGGCTGCTGACTGTGTCATTTCTGAATGCTCCCTGCAGGTGTTACCTATCAGCAAAAAACGAATCGTCTAACAGAAAATTCGCGATACTGTGGGTGTAAAATATTGTGTCATGAAACAAATTAGTGTCTCATTACGGTCCCATATTTTTTAAAGTGTTCACTGTAGTCAGTCCAGAATGCGTCATTAGCATGTCAGTACGGCACACTTGAGTACATTCATTGTCAAAAACCAGGGACGCCCCAAGCATTATTCACATATTGCTATGTACAGTCTGAAAGGTGGCGTTTGAAAAATACCAAGTATCCGTTCAGCGTATAATTCTCCTTGGCACAGCTAGCCCCATGTCTAATGTGGACCATGTTTATCAGTATGTCCTGTTTATATTCGGGGACCGCGGTAGCACAGTGGTTAAGGTGCTGTGCTACAATTCGGAAGGTCGCTGGTTCGATCCCAGCTGGTGTCAGTGGATTTTTCATTGACATAATCCTTCCGATCGCACTATGGCCCTGGGGTCGACTCTGCCTCTAACAGAAATGAGTACCAGGAGCATTTCCTGGGGGTAAAGGCGGCCGGTGCATAAGGCTGACAACCGTACCACAATCCTGTGCCGTTGTCACGAAATCTGGGAACCTTAACTTCCTGAAACCCTCTTGGCACCTTGGGCCTGTAATGGGACTGGTTTACCTTTTACTTGTTTATATTCAGGTGTACCACTTTGTTTCATGTTTAGTGTCTGCTGAATTGACAGATGAGTTTTCATTATTTGATCGGGTTTCAGATATCAGTTTAGGTTACAGAGTGTTACCAAAAAAATTTGTCCTATTTATATTTCATTCATGACCTTGGTGCTGATTTTTATAGCATAAGCGAAGTATCATCCTACAAGCGTAAATGCCTGACCAATGGCTGACTAATGGCAATCCTGCAAAATATATTGTCAATTTTTTTACATTTTTATATTAAAATATAATAATAAAAATATTAAAATATAAATTAAAAATAAAAGATCTAGTCAAAATGTTAATTTATCTTTAAAGTTATACATAGTTTTGCTTATATGACACATGGATTGCCGCTGGTAAGCTGAACCTACATTTGTATTAATAAAAAATGTAAAGTAAAGTGATCCCTTTACAGGCCCTATGTGGCCCAGAGGGTGGGTAGAGGTATAGCTCTAAGCTCTACTCTTCCATGACCGCGGCACTAGAAGGAGGTGAGTGGCCAGCAGCACGCCCCGGCCGCATTTTACCCCCGGGAAAGATCCGGTACCCATTTTACAGAAGGCTGGGTGGGCCCCAGAGCCGGTCTGGACGGGCGGAAAATCTCGTCCCCACCGGGATTCGATCCCAGACCGCCCAGACTGTAGTAGCTGAGCTACCAGGCCTACACATTTGGAATAACGAAAAATACATAGCAGACAGTAAAAAATTATTCCGCGATGAGAAACTGACAACAGCCATGGCAGTAAGAATTATGCTGATCAAGTCACTCATTTGCGACAACAGTGTCACAACTCAAAATTAGTGATTTTTCAGTATCAACATTTAAAGTTTTGAAAGTGCTATAATTTTCTATGAGTGCAACGACGACACAACTGCTCTCCAGCGGCGAGTTCTGCAAACTGCGTTATGACACTATACCTGTTAAAAGTGGATCTGCAAACGTTTCTTTCTATACCAATAACTCAAAAATGACAAATTTTGAGTTGTGACACTCTTGTCGCAAATGAGCGTGAGCGATATAATTCCTCTGTTCTATGGAGCATATTATGCAGTTCGGTCCATATTTTACTTTAGCAAAATTCGCACTATCAGGAACTTTATTTTGTCTTTTCACCACGCAATAAAATTCGGAATTATTTCTGATAGTAATTGGTCTTACGGTTTAAAGACTTTGCTTCGAAATAGTAAAATCCTTAGAACTGTGTTTGCCGCAAAACGCGGAAGATCACATACCAGAATTGTGTTGTATGGACGGATGTTTAAATCTTCCACGTTAAGGCGTAATTGCTTTAACAATCTCTATCTGAAATAAGAAGAAATTATTTCGAAAATTGCAGCTTTACACTCTATCATTACAAGAGTAAGAACCATTTGCATTAAAAAAATAAAATGTTCTTCTCTTTTGGGAAATAAGCTATTCCTTCTTAATCGACACTAAGTAACCTCTACAACCGATACAGCATTGCTGAATAAATTAAGCTTATATTAATTCTTTGACGTTAGGAACAAAACTTTCGTAACACCATGAGCGTTTATTCTCAAGCAGCTCTAATCATTTCCCCAAAACCTGCTTATTTATAAAGTCACTGTTTACTCATCAAAATGTTCGAAATTTTTAAGAATAATATTCGCAAAGTTGCGCCTCGTGTAATTATCTTACTGAATCAATTAATTCTTACCAACCAGATGTGAATTTTCGCCACGGAATTTTACTGACGAACATTGTATGTTGTCTTTCAATGTGATATCAAACAACTGATAATGCTGCATTACATTATTATTACAATAATATGCATGTTTGATGAATATTTGTAGCCAACAATCATAATTAAAATGACAGTTCAGTGCTTCGACATATAAATTATAAAATGCTAGATTTCATGTTTCCATAGCTGTGTAGTCGAGATTTCAGATTTTCTTTCATGTGACACTGTGTTGCTGGGTTAGAGATTCCACCCGTTTCTAAGTAACGCAGCTCCTTTATCTTCAATTTTCAAAGGAACGGGAAGAATAAGTCCTTCGGTGTCAAAATTATTTTTAAAAATGTGCCTTTGCACGACAGGAAGGCGTATGGGGAATCGAGGTGTTGCTCCACTCATTCTTTATTTCAGCTATAGATGGCAGTGAGTGGTCAGGCGCTCGCCGTCTTTAGCCCCAGGGAAAGTACCACGCATAAACAGTGAATAGAAGGCCATGTAGGCCTCGGAGTCTTTCGGGCGTTCTGCGGTAAATAAAACCTCTTAAATCCGCCTAGCATCGAGTAATGGATCGTCTATAATATATCCTGATTACTATACCGGCTACGCCTTCTCGGCTTGAAAAATTATCGCAAAAAGAAAGAAAATATAACTGCTTAATTTCCATTAATATCGTTAGAATAAAGACGAGAGCCCTGTTAAAATTTATATCATATGACTGGAAGCGGCTGTAGTGTGAACTGGACTAATATGATACAGTAATTTATTCAGTCAATAACACAACATATAATGGTAATTAGTATTAAAGTTTGACGACATGTTTCGGTTCACTGAACCATCATCAGACCAAATACAAAACACAATAATGGTACATTTAGTGATTGCGCACACTAAAACGGCACATTACAGTTCAATGACGAGGTTTTGGCTAACATCCAAACAGCCAAAAATTCATACAGATTTTATATGGCTGGAAATGAAAATTTACTTGTTTGGCACTCCCTTGTATGTTGTGCTAATAATGACCTGATGCTTGATAGTCTCAGTTTTAATGTCGACGCGTACTGAAACGTCTTCGATTCGAATTTCAGAGTGGAAGCATTCTACTCACTGCGTTAATAATCTTTCCAACAAAATTATTAGCCTTTAAGGAAGTAAAAAATTACGAAGCACCGGTACCACCATGCTCCAGTTATTGGTCTGATGCCCATGTAATAAAGCCGACCACACGACTGTGGACGGAGGGCTATCTAACGTCATGGTGAAGCGTGATAAGTTGTTCTTAAAATTCCAGCAGTTGAATGCTAAGATGCAAGAATATAAAAATAACTCTCTTGCAGTGTTTTCGTACGCCTTGTGCCAATGGTACGCGAGCATTCACAGCCATCATCCAGGTACTTGAAGAGAGGACAAAGACAGGAGAAACTTATTGCTCCCACTCTTCCCTATTTTAAGCATTGACCCCTCCTATCCTTGATGACGGAGCCTTCAATGACTCCGTCAATATTTGCTGAAAGAACGAAGTGAGAAGCGATGTTTCATGCACAAGTGGGCTACAGCACGCGAAGACCGTTGGCACATATAAATACCTTGCAAGACGGAAAATATACTAACAGATTAAATCCTGTCTCACTAATAACCGAGACACTGCACTCTGTTAACGCTCTCTGCTGCACATAGTTCGAAAAGATTTAATGGACTTCCTTTTGGAACCTAACGAGTGCCAGTAAGGTCTAGGCTGTGTGATGGCGATAAATATATGGAAAGACAGGTGAATTAATTGATTTCTTGACAATGTTGTATGGATGCAAGAGTGAACTGGTTGTTTAATTAATCCTGGCCTGAAGTATAGGTGGAGTGAGAGAGTGATTGGTGGATGGATTGATAAATGTAAGGTTACATTGTTGAATGGGTTAATTTTTAAATTATTTTACTTGCATAGAACGCATACCTGAAGTTAACATCGGAGTAACTGCGCGCTATATTATGGTCGCTCTCACAGTGAAAATTTATTTGGAACGGTCGTGTGCGTATGAACTGTCTGGAATGGAGGACTACATATGAAGAGGTAATAATTGGTGACAAAACGCCTGGTCCCATTTCAAAATATTGCATTATGGTTCGGATCCTGTTAGGTGGCTGCCTGATAATCAGCGGTTATATGCTAATGGAGAAACAACGCAGCGTAAATTGTTGACTGTGGCAGAAATAGAGCTTTAAGGAATATGGCTGTCATTTTTATTTTAATGGACCCCACCCCTTTGTGTAACAACGTAACGAAAATATCAGTAGTCGTATCTGAGTGGCCGCGCGGTCTAACGCGTAGGTCCGAGGTCACTCGTGTGCTGGGATTGCGGGTTCGAATCCGGACAGGAACTTGGATGCTTGTCTGTTGAGAGTGTTGTGTGTTGTCAGGTAGACGTCTCTGCGACGGGCTGATCGCTCGTCCAGAGGAGTCCTTCTGACTTTGGCGCGTCGTTGTGTGTGGTCTATAAACCTCATGAATGAGGAGACCACGGCCTGCGTTGGGCCGTAGCGCCACAGGAAAAAAAAGTTTTATTAAATACAACTTTACTTTAAAGTGTCCGTGTAGGGCACTAAAGTGCGTGTTTCAGGGAGTTTATTCGCCATTTTCAAGTCTGCTTCCACAATCGTTTCTACAGTACGAGTGTGTTTGTCTACGTACCTTGAAGGATCAGAACCCTGCCTCTTATATTTCGTTATAGTACACAGACAAGGTGGGGGCCCGCGGCGGCACAGTTGGTTGAGGCACTGCGCTACAAGTCGGAAGGTCGCGGGTTCTTCGATTCCTGATGGTGTTCTTGGAATTTTTCATTGGCATAATCCTTCCGGCCGCACTATGGCCCTGGGGTTGACTCAGACTTTAACAGAAATGAGTAGCAGGAATATTTCCTGGGGGTAAAGGCGGCCGGTTCTTAGGGCTGGCAACTTTACCACCTTCATGTTCCCATCGTCTTTATATCTGGGAGCCTCAAACTCTTGGAAACCTGAGGGCCTGTCCACGCTGAAATGGGATTGCTTTACCTTTCATACGTACAAGGCGGAAATTTAGTCTTAAAAATACATTTAAGAAGACACTGGCCATACTACAGTGATCAGTGTAACAGACTACAGCATGTGCAACTAATTGGCCGAAACATGTAGTGTGAGTTTCTTACACCTATAATTTAAAATAAAGCTGTATCTGTCGGACCATTTTTGTACGTTTTTCCATGTACATATATACCTACATATATGCATATATATATATATATGGCTTATTTAACGACGCCTTACGTAGTTCAAACTAAATGGCATCGACTCGTAAATTGGGTGTGTGTGTGTGTGTGTGCATGCATGCTTGCCTATGTGGAGCATAACGGTCATGCGCTAACTTAAATACTGTCCCGTCGTTTCCATAAACGAACTCAGCAAACCCATTGTTTCGAAATAACCGCACATAGACCGAGACATGAGCCCGAGAAAACCTAACCGTCATGCAAGATGTTAATCATACAAATAAGTCTTTCGGTGATTTTGCTATAGAAACCAGTAATGCGCAAATGAAAAACGCTTTCAATTTATGAACAGTTAATTAGTTGTCATTAGCACTGCTAATTTTAATGTAATTGAAGTATGATAGTAGATGTAAGATTAATGTGACATACGTATCATGTACTGGAATGGCAGAAGAAATGTGGGCACTTGGGAACATAAAACACGTGTTTATTTTTATTAATCTTCATGTAGTAAGTGCCTGGATTTGAAATGCAAAGTGGTTGTCTTCGGGTTGAATGAAAGACAGCAGACAAGCAGAATTTAAAATTGTGCTGCTGAGAGAATGGAAATACAGGCTTGAGAATAGGATAGGGGCATAGAGGAAGTAGATGAAGAGAGGCAAGTTTTCAAATGAACGACACTTACAAAGAAGATGAAAGAGAAGAAAGGGGAAGAAGGAAATGAAAGAAGAGGAACAGAGAGTCTTTCTGGAATTGGGTAAAAACCAGATACAGGAAACTAACAAGAGGGTTCGCGTGGCATGTGTGGTACTTCATGCTTTTCATATTTACAAATAGCCCAACAAATGTAAGTGTACCGTTTGAAGCGATATTCCTTAAGTAATAATTCACATTCACAAGATAAAGTGCTTGTTCGTGTAAATGAAACTCGACTAACAGTACATCTGTGCTCCACTGACCAATACCAGTTACATACAACATTACATCTGTGCTCCACTGACCAATACCAGTTACATACAACATTACATCTGTGCTCCACTGACCAATACCAGTTACATACAA
>Ga0131853_10011556_pt1 | contig 16167 bp, 13 predicted proteins | sample TergutLab28metaG_FD_92764 | JGI IMG/M metagenome (GOLD analysis project Ga0131853, IMG submission 92764) | Labiotermes labralis P1 segment gut microbial communities from Petit-Saut dam, French Guiana - Lab288 P1 (version 2) (version 2) | ecosystem: Host-associated > Arthropoda: Insects >...
GATGGCAGCATGTCGTGTCGTGTGTGAGATGTTTTCGGATATAAATGTTACTGTTGCTGGTCCTCCTTGTGCCTTTCAGTGACTTAGAAATTTGTGCATATGTTGGTAAATAAAAAGCAAAGTGGTTATTTATGTATTTTGGATTTCACTGATAAGACTTTCCTCTCCAGCTGCTCATGGAGCGAAGAACTGAACATGATTTAGGACAATGGAAATGAAAACTGTACGCAAGTTTTGTGTCTTCACTTTTTCAGTTTACCACCTTTAAGGAACCATACGATGGTAAATACACAAACACAAACGAATGCAAGAACAATTGTGATTGTATTAACTTACAGGGCGTTGCGGCACCGACGCACTGTCCGCTGAACCACGTGGTCTGATTTGTCATATGGCAGGTACTGTCTCCATCTTCACTGCTGTGGGTTCGTCAGGAGACTGATGTGTTAGGTCGATCCAAGCAGTGCTTGCGACAAAGACGATTACGTTGATGTTGATGTCGTAAGAGTAATTTCCAGCAAATGGGCTCCCCGCTAGGTTACTAGAACACTCGCAGAAGTCCCCGCCCAACTCCCGTTATCAACCGGCCATAAATGGGTACTAACTAAACATGGTGGTGCATTATTAATTACATTGTTATAGGGCACTGTATCTTACCTCATCGTACGTTCTGCACAAGTTTCAACCAACAGATATAGGGCCAATGCATTTCTTATTTTTGGTTTATTTAACGACGCTTTCATCAGCTGATAAAAGGGTTTATAGAGCAAAGAATGGTAGAAATATGAGTGGCGAAATTAAGTTTACAGTTTTGTGAAAGGAGCGGTCTTGGCCTAGTATGAGGTACCTTCTCAAAATTTCATTGCAGGGACTGAGGGGAACCACGAAGAACCAGGAAGGGTAAGCTGCGTTCCGGTCGTGATTAAAACCAGGTACTCCCCCAATACAAGTGAGAAGACTAACTACTTGAGCCACCTTGTTCGGTACGTACACAGCTCTATCTCCAGCCACACCTCGGTCTCTTTGTACAAATATTCGTCAACGAATGCATATTATTTTACCAGTGCTTTTCTTAAATGTATTACTTGCATGAAAGTGTTTCAGATGGAATTGTAGATCTTAATTATTTCTTTACGTCTTTCATAATAATAACGTGATGTATGCAGGACTGCGTTTCAGTGCCTGCCCTTAAACTCTCCGTGTATAATTTGTCTCACCTTTGGGATTCCAGGGTCGATTCCCAGCGATTTATTTTGCAGTGCCTACTGTGGTACTGTATTTGCCTTCTATGTGTGTAGCCTACGCATTGTAGCCATTCGTTTGATACTCATAAAATTAAATAATATTTTACTTCTTCTCTGATATGTATCTTGTGTCACGCATTTATGTTATACGACATTTTTTTCACCAATAAATATGTTTTCTGGTTTTATGTAAATTATAATTTACTTACACGGATTGCACTAAATTTAACTTATTGTATTAAATTGTTCATTGACGACACCAACAAGTACATCTTTGATATGCACACCGCTGCTACATGTTTCGGCGTCACTTACGACGTCATCATCTCTGCACCAAGATTTACAACTTACTAAATACAATACATTTAAAAAGTAATTCATATTATATTACAGTACTCCTGCAGCTAATATAAAGCACGTGGATTTAAAAAACAGTGATTGAAATAGTATTTTAAAAGTATAATGTATTGAAACATTGAAACAGTAATATTTAGTACGCCGTTTTCACTAAGTATGGTTAAAAAGTTTTATGTCGCTATGTTGTAGTTTTTCTTCGCCTACATACATGTATTTTATCTTCGATCCCTTATGGACCTTGTCCCTGTATGATTTGTAACGAATTCCGTGTGAAGGGTGTCATGAATGAAGAATTTAATTCAGTCAAAATACACGGAATAAATAATATCAATATCATCTGATTGTGTTTGGTGTAATTCTTAATACCTAATTTACACCAAACCCGTTCAGTAATTTGAGGGCTGAAACATGTGGACTGAGACACATCGCTCACAATTAGTAGCACAACAAATTTAATTAACTCACTAATTCTGTGTGTCCTTTTTGAGACAGGGTCATTGACTTAGACAAAAAGCTCCCTGACTTTTATGGAAATTGAGTCTTCGTTGCCATGTTCACCAAGGTTGGCCACTGGATCCTAACCTGAGCCATATTAGTCTAATCAATCCCCTTACAACATTTTTGTTTAAAATCCGTCCTAGTATTCAGTTAGATCCCCCATTCGGTGTATCCGGGATAGCGCAGTCGGTATAGCGACTCGCTACGGGCTGGACGGTCCGGGGACCAAATCCCGGTGGGGGTGAGTTTTTCAGCAGCTGTTCAGACCGACCCTGGGGCCCCACCCAGCCTCCTATGTAACGGATACCGAGTCTTTCTGGGGGGTAACTCGGCCGGATCGTGGCGTTAACCACCCACCTCCATCTAGCGCCAAGGTTAGAGCAAGAGTATAGCCATGCCTCTTCTCCCCCTCTGAGCCTTCGTAGCCTGTTCTAGGGTGAACTTTACCTTTACTTTTACCCACAGTCGGTACCTTCCCTTCGTGTTAACCGCCTAAAATTTTTATGCATTTCACATTTTCTACGCCTGTGTCATCGTCGCCCTAATGTTTTATTCTGAAACGTAATTCCTTCAAACTATTATCCAACTGTGTTTATTTACGCGCGTAGTGGAAAGGACACAAAATAATGAAAAGGTGATTTGATATTCCAAACTGCTGCTGCTGTTGTTGTTGTTGTGTTACAGTCGGAATGAAGGTTTTCTTGCGCCGCTCCCTTTGGAACCGTCAATTATGAAAAATGAATGCGTTTCACTTTTTTAAATTCCTTTCCGCAAGGAGACACACAGGCACGTGAGCCAAGCATATTATACAGAGCCGTCTGCTCGTTGTCACTGATATTACACACAGGGCTGTAAACTGACGAACTCTCTGGAGCTGAGCTAGGCAAGTTAGTAGTCGCTCAATACCCAATAAATTCGCCGTATTTTGAGGCACTATAAGATCCGTTAGCCTGTATACATGAGGCTGCTTTTGATCCCTGTCTTGAGGCAGATAAAACTAGCCCACATTCGCCCACCCTATTTCCTTAAATGCCGAAGGATTTTGTGATTTGACATAGTGTCTCAGGGAAAATATGGGGTTAATACTTCGAAATATGCCACAAACGTTATGTCTCATTAATAATATTTATGTCACTCGAAGCTCATTAAAATTTTCTTATTAGATTTAAAGTTTCTGTATGTAAAATCTTACTTTAATGAATCAATGAAAAGGCAAGTTTTGTTGGACCAGTCCCGGTAACAGGAGAGCAGGATTTACAGAAAAATATCGGAAATTGGTTTAATTTTCCTCTTCAGGTGCAGTGGACATGAAGAAATTGTTACTCTCTAGGGCTCCTAGGCGGAACCTGAATGAGTATCTTGTGCACGGACTGTGCTGTCTCCTGTTCTTTGTTACAGAATCTCTAAAAAAAAAAACCTGTACTTTTATATGTAAAACGTACAGCTATCCCATTACACGTCTCGACAGTCCCTTAGGGCTCCAAGAGGTTGAGGCTACCAGAATTTCTAGACAGTCAGCACATGAAGGTGGTAAGGTTGTCAACCCTACGCACCTGCCGTCTTTACCTCCCCCCCCCCCTTCCAGGAGATAACCTTGTGACTCATTTCTGTTAGAAGCTGAGTCGACCCAAGGCCATAAAGCGACCGGAAGGACTTTTATATGTACAAATTGTAAAATTATTTTTGACTTTGAATTAATTACAAACGAAAGCCCCCGTTCGCTTGTACGTACATGTATGCGCGATTACGTAGAGAGCGAGTTACGAAGAATGTAAAGTAATAGAAAATTTGTTATTAACGCCGTACTAGTGCGGCAACGTTTCTAGCATCCGTGTAATGCCTCAATGCCCACTTGCAGGCGTTGCAATAGAATTGGTTCAAATGGCTGTAGACTGTGAATGAGAAACCTGGAATGCATGTATTTCGTCTGACATTCCACTTGCACGACGTAACAGTACGATTAAACAATCCTGTCTTCAGTTCAACACGTGTCTCCGCTAAGAGAAAACATGAACACTGAACGTGAAGTAACTGTCTCTGTTGTTTTTATTTCCGTATACACCTTGGAAGAATATTATGGCTCATTAGAGGAAGCCGTTTGGTCATTATAAGCAGGCGCATGCTGGCAGGTACAGTACTTTGAAATGTAAGCCTCGACCGCAGTTTCTTCTTTTTCCAAATAATACTCAGGCATCCACGCTTATTGTGTTACATAGAGACGGGTTTTCAAATGCATGGCGTATATATTATGGAATTTGGGAGGAAGGTTCAGCACTAACCTAGCAGTTGCCTAAATTGGCTGATAAACATTGTATAAAGCACGAGGAGATTGCCGCTTTGCGCTGCTCTTCGATCGTATAACCTCCCAAATACGAATAAACTTCTTCACACAAACCTTAACCTTGCGTAACATTATAAACTGTTGCATATGTCACTGCAGATAAGTAACTTATCATTTTGTTATTTGCCTGTGTAAGACGGTAGCAATGAGTGAGATTAGAGCCACCTTCATGTACCGACAGTCTTGAAATCTGGGAGCCCTAATCTCCTGGAAAACCCATGGCATGTCCAGGCCTGTAGAGGGAATGCTTTGCCTCCGCCCTCCACAGTTGGAAGTGCAGAGCATTTGCACGTACATAGTCCTGCAGATCATACCGAAGATAGTGTGTGCCAAGATGAATTACATTAAATTTAGCAAACAAGTTTGAGCCAAAATTGCACAATTTTTAGCACACGAATTGGAATCGGAGATACAGCCGAAAAGATGCTTTGTTCTCCAAGTAAATTGCCTTTAATTACTGATTGATCGAAACCAAACGTACGTCACTTGTAGCGCATGAGTCGGAAATGCAAGCTGTAAGGTATCATTATTGAATATATTGTTGTGTTTTTGATTGAACGGCTTTTTAGTTTGTAGAGTATCAGAAAAATCCGCCCAATTGAAGCCGAAATACAGCCGAATGGGTACTTTGGTCTCCAGTAAAGTTCTCTTATTTATTGACAGATCACAACTAAACTTGCATTGTTCGTAGCGCATGTGTATGGCGCAGAGTATGGAATTTCATGAAAATTTCTCTTGTGCCAGCGGAGATTCAGATGGAAAGGTACTCTGTTTTCCAAGGAAAGTGCCCGTAATTATTAATCAATAGCAACCAAACTTACTAATGTTTTAACGGATGTGTGGAAAGTGCAAGGTATTAAGTTTCAGAAAAATGCCTCCAATAGAAGCCGAGATACAGCCGTACAGGTACTTTGTTCACGAAGTAAGGTACCTTTAGTTGTTAACCAATCGTAACTTAACTGAAACCATTCGTAGCACATACCAGTATAGTGTGAGGTATGGATTTTCAGGAAAATGCCTCCATTGGAGGTGGAGATACGGCCGGAAAGGGACTTTGTTCTCCAAGTCAAGTGCCCTTAATTATTGATAGTTCGCAACAGAACTTATATTGCGTGTTTCGCATGCAATGAATGTGCAACATATGGAGTTTGAAGAAACTCGGTCAAATGGAAATCGAGATACAGCCGAAGAGTTAGCTTGTTCTACAGAGCACTTACGTGTAGAAAGATTCACAACCAAACTTACACCGGATGTAGTAAATGCATGGAAAATTCAAGCTATGGGGTTACTGGAAAATCTGTCCAATTGAAGCCGAGATACACCCGAAAAGGCATTTTATTCCCCAAGTAACGAGTCCTTGTTTTTAGAGCAATCGTAATCAAACTCACTGGGTTGGTAGCACATGCCTGGAAAGTTCATGGTATGGGTTTTCAGGAAAATCCCTCCAACGGAAATGTAGCTACAAGTACAATCGATTCAATAGAAGTCCAGATACAGCCGATCAAGTGAACTCGTTTTGCAAATATAGAGCGATCGCATCCAAGTTTATGTCTTTTGCAGCGCATGCAAGGTAAGTGCAAGGTATGGATTTTCAAAAATATCCGTTGTGTAGAAGCCGTGATGCAGCCGAAAAGGTACTTTGCTCTCCGAGTAAAGTGCCGTTAATTATAGACCAATCGCAAGCAAACTTACTCTGTTTGTAGCGCCTGCGTGGAAATTACAAAATATGCTGTTTAAGGAAAATCCGTCCAAAGGAAGCCGTGATACAGCTGAAAAGGTACCTTGTTCTCCAAGTAAAATGCCATTAATTATTTGCCAATCGCGACGAAACTTATGATGATAGTCGTACAGGCATGGAAATTGCGAAGTGGGGAATTTAATGAAACTACCACTACGGAGTGCAGCTCTCATCTAAAGCGTCCTTAATTATTGACCGATCGCAAGCACACTTAACCCATTTGTCGAACTTGTCTGTAAATTTCGAAGTATGTAGTTTCAATAAAACCCCCAAAATGGAAGCGGAGATACAGTCGAGAAGGTACTTTGTTCTCCAAGTAAGGTGCACTTGATTATTAAGGCATCGCAACCAAACTTACGTTTTAACTCACGAGTGAAATGTGCGAGGTGTGACGTTTCGGGAAAAATCACTCAAATTGAAGCGGTTATACAACCGAAAATGTTCTTTTTCAAAGTGCCCTTGATTATTTGTCGATCGCAACCAAAAATACACCATTTGTAGCACGTGTGCTAAGTTCAAGGTGTGCAGATTCAGGAAAATCCGTAAGTGGGAGCCGAGGTACATCCAAAAAGTTAACTTCGATATCCAAAGAAAGAACCCTTGAGTACTGACCAATTGCAACCAAACTTACATCGTTTTTGGTACAGGCGTGGTAAGTGCAATATGTGGATTTTCAGGCAAGTCCCTCATTTCGAAGCGGAAATACAGCCTAAAAGTACTCTCCTCTCAAAGCGAAGTGCCCTTACTTTTTTACGTATCGTAACTAGACTTACATTGTTTGTAGCGCATGCATTGAAATTGCAAGGGTGAAGCTTTGCGAAAATCCCACCAATGGTAGCCGAGATGCAGTAAAAAATGTACTTTTTTCTCACGTGAAGCGTCCTTTGCATCATGGCTCTAAACGATCTGTGGTACGGTAGTTGTGAACCGAGGATGAACATTGTACAGATATGCATGTAGTAAGCGTGCGAAGTTTAATAGCATATATTAATTATTTTTAAGGGTAGGTAATGAAGGTCCACTCGGAATACATGCATGTTGACTAAGTTTGTATGTATTTATTGTGCAGTTGTTGATCTTACGTGCCGCGTTCCGTGATACCGCAACGCAACACCGTATTCCGTGACGGACGACCTGCCCTTGGGATTTTGTATTTCTGTGATCAGTTTGAAAAGTGAGGTGGGTCATTTACTGTAAAGATCTTCATCCTGTACCGAATGTTATGTCTGTGATTATTACGTGTATTTTGAAATACACGTAGGACAATAAGAAGTTGTACAGCCTTCGAGTCACATAGTTTAGGTTATGTTAGGCCACTTCCATGTGGTCTGTGAGGAGGTTGGGCATGACATCCTCCGTCGTTTGTGAAACCCAGTTGTGCCTTTTAGTGTCAGTACGAGGTCACCACGTGACCCTGTCCTGAGCCACTTATACTTAGTGCACATCGTCACATGCAGTTGCGTTAAGGTCTGTTTTCATTTCTATCGCCCATGAGGATGGCATAAAATCGAATCGCTTTGTTTTCCCTTCCTAAAACGTTTAATCTATCGTGTGCAGTTAAAGTAGTAAGGTACTTTGAAATTTGGAATCATGAAATGGGTTCTTCATTGTATATGAATGTTTCTTACACCACATTTCTCCATGAATCTGGACTTGGAAAAAACAATGAATGAAACCATGTAAAAAGTCGAATTTTGTGCCCCTATACCCGTTGTAATACTTCTTAATGTTCTTTTAAAAACGCTTCAGCATACTTCTGCAACAGAAACAATATTTGTGGGTGAAAACTGTAACATTATTGAAATATGTACTTCCTTTGCTCTTAGCAGTGTTTTTGTATCTGACATAATGGAAACCACAATGATTGTAGGTTGTGACTAACTAAAGTGGCATTTGCCATAGTAGGTTGAGTTTCTGTTATTAATATGAAACCTGAAAGTCTAACCTTTAGGTATGTTGGTAAACATGATTTGAGTTGCCAGATCTGAAGACATGAATGTAAGGAAAGGAAGGAAGCATTTATGGTTGCAATGTGATTGATACTCATTGTGATTGGTGATTACCACACTCTTTAAAATTGCTTTCATTAAGTAAATGAGTTACCTTTGAATTGTCTGTGAATGATGAATTGTATACAGTTAAGTGCACCCCATATTCTGTGTTAGTTCATTAAAAATTATGAGAACGTCACATTATCTCAACCTGCAAACACTATATTACTTGACCAATCACCACATAACTGAAGCTGCATGTGATGTTTCATGTGTGATTATTTCCTTGCAGAGAATAAAGGAAGCTCCCTGGGAGAGCTATGTGCCTCTTAGGTGGCTCCAGAAACATTTCTCAAAACAATGACATTTTAATGCAGTAACAACACTGATATAGGCTATTATTCCTTGTTATGCTCTCTCAAAGTAATATAGGCACACAAAGAGTAGGCCTGTAGATATTTAACCCCCTGAAAGTCTTGGTATATTCCCATGAGGTTTCTTATTTTCTGTGCTTTGATGCATTCCTCTTTTGTGTTTGGGAGGTCGTAGTTTGAATCACAGTCAATAGATCAACTGTCCTGGCTGAGGTTCCTGTGGTTTTCTACCCTTCTATAAATGTTGGGATAATACCATAAGGTGCTGGGATTACTGCTTTGTTGTGTGCCATTTGTAGTTCATGATTCACAGTCATCTCACCAGTCAGCACTGTGTAACATATGAATTTAATGCAATGTAGGAATCTCTTGTCTAAGGTTTCACTCTGTCTGCATTACAGGTAATATGGTTTCGAATAAAACTCTTGTAAAGATTGCTGCCTATGGAGGTGTGTTGGTGTCAAGTACAGGTTTGCTGGTACATTGGAAGTTCCAAGAGAGACTTAAAAATGCAGAATTTCATAAAGAAGCTATGAAAATATTGAGGAATCATCGTCCATCTGTGTCATTGTTGGGAGAGCCAATCAAACCAGGGAATGTGGATCTAGGGAATAGTACTGCTAATTTCTGTGACTCAACTCGTGCACAGTTAGAAGTTCCAGTCAGGGGTCCCAAAAACAAAGGCACGTTATTTTTCTGGGCTGAAAGAGTAGATCCTCAGCAGAAGTGGAACGTATATAGGATGGAACTTGGACTGAAAAATGATCCAAGTAGGCGATTATTGATTAAAAATGGCTCACCAACAACAGCTAAGGACAATACTTGAAATATAGTTTATCAGTTTATTATTCTGTGATTTGATACTGTTTTGTTATTTGGTCTGTGTTATAAATATAGTAACGATATAGTGAACATGTTTTCTGGTAAACTTACATGCATAAACGATTCAGTATTTTTGGTACTAGGTATTTGTCACAAGGAAGAGAAGTCTTGTCATGCAATAAGGTTCTGATGATGGTATGTCACAACTAAAGTCATTAACTTTATGGACTTCCTACATCATCTGATGTATTAAAATTAATGTAATTAGTACCTCAGTACACTGTGACACGGGATGGTTTTCACATCACCACACAGTGTAATGAAAGAAGATACAATGACCTGTGAGTATGAGGTGTGAAATGTTTAGTGAGATGCAGATCAATATATATATTTTTAAACTATCTCTGGAACATGAAGTGTTTATTCACTTGACTTTAGTTTGTGTTAAAGAAGAGTGTAAATAACTATGCAGTTCCTTTATGTTTTAGAGGATGGGGGTCGATCCTGCACCAAAATGTAGTGTTTTATTTACTATATTAATTTTAATACATTGATTAATGAGCTTAGAAGAGAATTCTTGGTCTTAATGAAGAATATTAAAGGCACACATGAACAAGAAGACCTTGTCTTCACCGTTCCCAGTGCAAACTGCCTTCACAAGCCACTGCAACCTGGAAAATAATTTTTCTGTACTTGAGAGAACTGCACTGTCAGCTAATCAAGAAAAACGAAGATTTTATAATCACTGCAAGTATAAGCCAGTTGAAACAGCTTCATCTGAATAAAACAGCTTTCTGTCTTTTATTAAAAAATTCAAGTACTGCTGTGCAGTGTATGGCTTGAAATGGGGCCCAATATGAGCCTGAGCCATAGTGTGATTTCGCACAGAGGCTGGGGAAAGAATTGTCTGTCAGCAGTAGAAAGCAACCAGAAAGTAGCTGAGAATTCTGATTTGTCTTTGCACATTTGTTTGTTCTGTTTGATAAATTTCAGGTTCCATATATAATGATAATTTAGCATTAAAAGGTTTGCACAGATGCTTTATATTCGTTGGACTTTAAACCAAGTGCACAGAACCCATAGAAGGAACTAACATTACTCAAAATCACTTTTAACACCTGAGGTTGTAAGGGGGGATGTAGTGCTGCTTTTGTAATTGCAGTGGGTGTTGAACTAGTGAAATATGTATGCATAGGGTAAATGAAGTTTTAACACTTGGTTTCAACAGCATTCATATGATTATGAAAGGGCAAGTTTTCCCAAAAATGACTGAAGGAAAATTGATTGTTGTATGGTACATAATGCCATAAAAAATCTACTGCTATGCCATTTTAACCTCACCAGTAATTAATGAGGAAATGTCATAAGGAGTAAGAGAAACGTATAGAATACCAGGCACTTTAGGCACTTTAAATTGTAGGTAACATAAATTCAAGTCTTTTGAAATTCGCAGTCTTATTTCAGTAAAAAATTTGTCAACAATTTTATAGGAATGAAAATTTTTTGATTGTCTAAAGTTCTGCCATTAACAGTTCCATTAACTACCCAGCAAACATTGCATTAGCCAGAAAGGAAGAATGTAGCTGTGTTGTTTCAAATTTGATGTGTGCTCACTTGTCTCTGTGTCCAGCTTATCATTCATCATTGTCTTACAATGCTGCATCTATTATTTATTATTAAATATATGAAGGAACAGACAGACTTGAGTTTGCACTTTGAGTAGGTAAAATTACAGAAGGAGAGCTCCTCATGTTTGACAAGAGCTCTCATATTGTGGTACTGCTAACCACTATTCCAGTTTTTTACAATTTAATACCAAATTTCACAGTGTCAGTGACATCTGTATTTTTTAAACAATGGTGTCTAACACAAGAAACGCTGAGATAGACTAACATAATACTGGAATGACCACAATCCACCTTGGGAGTTGGAGTCATGTATTGCAGGGTCTTGTCTGGATTTTCCACACATCATGCATAATATAAACTTACCTAATGGATGGATCCGTGCTGTTTGCAAAACATGGACTCATAACTAATTGAATTTCATTGTCCATAAATGTACACCAGGGCAGTACACGTGCAGCTTTTCAGCAAATTATTTAACGTCATGGAGATTGGGGAATGGATAATTGGATCGGTGTACGTTAGGAATTTTTAGCAACCTGTTCAGTAAAATATAAATAAGTGATGTTCTAAGGAGGGATGCAAAGTACTTGTTTATTTTTAACTGAATTGATCTCACAAGTCTTCAGCCAATCAGTCTCAAAACTGTTCCTGTTAAAAACACAGCTGGAGTCACTGGAATTAGAAATCTTGCTCCGTTTTCATCATCATCATCATCACCACCACCTTTATTGTCATTGTCGTCGCCATCATCCTTATCTTTGTCCGTATCTTTACCATCGTTATCTGAAATTAAATGTTCTGATATGTTTATTTCAGAAGATCTGGTTAATCCTGCTGTACACCAAGCATTTGCACTGTAAATTCATATCCCTAGATTGCTTCTGCCTAATTTTGCTCTCAAAACTTGATTTCGATAAGAGACATAATGTGCCCCCAATGTCCTTTTTATTAATATCCCTCACTTTCTTTTGTTAACTTGTGATTGCTGTGGTAAAACAGCATGTTTATTTCATGTGCTTTTTTGGTTTCTTCCTCCCTCTGGGATGGTCTGGAAGAAACTGAAAACTGAACTTTTTAAATGTAGTGAATTATGTTAGTCAACTAACCAAAATGATGAGATTTTTCAAACCTGGTTGATAGGAGTTATGCAATAGTTGAGAATGTAAATGCTGCTCATAAAATAATTGTGTAGATAAAAATGGAAATTTTAAGTTACGTGATCTGTGTTAATGAACTAACTACTACGATGTGACTTCATAAATCATATTTATGAGGGCTGTGCAATAGTTGATAACATAATGTTGCTTTGAGCTTGTTTATCATTTGTGTAGATATTATCTGATTATATTTTTGTTATTATTTCTTTCAGTTGGCCTTTGGAAGACTTTTAATTCAGTAATTATACAATTTCTGGGTAAGCCGCATGGCAGCTTGTCTTAAGGGTGTAACCAAATAGTTTTTACAAATTTTCAGGTGTTGTGGAGATGTTACGGGGAGAAATTGGAGATAGGGAACATGTGATCAGAAAATAGGTGTTAGTACTGCTACTGGTTTGTAGGCAAGCTGCACATGTGGTTCCAGCAAGGTGGTGCCCCAGCACATTTTACACATGCTGTGAGAATTTTTCTGGTCACAGTTTCATGGCCACCGGTTTGCTAGTGGGTGGGATTGCCTGCCCACTTCAATCTCCTGGCCTGTCACTGCTTAATTTGTTCCTTGGGGCCACCTCAAGTGTCATTTATGAAAACCCTCTTGCAAACAGAGGATCTGGTATTTCATATTCTAGCATGTGAAAGTATTTGGAACAGCCCATGAGTCTTCGAAAGCATGCGCCAGAACATGGTGTGTGGCTGCAATGCCTGCAGTGCAGTCATTGGCCGCCACTTGGAAAAACTGTTGTGAACTAATTGAAAATAATACCATTACATTATTTGGGCAGGGATAGCGCAGTCGGTCTAGCGACTCACTACGGGCTGGACGGTCCGGGGATCGAATCCCGGTGGGTGCGAGATTTCCCACACCCATCCAGACCGGCCCTAGGGCCCACCCAGCCTCCTATACAATGGGTACCGGTTCTTTCCCGGGGGTAAAGCGGCCGGGGCGTGGCGTTGAACACCCACCCTCATATAGCGCCGAGATTAAAGAAAACGTAGAACTATACCTCTGTTCCACCTCTGGGTCTTCGTGGCCTGTTATAGGGTGAACTGTACTTTTACCATTACACGATGTACAGCCCTAAACATATATGAAGATGAAGCGAAAAATTTAAATAAAGCCACTGGTGTGAAGTCAGCCCTCACAGGTTGCCAACTTTCCCAGCCACTGTACCAACGCCGATTTCGGTATGACGGAAATGTTTCTGACTGTATGTTTCCAGTCTCAAATTTCCCCACAACAAAACCTGAAATTTTCTACAAATTATTCAGATACATCCTGTATCTACTATACATGAATGATACGAGTATTCTGAACATTCTTTCCTTTAAGTATGATTTATTTACATGAAAGTTATAGAAGAAGGTACCTACCATCATCTCCATCACCACTTTCAACTCCGTTACTATCTTCCTTGTCATCATTGTTGTCACCATCATGTTTTGAAGTTTTTCTGCTCCTCACAGTGCCACTCACAATTAATACACCGAGAAGAAGTACCCAACACAACCTCATTTTCCTGCTGGAATAGTAAAGAATGAAGTGACTAACTGTACTTGCATCATGTGTTTAAACACGGATGAAATAGAAATTTTGTTTTTAAAACCTCCGGGGAACAAACCACATTGGAAACTCGTACATACATAGGGTAAAACAAAAGGTATCTCCGCGCTTGTTGAATGTTGTAACTGTGTTACCTGTAACTGAAATAGGCGGAGGAAAGCAAGAGTAGATGCATTTGGACTCCTCAAGTTTCCACTCTGTTTTTAGTGTCTGTGGCACCTTTGCAGTGAAAGTAAAAGTGCAGTGGTGCAGAGAGAGCACTGTCTTGGGTTTAACAAAATCTGCAACTCAACTTTAGCAAAATTTTTTTGCAGAGGTTTTATCAGGAATGCTTTCAGCAGACATTTTGTTTGTGAATGTCATAACGCATTGCTGAAACTGGGTGTTATGTGAGGCATGGTAGGAAGAGTGGCAAGTCAACTGTTAGTGATGAAACCATTGAACAAGTGGGGAGTTTCATCTTTTGCCCAGGGAAGTTGACGTAGCCTATATTGTGCGAATTGTTGAATTCTTGTAGCACGGAAGACTAGCATGCAGAGTGTTGCATAATGGATTGCATCTAATGCCCTCCAAACTTCACGTGTTTTAAGCCATCACAGCTGACATTAGGTTCAGTTACCACATGGAGAATTTTGTGAGGACATGTCTTGTTTTGAAGGGGATAAAGATGTGTTTGAAGAAGATTGTACTCTGTTGGAACGTGTGATATTCGTGGTGACATCACTTCTGTCTCGGCGAAGGCGAACTGAATTTGGGAAAGTGAGCAGTCCACATGATTCTGGATGGGACAGTCCCAGAGTCATGTGATTTGTGCTGTTTGTTGCACATACGTTTCTGACGCTTGCTGTTTCGTTGTAAAACCATCACTGGTACCCTCTACCTAAACATTCCGGAAAGCTTCCTGATCTCACAAAGTACCGAGTGCAGTCTACACAAAAACGTGATCTTCCAGCAAGACATTACATTACCACATTTCCATGCGAATGTGAGATTTTTCTGGATATCAAATTCCCAGGTCGGCGGAGAGGGCAAGCTGCGCTATTTCCCTGGTTCACTGGACTTGATGCCAGTGGACAGTTCCTGTGGGAAATAATTAACCACCCAAAATGTTTCCTAAAAGAACTGAGTGCATACCAAACACGTCTAGCGTCCTAACCGTTAATTCATCTGACTTGGCAGTTATTTATTTTATTCAATATGGGAATTTTAAGCGTTGGCTTATTTGTAATTTTTTTTAGAACTGCGCGCTTCTGGAGTGTTACGCAGCGAGTAGTGGTACGTAATAACCCAGAAGAGCGCAGTTCTCATCTACTTCGCGGCGGAAGCCAAAAATCACATGTAATTTTTGTGTCTTCCATAAAACAGGTTTGCACTTCTCTTGGACCAAGATGTTTGTTGTAGTCGGCGTCAAATTGCACATATATATTCATGTAACTGGCAGACTCAACATATCTATGAAATGTTAAAAATTCTTTTTCAAATTTTCGACCTATTTTAGGAAAATTTATTTCTGTAATATTCTCGGCATATTCACGCACACCCATATTCGGAATGTAATACGCAGGATCTTATGTAATGTATTTTTATTACAATAACACACTGACTAACAGGTCACCTTTGAACTTTATTTTAAGCATTCTGGTTAATTTGGCTTACTTTCAAGCAGTGGTGAAATGGTAGTTACATGTACTTTTGTTAGCTCACACTCCCTACTTTTTGGCACTTTTGCAAAAAAAAAAAAAGTTGCAAAAATGGGCTATTTGGCTCCGCAATGTCCAGCCGTCTCTCCGATAGCGTGTAACAACTCGAGAACTGCAGAACTTATATTCATAAAATGTTATGTTGTAGAATTATACCCAGATTTGTCGACACATTCCATTTGTTATTAATATCAGACAAAAATAACGGACACATTGAACGAAGGCCTGTTAGCGTTTCTGCTCGCTCTTCTGACATAAATCGCTCAATATTTATGGTAGCAAAAATGATTCTCAAACAAGTTGTAGAGAAACAGGAAGCACGACGTTTATCCTTAATACAACTTTCTCATAAGTCTTCGAGGTTTTGAGATAGTGAAGTCTGTAATGCAAATGTCTTCTCGAAAAGCTAACAGTTCCCTACCCAAGTAAGAATTTTCCCGCGTTGTGTGGAACCTAAGGTTTATAACCGCGTTCATACGAGCCCGCTACTTTCCCCTGTTCTGGGCCAGATTAATTTAGTTCACGTCATCTCGTCCTGTTTCTCTAAGATAGATTTTAATATTCTTACATCTAAGTCTAAATCTTCCAAGTAGTCCTTTTCCTTTAAGATTTCCCGCTGAAATCACGTGTGAATATTCATTCTCCCACCTACGTACCACATACCTATTCATTCTCCCACCTACGTACCACATACCTATTCATTCTCCCACCTACGTACCACATACCTATTCATTCTCCCACCTACGTACCACATAC
>Ga0131853_10011557_pt1 | contig 16167 bp, 7 predicted proteins | sample TergutLab28metaG_FD_92764 | JGI IMG/M metagenome (GOLD analysis project Ga0131853, IMG submission 92764) | Labiotermes labralis P1 segment gut microbial communities from Petit-Saut dam, French Guiana - Lab288 P1 (version 2) (version 2) | ecosystem: Host-associated > Arthropoda: Insects >...
TATTTTATATATTTATTCAACAAATATAGGTAATGAATATTTTAAATATGGTATATACTCTCCTTTTTTTCTCTTCAAAATGCAGTTTGTTTCATAATTCTAACGTATTTGGTTCCTGTATTATTCACATTCTATATGCAGAGTGTGTTAAAATTAAAAAAATAATTCCGGCGCCAAAAGGTTAATAAACTATCATCTGATACACACTTCCTCTAAGAAGGATTGCTATTTGTATTATTGCTATTGCTATTATTTTATACTATTGGTGTTATTATTGTTGGCGGCCGGATTGGCGTAGTCAGTATAGCGATTTGCTACATGTCTGACGGTGCGTGGGTCAAATCCGTGTGGGCCATTTTTCCGTGTTTCTCCGTAACGGCCCCGGGGACCTATTATTCTCCTGCTTGATAGGTACCGGGTTTTCCAGGATTAAAGCGGCCGGAGCTTCTTGCTGACCACCCTATCCCTTATGACACCAAATTTGCGAGTGTCTAGAAACTGTAAATCCGCCTTCGTTCTGTCACTGCACGGCATCTCATGGGGTGACATCAGCTATTAATTATGTTATTAGTAATATTAATAGTAATAGTAGTAGTAGTAAGGCGTAGGTCTGCGAACGCTCGCCTGCTGAGTTTGTGGGTTCGAATCCCACGGGGGGTGTGGATGTTTGTCTGTTGTGAGTTTTGTGTGTTGTCAGGTAGGGATCTCTGCGACGAGCTGATCACTCGTCTAGAGGAGTCCTACCGACTGTGGTGCGTCGTTTTTTGTGATCTATAAACCTCGTGAATGAGGAGGCCCTGGCCCACTGGGGGCTGTTGCGCCAAAAACAAACAAAACCAGTAGTAGTAGTAGTAGTAGTAGTAGTAGAAGCAGTATGATTATCCTCATCGTAAAACCATTCCAACTTACCTATCGCGGCTTACAGTTCTCCCTGTGTTTATCGCTTAGTGCCAAGTCAAGTTTTGGTCTTGTCTTTGCCTAGGATCGAATTCCTCTTACATTTATTAAATTAACTTCGTGTTTATGCATTAGATGATGATTATGTAAACTATCTGATTAGTTGCTTAAATGATAATCTATTGTCTGAATTTGTGGATTTTTCTCTTCACTTTGTGGGGCGTCCTCTGGCCTTCCGCAACGATCTGATAGAGAGCGCCTGCTTATAATATTTCCATAAATGAGCAACGCAATTTATTTGATTGTTCTCTACCTACCTTTCGCTGATGACGCTCAAGTTCTCCAACACTTCGTCGCACTCTTCTCAAGGTTATACTCAGTCAAACATGATGTTTCTGTACATAACTTGTATTACACGTCAGGCAATGTACTTATGTATAACGTAACATTGATGTATGTTAAAACAACCATTTTTGCAGCGAAAAGCAAAGCGTGTTACATATTCTGAATGTGTTTGTGGCCTTGTGTATCCAATATGAAATGCGCTTGAACCATTTTGTCATCTGTAGCTTGTCCAGCTGTATTTGTTATTTTCCACATTATGCCATAAAGAGCATGAATTTCGAAAAAAAAGTCATTGAATATAAAATGCGTTTTAATTTTCTCTGCAAATTTCGTCTCAAACATTTCTTATTTTAGGAATAATTAAGCGAACTCATCATCATCATCCTCCTCCTCATCATCATCACCGTCATATAGCTTTCAGGGTTTTTAGGCTTCATGACCAGTTTCAGTCCCATTAACAGTCGTAAAGTCTTTTGCACTGTCGTCGTTAGTTTCGTTTCCCGAATGGTTGATATTTCACAGTTAAGCGTGGTAGTCTGTCTCCGTCCATTCGCCGAACATGTTTTACCCATTTATTTCCATAATTTTGAATTTTCTTCATAACTGCGTTATTTTTGAATTTCTGATAATATATCTTCATGGATCTTGTAATTTTTCCATGTGTATTTTGCCATGATCAAAAAGTATATAATTATTCACGTAAAGTAAACTTTATTATTGTCAGATTTTAATGAAATTTTAATTTTCGAAACAGACTTTTGAAAAACTCTCAAATTTTATGAAAATCTGTTCAGTGCCAACCAAGTTATTCATGCGGACAGACAGACTAACAAACAGACAGAGGCCCTTTCTTCAATTTTTTGAACGCGTATAAAAATTCAGAATGTGTATACCAAGGATCATTTCTTTCAGAGGAACAGTAAGATTAAGACAATTACAGACTGACAGTTCCATACAGATCATAAGTACTCAAAGTCGTGGATTTATTCCTTGACTCGAAATTTTATTTTATCTTAATTTTGGAAAAAAAAATTCTCTGTCTATTAAATTGTTGGGTCTTGTTCTCTCCGTAGCTTTTTCTCCCTCTCATTGTTTATTTGCCTTATCACTTCCATTCCATAGACCTCAATTAGAGTATGCTTCTGTTACTTCGAAGTCAGGTCTGCTGATTCCAGCAAGCCATAAGAATATGGTCGAATTTTGCAACAGTTTCATACAATTTTATGTTTCGCCAAACTACCTGTATTATATCCTTTATTTCTATACCGTACATGGGAATACTTACCACATTGATTCAATGTTACTTATTCTTGCTTACTTCTGTTTTTCGTTTTGTCCTTCGTTACAGGATATTTTAAGTTTTCGATTGCTTACTAAGAATTTAAAGTTCTCTCTGTGTTTATTGTAGGCATTTCTAGATATTATTCTTCTGTCACTATCATCTGGTAATAATTCTCGTTTTAGAGAAAAAGATATAATCCTATATCTAAGATAAATTTTAGTATTTAGACTTTATACAAATGATGGATATTCATGTAGGCCCATTGAATTACACGAAAAGTCATAGACTGAATAAAACCTAAATAGAATTTATTTCAAAAATATATTAATAATACCTTAATTTAAATCCGTGGCTAGTTGAGAAAATATTAGCTTCTTAAGAAGTTTGTAATTTAGTTCGTTAATTTGTTAAATAGTTATTTATATAGCCTGGTACTTATTTTGTTAGACACATTATTTCTGTAGAAATCCCTTCCAGGCAGTTTATTTTTGAAAGAGTTTGTGAGGCGTGTAATTCTGATCCTCATATTCACATATGACGATTTTCTTCCATTAACTTTATTTATACACTAACTGATTTACTGTAAATTTTCTTTTTCTTTAATTATTTTCTTCATTTGTGTTCGTGGTTATTCACATTTTATTCTACGTTTGTTTGTGATGATTGTTAATTAATATTAATAAATATATATAATTAAAGCAACCTGCTTTGGCCTACAGTCTCCAAGCCGTATAGCACATGTTAAGAAATATATAAAAGTGGTTCAGTCTTTGACTGATTCTTTGTAACTACGTAACCAATGGAAGATATACTCGAGATTTGGCACTTTCAGAGTGAGAAAGGAGCCTGTATAGGTCACAGTCAGTAAAGACAGTGGCCACAGGAATGGCGAATTAAAGATTAGTTTTGTTTGAAATACGGGAAGTTGGATGTGATAATGTTGAATTGAACGAATAGAGGATTGTATTTTATGTGGAACGGATAATGAAAATCATTAATCAGTGATAATAATTTTTTTACATCATAGAGTAGTGTCAGCATTTAAGAGAGTAGAGTGTGTTAATAATCTAATGCCATATCTTCTGCTTTACGCAGACGATGTGAATGCATTGGGAGAAATTTCTTAGACGCTAGGAAGGAGATTGGTGTAGACGAAAATACAGAGAAAACTCAGTGTGTATTCAAATTTCTTGAACATAATGCAGAACAAAATTAAAACAAAGAAAACCGCTAATACATTCTTCGAAAGTGTGGCGAAGGTTATATATTTGGGAACAACCTTAGTAAATATGCAATATTTCATGAAGAAATTAAGAGAACATTGTACTCAAGTAGCACCTGATTCCACTGGAACAAATTTCTTCTTCTCTGGTACTTTGGTATCCAGAGATATGAAAATTAGAATATGCAGAACCGTAAATTTTCCTCACGTTTTATATGTGTGTGAAGCTTCGACTTTCTCATTGAATCAAGTAAAAAGGCTGAAAATTATTACTGACGAAGGTGTTTGGATCCAAAATGGACTTGAGAAGACTGGGTAATGATAACTTCATGAAATCCGTTCCTCACAAAATATTATTCGGGTCATGAAATCAAGAATAATGAGATGAGTAGGGCAAGTGTCACGTACGCAGGAGAGGAGAGGGGCGAACAGATTTTGGTGGGGAGATATGAGGGAAAGCTACCGCTTGTTAGATATGGTCGTAGATGGGAATAGTAGGAGAATGGATCTTCAAGTACTAGAATGGAGAGTGGGGCTTGGACTAGATTGATCTAGTTCAAGATAGGGACTATTGTTGGGCTGTTGTGAATGCGGTAATAAACCTTTGGAGCCAATAAAATGTGGAAAGTTTCTTGACAAGCTGAGCAACCGTTAGATTCTCACGAAGCACTGTGCTAATTTGGAGTTATTTAGTTTTTTTTTACTTAGTTACTTACTTAGTCAATAGGAATTGTTCTATTTGTTATGGCTTTACTGCTCCAGTGGACCTAGGCCTCCTCATTGTTGGGGTTTCGAGATCACTCTCAGACACACCAAAATCGGTAGGACTTCTCTACAGGAGTGATCGGCCCATCACAGGAACCCCTTCCTGACAACATACAACACTCCCATGGACAGATATTCATGCCTTCGGCGGGATTCAAAACCACATTCCCAGAAAGCGAGCTGCAGCAAACCCACGCCTTCGACCGCGCGGCCACTGGGATCGGCGGTGGTTTTGTTAAGAAGAGTTATTTTCGGTGAAGCTTATTTACATGCTCGTTACTTTTTACAGATTCAGTGCTTAATTACCTCCGTCATGACAAAAACAAAAATATAAACTCCCGGTGTACTGTCAACTGCAGTAATCTTTAGGTGGCACATCCTCGTTGTGCTCAGATCAATACATATGATTATTCAGTATGCCGTTACACAAAGAGTTTTATATAATTATGTAAGGGAAATAATTATGTTTCTAAAAGTTTATGTAGACGATTGAACAGTTTCTTGAACATGTTTATATATATATATATATATATATATATATATATATCGGGTCATCGGTTAGATGATGGCACGTAAATAGGCCGGAATTAGCCACCCTTGAAATTTTAATTGCGTTGTTTATGACGGAATACTGAATAAATATATCTATTCATTGTCCTAAGCTAAAACACATTCATTTCCAGACTACAGGCTACTGAATTTTTTACCTTAGAACAATATAATTTTATAAAATTTGAAAATTGCGTTGCTGCCATGATTGAATTTATTTCCGACGTTACATTATCTCTGCTGACACAAACCTACTTCTCACCCACATGGAAACTGTGATATATGAACTTATCTGGCTATGAGAAATCTGTTCCTAAACTCTTGGAAAAAAATATGGGCGAAAATAGTTGTGTAATTCGGCCAAATTTCGTATCAGCAGTCTGAGACCCACGAATGTTAGTAGGAAATGCAGTGAACGTTCGTATGAACTATGCATAACAAAATAGGTATAAAAATATACATTTATCTCTTCTTTTATATGGCTGTGAGGAAAGTTTCTTGCGTCGCAAAAAAATATAATTTGTGTGTAACAACAGGGGGGTGGAAGGTTGTCTGGAGCTGAGAGAAGGGGGGGGGGACACAACAGAGGGACAAATAAGACAATGGAATGTGTAATTTTACACTTCGTACATTTCGCTAATTATTATGAGAGTAATTAAAATGAGAAGAGTGATGTTACGTGGCACATATTTTCATGGGAGGTAAAAAATACACACAAAAATTTTATCTGGAAACCTACGAGAATGAAAAAATTGTAGTTTTAATTTTTGTACAGGACATCCCGTTGCGTTTATCAAACCGAAACATGTTGTCATCAAGACAAAATAAAATACTGTATTGTTGTGTTTGAAACCAGAAAGTAATTTTGTGTTCTTTTAGAAAAATCGGAGGTCTAGCTCTCGGTAGAAGAATCATACTGAAGTGTATGTATTGAATGTCAACAGGAATCTCCTAACTTGGGTGGTTCCACTGGTGTGTTGTTACGAACACATTAGTGAGCGTTTTGTTTACTTAAAGGAGGAAATTTCGTGGCTGTCTGAACATCAGCTCTCCACTAAGACTGTGCTCCATACCGTTTCCAATTTGATGATAATTTGTGTATATGTTTGCCTGAAGATTGGGATAATTTTTATAAAATGTAGTCTCTGTGATAACATAATCCAATTACAAGCGAACTTAAAACGAATCAAAATGGAAATGAAAATAAAACCACTATTTCGGTGTTATCATATAATTTATACTGATAAAAATTTGAAAAGAAGACCGAAGAACCTGCTGCGTCCATCTTCTATATTCGTCTTAGAATTCTAGACCTTGAAAATGGAGGCAGTTTGCTTCTCTACCTATCAATTGTTAACCACACACCAGTCGATGGTGGCGTAACATTTCAGAACACTTTAAACCCCTTTATCGTTCTTTGTTACCGTGAAGTGTTTCAAATCTTGCTAAAGGAAATATTTATATCGTGAATACAGAAGTACACAGGCGTATGAAAAGTACATTTTTGTACTTCATTCTATTCGTATTATAAGCAGAGTACTGTTGCACTATTATTTGAAATAACCATTATATATATATATATATATATATATATATATATGTGTGTGTGTGTGTGTAGAAGAAAATCATTTGCCACTGATGGTTTAAAATACCTTCGTAATTGGAAGGTACACATAGGTCACATAACATATGTTGCATTAACATACATTTTCATTAAGAAAATCAGAATGTGCATGGCTGTACACACAGTTAGCTGGATTCTGGATTACCTGTGAAATTGTGTGTTGATGGTGCACATGAATGGAACATGCACACAAGTTTTAAAATTTTGTTGCAATGCAGTTCTTGTTGTTCACTTACGCATAGACCTTTTGAAGCTGACTGTATACAAAAAAATGTGTGTCCCTCCCTGAGACTGCTCTTATAAAATTAAAATATAAATTTACTAATTAAAGCAATAAATTTGCTGTGTAGCAGAGCCCATGAATCCCGTCGAATACTATAACTGTGTAAGTTCGTCAAGTTTACATTTATGTTTACCCTGAATTTCGTGTTTACGCAGGTATCTAATATTGTAATCTTATATATTAGAGTATGTAAATGAACGAAGATATATTTGGGTCAGATACTCGTATTGTTAAACATCAACGTCTTCGATAATATAATCTACGATAATCTATTGTTATTATTTCAGACCTGCGCTGTACGTTTTCATTTGTAGAAAGGAACATAAAGAATTAAACTTTCGATGAATTCAACGTCATAATAAAAAGGTAAACCTGTAAATACATTCATTTCTGTGGAAGTATATTCGCCTTCAACACAGTGGTGAAAATATTAACTCTCAACTCTCTAATCTTGATTAAATTTCAGTTTTCACAATTTAACCAAAAGCGCCAATTTTCGTTAAGACCGGAAATGTTAAAACCCCCCAAAATTTCCTCTTATCACGACTCCAAATATAATTTCAAAAATCCGTATATAAAACTTTCGTGAGTGAAACTTAAATTTCACTCTTCATGGCCACGTTGGATGCCACGGATCATTCAATTTGTTATTATTTTGAATCAGGTAGAATAAAAATACGAAATAATTCTCTCCATCAAGAGAGACCACGTGACAAGGTAGCAAGAACTCTGGAGAATATTCCACCAGTTTTATAACGCATTTATATCTACATTATTCAGCATTCTTATAATAAAAGCAACGAGATGCATTAATTTCTCAAATTTATTTTTGGAATAAAACTCTACAGGTTTCGGACAGTTCCTCTGACCATCATCAGGAGTTTTTTACTGCACACACAGCATTGGTATATGTCATACAGGTTTGGTGACATTTACCACTGCTGTGTTTACAGCGAAAAACTCCTGATGGTGGACAGAAGAACTGTCCGAAACATATATAGTTTTATTCCAAAAATAAATTTGAGAAATTAGTATATATAGTTGGTTCTATTATAAAAATTTATCACGATGCACGGTCACCTAACGACAAATTATTCAGCATGTGATCAAATACTTCGTGTTCACACCGCTCACGGACCTGCAGATTCTGAAGGCAGTGCTGTTTGAAGTTCAACGGAACGCACCATATCTTGTACAACTTCAAGGTCTAATATTAATTTTACAGACACAATAACGTTTAATTATAAATCTTTTTGTTGAAACACGGGCGAATGTATACTAACTGATAACGTCCCTTTACATTACAAGAACAATTCCTAACACAAAAAAACGCTGAGAATTACTTGAATGTTATTATGTAGGCGTACTGGTATAGAAACTGCTGCGATATCAAAGGGAAAATTACACGATTATAAGTTTTAGTTATGATTTTCACCGAAAACTCTTCTACCGATATATTTTTATTTGTTGCACTTCGATAGACATAATTTAAAATTACATTTTCACTCATTAAGCACAGTCTGATAGAATAAGCAGTGATAATACTTCGAGATTATTTGTGTACCGGTAACGGTGAAAGCTGCATTACCGACGCCAGCATATTTACCACTCGGCTCTTTTATGACGACAAATTTCTCGCCTGTTCAAGTAGCGGTAATTACAAGAATGTTTACCACAATGCCTTAGTCTAAAGACAGAATTACAAATCGTAAGCTTTTAAATTGTCTTTGGTTAGAAAAGAAAACTTTTCGTGCTGTAATCATAATATAGGGAGAGAGAGCGCTAAAGTGACCCAAAGCTTTATCTCTACGCAAACTCGTACGGTTACAAGAACTTTAGCAAATCAGTTGTCAAATTATATGGATGCCAGTTTTATAAGAAATAATTTACTTCCAAGAATGTTGTAATATCCCGTATGCCAGCTATTATGAAAATAAACCGTAAACATACATTCATCGTGGTCTTATTGGAGATGGGTAAGAACTTCCCAGCTTTAAGTGTCAATTCTATATCAGCTGTGGCGATTATATAGGCCACAAAACGCTGAAAGGAGACAGCAGTTCCTACCCACTCATATCCCCAGGCAGCTTGTTTAACACTCTCACCCTGGAAAGAAACATACCGACAAACATCAGTCTTATGTCTAAAGTAATTAGTTTATAACTGCAATAAAGCAGAAAATGTTTGTATCGGTATTAAGAGGTCGAAATTGCTTTTCACATAGCATAATGGGGTCACATTCATTTCAGTTGGATATTCACTACGTAGCATTAAAATGCAAGCAAAAGGTAAGCAGTAGGCTCACATTTTGATTTATAACTGTTATAAAATTTTGATCTATACACTTTACTTAATAGGAGAATAGAGCACAAAAATTTGTAAGAGATCTCGTCTTTCGAGTCTAACCTACCGCCTTAAATTACAGTTTAACAGAAACATAAGAAACAACATGAAGAACACACAAATTCGTGAGGCCGAAACACTTCATCACCACTTGCTCTGATGTCCCGTAATGTTGTATTGTATTCTGACAGTCGTTTGAAAAAAATACCATTTTATTGAAATTACGATGTAGAGGAAAGTAAAATAACAATACGATTGTAATGTGAAATTTACCTTAGCTCTCTTCCTAAGAGAGGTGAGTGGTACATAACTGTAGCTAGGCAAATGAGATGTATTTTGAACAGACTCATTACAGAAAAATATATTTCACTAATTATAAACTTGACTGTTTTGTGACACCATGACTCTTCAAAATTTGTTTTATTACAGTTCAATGCTTATAACTAATAAACCGTTGTAACCAAGTAAGTGACTGACTACACAGTCAACTAAATCCAAAAGGCAATCTTTCTTGAGAAGTTAAAAGGCCCTGAGATACTCAAAAACTTTTTCGCATTTTATGTAACCATCAATTAAGCACATGATCCCTTCCCACTTCTTGTCTATTTTAGTATTATCTTTTCAGCTAAGCCCTGGCCTTCCACGTGGTCTCTTTCCCTAGGATTTCTCCACCAAATCCCTGTACACACCTCTTCTCTCTGCATACGTGTCACATGTCCCGACAATCTCATTCTTCTTTATTTGATCATACGACTAACATTTGGTGGGAAATACAGATCATACAGCTCCTCATTGTGTAGTCTTCTCCACTAACCCGTTACCTCGTCCCTCTTAGGCCAATATACCTTTATCAACATCATATTCTCGAATATCCACAGCCTGCATTACCCCTCAATGTGAAATACCGTTTTTCACACACATAAAAATCCACATAATAAGTGACATACATAAGAAAAATTTACACAGGTCAGCTATAAAGTACCGATTGGATGTCCACAACTACTTAGACGACTATGACAGGGAACCTCTAGATTATTTTTAATTTAATGCGTAGGAATTTATAGTAATAAAATGTGCACAGAAATAAAATGAAACACAAATAATGCTAAGAGAAATGTAGGGCTATGTAACTGTATAATAGTGAAGTGGGGTTTACGACTGCAACTCTGAACTGCTGAATATGGCTTCCGTTTTACCGCTCGTAGCCCACTTCAAAATTATCCACAGGATAAAGCAAGAGAAAGAATTTATTTCAGAAGAAATTATGTCAGTGTCCAGTATACCTGAAAGTGTATAAGCTTCAAATTGCCCGTGTGTCAAAATTTATTTTTTTATTTGTTTGTACTCTTCTTAGATTTATGTGTGGAACCTTCTATGCATTAGATTTACTTAAATTTATTAAAATAGATTGGCCTGATAAATACCTGCTCCGTCAGTTGATCTCCAAGCCAGCAGAACACCAACACAATATCCACCGTCACGCAATACATGACCAGAACCTGCCACAGTCCTGTGATTTCTCCCCAAATCTACGCAAATGTAACAAACAGATCCAATACAACTCACGCTAGATTTTGGCATATAGTTGTATGCTCCAATTACAGCTACGATTTATTCTGTACATAAACAGTGAGTAACTTAAGGAATGGGTTATTAGACTGTAGGTAGCCTATTGTTTCAACTAATGGAGCTATTGGAAATTTCAGGTTCTTCTCAAGAGCACACTACTGCAACAGTTTATACGAAGCCTGGTTCATCCATTTGTCTCTTTATAAAATTTTTCAGCGCAACGCAGGCAATTTCAAAATTCTTTTACGCCTTCACACTGACACGAGAGAACTTCATTCCCTTTAACGTTTGTGATAGACTAATATAAAGCAATATCTTTAAAATATGTACATGTTTTAGGGCACAATGGGCTCAGATTTATAGTTTAGCAGAACTACATTATTCATAATAGCTTATAAAAACGTTCGTTCTTTTTCCAAGTAACCTTGTAAGAATATGTAAGAGTGTTAATTTTGTAAGGAACACATTTAAACCGTCTTCAGTCTGGTGCCTAGGTAGTAGATAAATATGTCACCTTAAATGTCCATGTCATGTACAAAGTGATAAAAATTCGGTGTATTTTATGTACTGTTGGATACTTCAGCAATTTAACTTAACTGAATGAGTAAGAATTGCAACTAGGCATTCAGGGTAAGGATAAACAATGTTATGAATTGCGATAAATGCTCATTGTGGTTTCGGATCAGCTCCACATTACTTCGAAAGAAAGAACAGCAGATGTAGTTGCTGCAACTAAAAATAACCTGCACTTGCACTTCCCATAACTTGAAAAAATTTGCCGAAATTTCCGGTAAGACCGTCTGCGCATTAAAGACAAAAAGACAAAAACAGGAAATATTATCTTCTGTGTATATTCTAAATTATGAATTATCAGTCAAATAACGGTATTCCGTTATCGAGTGCAGCACCTGAATAGTCCTACAAGAAGAAACACGAAATTCATACGACTGCCCATTCTACAGAACTGTACTTTTAGAAGAGGAGGCACTATACCACATTTTATTCATTCTTCACACAACAAAAACTTGTGTTGATATACACAAGTTTTGTATAATATTTTACCAAGGACAAAAAGTAACCATATTTCAGGTGAGACATCACCGTTGTGTTGTAGAGAATCATAAAATATATATACAAAACAGAGTTAAACACAACTTATTTAATGTTTTTTTTTGTTAAGATGTATTCTTACATTTTTTCTTTCAACGATATGTTTCGGCTCTAGTTATGAGCCATCTTCAGGTTGATCACTTTTTCTTAGCAAAGTAAGCCGTAAAATTAGCAATGTACACAATATAGAGCAAACCTCTGATACGATGAATGTTCGTTCTTAAAATTAAACTTTATTTGAAATTAAGAATAAGATAAGTGAACGCTACTGACCCAAATATTAAGGACTGTATATTATACTACTTCAGTGTACTGATGCTAAAACTATAGCCCTATTACGTTCAAACTGCCCAGTTTATTTATTAACTAAAGAAGCCATTTTGACAGGAGCCATCCCGCTGTGTTATACAATATGATAAAGTAATTTATACAGCCAAACAAAACACATATACAGTAAATTAATACATAGTTGGCAACATGTTTCGGTTATAGTGAACCATCTTCAGCCAGTTCTTAGTATACGGATATAATGCATTCAGTGAGTGCGCATATTATGGGAGAGTGGTTGCTTACGTGTGCTTGCATGTGGTCAATACTTGTGACACAGTCGCCAGTATTGATCAACTGACGGTTATTCGTTTCCACAAAAACAGCGTCAGACCAACAGAACGTAAGTGATCAACTGTAAAATGTCTTCTGTTTCATACACATACAAGTTATATTGAGTACAAACTCATAAACATTCAAGTTAGATGATTTTTTAAAGATATATGAAAGGTGTAAATATAACAGGACCGAACCATAAACTGTTATATAGCAGTATAATGCAAAATATCATAAAGAATGCAGTTAAAACTTTGTTTAAAACATGTTAATTTAGCTTTGAGGAAAGCTTCGCAAAAGCAGCTTATAATGTGCAGTTCATTAAGTAATATAATGTTATATTCGTTTTTAATAAAAGGTACTGTAATAAAGTCTCATACCCGCAACGAATTTGAGATGTGAATACTTTACCATGACAGCAGAGAAGGAGATGAAGCAGAGCGCGGCTAGCAGCAACAGAAACAGCTCACAGTGGATTTTGAACGTAGCTTTTCATGTCCTGGTGATGATGAACGCAGGTGTTCAGTTGTTCCTGCATGTAGCTTGATAGCTCCACTGTGGTCTCACGTTTTCCCTCTCCCTCCTGTTGATAAACCTCTTCGCCCAGTTCTGCTCTGGTATGACGTGTGTCTGATATCCAGCAGTGCCGCTCTGAGCTTGTCCGGCTAACTGCAGGTTACACACAGTAGCGTAGCGTACACACTGGGGAAACCGAGGCATATGCTTACGCACACAAGAGATGCCACGCACTTTGCATATTCACAAAATATTTAGAGCAGTAATATTTAACATCATGCACAGTACTTTTATGAAACAGTAAAACCGAAATTATCTAAACTTATTTGTGAGCCGCCATAACTCGGAGGTTATCGGCATTGGTAAATAATGTTTGTGATGTTTTAGATGGGAATTTTGTGCGCGATTTGCGCGACTCCAAATTGCGCAGCGGTTTTCAGGAACGTGTCCCTGGCGTAAGTAAAATGAGACCTACCTGCACTACAACAGCAAACGACTACACCACAGACGTGGCACAATTCAATATTTTACACCGTGCAATTCATCTTATTTGCTTCCAATACTGGCCGCTCTAATAAAAACGTTGCACATTTTAATATCTTCTTCATAAACTTGCCTAGTGAAATAAACCCGTTTTCTGCCAGAGTATTCCTTTGCCAGCATACACGGCACTTTAACAAAGAGACCTCCTATTTAATGCATCATAAACTCTAACTTATACCGTTCAGTAGGTTTGCGTTAGATCAATACTTCACACTCATCTTCAAAAACTTCATACACGCAAATAATGACAGGGAACTTTAACCAGTGGAGCGTGGTCGCCCTTTGTGAGTGCAAGTTACAACAATTATTCGGGACGGAATTTTACTCTGTGTTTCATCTGGTGAGACCTGTGCCTGAATTAGACTTTGGCTTTTTATTAATTGAACACCTTTAATGACGACCAGTGGAATGTGATAATTACATTTTTACAGGAAGTATATTTCTCAGCAATGTTTGCCCAGCCATAATGGAGATTCAACTATGCTGCTAAATTATGAACTTTACTTGGAATTGTGCAATAGTGAGTGTGTTCAGTGGTCCTAATATTTTGTACGAAGTAGTAGACACGAAAAGAGCCATTCATAATAATACGATTCGTTTTATATCTTAGACACTGTACAGGTTTTTAACGAGACGAGCGTCGGGTCAATTGTGTAACGACTAATTATGCAGGGGACGTCCCGTTGTGTTTTTAGGTGTAACGACTCTTGTCATGGGGGAAGTACTTTCTTCACATGTATGCCGTCGGCAGCAATGCTTCTTACAGCAGTTTATTACAAACAGAAACTGTATATGTAATTTACATTTATTTTATTCTTCCAAGCACTAAATCACGAAATATGTATAATAATTCGTAACCTGCAGTCTGCAAATGCACTTGGCTCTGATTCAGTCCATGTGCATTTGATTTGCCCACATTCATTATGCAAAAGACAGAAGAAGCGCAAGGAACACCCCTTCTGACTTATTAATGGAAAAGTTAAGTTTCTGGTCATGCATGTTCTTTCTGCCTTACACTGCTTATTTCCCACGGCATATAGCAGATATGTATATAGGCTATCGGTGTTTGCATGTGTTTGTAATTCTGAGTCTTTTCGTGTAGGAGTAGTTGACTGCCTTGTGGCTACTGACCCATAATTATTAGCACCTCTGTTTCATTCAATTTTACATTATGTCTTTACATTACACTTCGACGTCGTAATAATAATAATAATAATATTAAACAAAATACGAGAAATGCAAATTTTAGGAGAACGATAATTCAATTGTTTTGTAACTACAAAACTTTATTGGCCGTGTCATTGTGTTCATATAGCTTATATCGGTGCCATTACAGGAAAAGGTAAAATAAACACATGTGAAAGTACTTGAGCTTATTGTAGAGATGTAAGAACTTAAAATGCCAGTAAGGCGATTACGCGAATTCAGTATTTAGATTTCGATTTTATAGAAAAGTGTAGACATACATTACCCTACAGGAGGAAGAAGTGGGCCGGGTAATGTAGTCGGTACAGCGAATGGCTACGGGCTGGACGGTCCGGGAATCGAATCCATTCCGCGTGCGGACGTTGTAGGTGAAAGTCGTGTCTGTACAGTGCAGTAAGCGAAAGTCTACTCGGCGTTTATCATAGTGGAGTGCGTGTACTTAACCCTTATCCTGCTAACGTGGAGAATATGGTGAGCTCCTAATAATGCCAGCAAATGGAAGATGGGATTTAACTTGGCGTTTGAAAGGTTAAGTTTAGTGTTACTCAGTGAATAACTGTAAGTTCAGAAGAGCACGGACAGTGTATAGTGTACAGTGGACGAGCGACAGAACACTTTGGTCTGTATTTTTGACAGCAGAAGCCTACACATTTCCGCGTATGACATATATGAGTGAATAAATGACCAGCTGCATGTACGGGAAGGCAGTGTAAGTATGATAAATATAGATGGACCCAAGCGTCAGGTATTTATTAAGTTTGCGGAACTAATGTATGCACAAGAGGTATTAAATGCAACAAACGGAAAGGCTGAATATAAACATATGAGTGGAGAAATATCCGTCTTTCGTGTAGACGTAGCAGGAATGGGGACCAAGAGAGTAAGGATAGCAAACTCACCACCGGAGACCAAAGAGTGACAAGGACAAAATATTCTGCACCGAGTGACAGCAAGCACTCCCTGACTTCAGTCTGCTCTTAATTTCCTCCCGACCAGAATTTTGTATTGTTAAGTTTTTTTAATTGTTTGAACTGTTCCACCCTTTGAAAGGATTTATTATTAAACTTTATATTGCGATTTTGTCCTGCACTCCGACCTTAAAACGTGGCATTGTACGTAGTTTTATCAGCATTTACTCTTTTATCAGTCTCCTTACCAACAAATTATATATATATATAGAGAGAGAGAGAGAGAGAGAGAGATAGATAGATAGATAGATAGATAGATAGATAGATAGATAGATAGATAGATAGATAGATAGATAGATAGATAGATAGATAGATAGATAGATAGATAGATAGATAGATAGA